>WNFI01087215.1_pt1 | contig 19710 bp, 21 predicted proteins | sample 5400471 | NCBI WGS metagenome assembly WNFI01 (sample SAMN13153348, study PRJNA577476) | soil metagenome | isolation source: 100 cm saprolite on Douglas fir-dominated hillslope | place: USA:California | collected 2013-09-17
CCGACACCCCCATCGACGCGACCATCACGTCGTCCGCGGCAAGTCCGGTGCGTTCCGTGGAGAAATCGAGCAGGGTTTTCACCAGGGTCCCGGACGCTACGAGGAGCACCACGCAGCCGGCGACCTGCGCCGCGACGAGCCCGTCGCGCAGTGCCGATCGCCTGATGGTCGTGCCGAACAGCGCGTCGTCGCCCTTCAGCGCCGCCGACAGATCGGGCGCCGTCGCCTGGAGCGCGGGCGCGAGCCCGAAAACGATCACACTGACGACGGCGAGAACAGCGGTGTACGCGACGGCCCGCCAGCTTGTGCTGATGGTGAGCGCCAGAGTGCCGATGGCCGCCGGGATATTGCCAATGAACGAGTGCGATAGCACGGTGACCGTCACCTGCGATAGCACCAAGCCGAGCGCTGCACCGAGTGCCGCGATCAGCAGGCTCTCCGTCACGAGCTGCCGGATCAAACGGGTCCGTGATGCGCCAATGGCCAGCCGAAGCGCCATCTCACGCTGCCGAGCGAGCGCGCGCGCGAGCAACAGGTTGGCGAGGTTCGCGCAGGCGATGACGAGGACCAGGGCAACGACCACCAGGGCGGGCGATAGCATGACCGCCGTTTGCCCGTCGAACGGGACCATCGATTGATTCGGCGTCACCAGGGCGCCGCTCACCCGCTTGAACACGGCCCTTGGGTCCGACGACGTCTTTGGCTGCGCGAGAATCGCCGACAGATTTGCTTGCGCCTGTTCGATCGAGACGCCCGGCCGAAGATGCGCCCGCAGCGCGATGAACCGGTTGTCGGGATCGTCCAGGCGTCCGGGCGTGAGGCCGATCCGGCTCGCGGCGCGGAGCGTCATCCAGGCGTCGGGGACGAGGGGGATCGCTCCGACAAAGGCGGGCGATGCGATCCCGACGACCGTCACACATGCGCCGTCGACGATGATCGGCGTGCCGACAATGTCGAGTGACGACGCGCCGTGCGCGGCCCAGAAGGGATGGCTTATCACAACGGCCGGTGGCGCTCCGTCCCGATCATCGGCGTCGGTCAACGCGCGCCCCGCCACCATGTGGGCGCCGAGCGCGCTGAAGTACATGCCCGAGACGATACTCACCGCGCCGGTGAACGGGCGAGCCGCAGCCGACGGCCGGATGCCCGCGGGAGACGCGGCAAAAGCGACCACATCCTCCAGCGACGTCGCGCGTGACACGATGGCCTGGTACTCAGGGTACGAGACTGTGACGTTCGTTCCGCCGCGCGCATAGGTCAGCACCACCTTGACGAATCGTTCGGACCTCGCGACCGGTATCGACTGCCACACGAAGGCGTCGATCAGCGTGAAGAATCCGGCGTTGATGCCGATCGCCACGCCGATCGCGATGATCGCGACGGCAGCGAACATCGGGCTGCGCCTCAGGTGTCTGGCGCCGTAGCGGATGTCGCCGATCAGATCCTCGATCCACGGCAGCCCCCACGCGGCATCGCTGCGTTCACGAACGGAAAGGGTGTTGCCGAAGGCGCGGGCGGCGGCCGCGGGCGCGTCGGGAAGCGCAACGCCGCCACGCTCGATGTCGCGCGCGAGGAGGTCGCGGTGGAGGCGCATTTCGTCGTCGAGGTCTTGGCGGAGCGCGTCACGCCGCCCGAGGGTCGCGACTCGGTAGAGCGCTTGGCGGCAGCGCTCTATGATGGTGTCCATCTACGCCTCCTCTGCTCGGAGGACGCGGGTGATCGCGCGGATCGCCGAGGCGAAGGTCTCGGTTTCGACGCCGAGTCGCTTACGCCCGGCCGGCGTGAGGCGGTAGTATCGGGCGCGGCGATTCGTGGGCGTGGTCTTCCATTCGGCGACCACCCAGCGCTTGGCGAGCATCCGTTGCAGCGCCGGGTAGAGCGAACCCTCCTCGATGTTGAGCGCATCGCCGGACAGGCGACGGATGTTGAGCGCGATGCCATAGCCATGGAGGGGCTCGAGACTGAGGGTCTTCAGCACGAGCATTTCGAGCGTTCCAGGAACCAGTTCAGCGGCCGGCCGCATAGGTAGTCCGTCTAGGGGTGCATGATCTATATATACGGCTCCCCGGAGCGTCAATGGCGCGGTGATGCAGGTACGCGGCGTCGCCAACAAAATGGCCTACGTTGCGGTGACTCGATTCTTGTTCCATCTTTCTCTACATCAGCCCACCGATTGGAGCGATCATGGCTACAGCGAAGGACGTAAAGGTCTGGTCAGCGGCACTCCTGGCCGCGGGTCTCCTCACAGCCCGCGTGTCGGCCGCACAAGAGACATCGCCTTCCGCCGGGCCGGGAGTCGGCGCTGTGGCGCCGTCGTTCTCGCTGCCCGGTGCGACGCGGTACGGGCTGCTGCGCGACCCGGTGAACCTGGCCGACTACCGGGGCAAGATCGTTGTCCTGGCCTTCTTTTATAAGGCGCGGACCAAAGGCTGAACGGTCCAAATGGAAGCGTACCGTGATCAGTACGCAACGCTCTTCAAGAACGGACGCAACGTCGTCGTCATCGCGGTCAGCGTCGACGCCGATACGACACAGGCTGCGTGGGCGCGTGAGAAGGAATTTCCGGTCCTGTTCGCGAGCGACGCGGGCGGACGTGTTGGGCAACTGTACGATGCATTCGACGCGAAGAACGCGCTGGACAATCGATCGCTGTTCGTGATCGGAGTCGACGGACGCATCGCCTACGTCGCGAAGCCGTTCAGGGTGCTTTCGGCCGACGCCTACACCGAGCTCGGAGGCGTCATCGACCGTTTGGCGAAGAGTGCGCCGGCGGGCGGGACTCCGTAGCGTGTTGGAACGCCGCGGTTCGATGCAGTGAGTCTTAACGGCTACCGGCGGCGATGTCGCTGAACTGATTTTACGTCAAGGCGTGCTAAATGGTTTGCCGGCGTTGACTGCCCCCTGGATCTGCGGCTGATCAGCGAGGATCTTCGTGACGAAGCGCTGACCTTCGGAGATGCGCTCCACCTCGATGGCGATGCTGTCGACGGCCTGCTCGAGCCGGTCGAGGCGCGGCACGATTTCGCCGACGTCAGCGGCCGCCTGGCGCCCACCGCTACGGGCAAGGCGGCGCGCAAAGGCAATCGACAGCGGAATCACGAAGGCCAATGCCAGGACGAACGTCATCCCGGCGAGCATATCGGGATCGGGTTGGCTCCTGGAGCGGCCGCGGTCGCCGCGCGGCGGTATGGTACCGGCAATCGCCGGCCTTGACGCGATCTGCGCCTGTACCCGCGCAATGTCACCCTCGACCCGCGCCATCTCGATGGCGACTTCAGCCGACTTGACCTGGAGCGAGCTCGTGGCCGGCTCCGACGCCTGTTTGATCTGCTGTTGCAACCGGCCTGATTGGACCCGGAGCCCGGCCAGTTGGGCGTTCAGGTTGGCGAGCTCGGTTTGCAGGGTCGCCTGATTGCCGAGCGGGGCCGACGGAGCGTCCGACTGCCTTCGAAGGCGTAGTGTCGACGCGGAGAAAGGGGCCATAACGTCAAAGATACGTGAATCAGCACCGGCGGGTTTCCGGCTGCCCCTGCCGTCCTACAGTCAGTCTGCCGTGGTCGGCAGACGAACAAAGGGTGAGGGATCGTCTTGGTGCCGTACCGTTCGGAAAGCGATGGCTCTTTACTCTCCTCACCTCCGACTTCTAACCTCTGATTTCTACCTTCTTGTCGGTCGAGCGGACGTCGACCGGATAACTGGTGTCGATCTGATATAGAAGGTAGAAATCAGAAGTAAGAGGTCGGAGGTGAGGTGCGGGCCAATCGTGTACGGCTCAGTACTCTCCGTACCAGTGCCGGCGAATCGTATGCTCCTCAGTCCTCTCGTATCGACATCTCACCGGTTGTCGCCAGCCCTTACTTCCGCACGATGGTGAAGGGCGCTTCGAGCCTCGTCGTGCCCCATTGCATCGCCAGCACACCTCCGTCGCCACCAGGCTCGATCGTCATCGTGAATCGCTCGGCTGACGTTGCCACGCGCCTTACTGCCAGTGGCACGTGTGCGAAATCCTGGCTGAAGTCGTGCACGGTGCCCCACTGGCCGACCTGCCTGTTGAAGATCAGCTCATAGCCGGAGTTCCGCGGAAAGACGTGCGTCCACAGCGTGTACTTTCCGGCGGGAATGGTCTGCCCGGCCATGACGAGATCGGTGCCCGTCTGGATCTGTGTCGCGGCGTTCGCACCCGTTCGCCAGAGGGAATCGCCGAGGACTCCGTTCACCCACGGGTCGCGGCCGCGCAGCGCCGGCCGGCCGTAGTCGATCCAGATCGACGATCCGTTGATCTGAGCACGCGCCGTGTCGCGCGGCGACACGGTGCCCATCGGGCCCGCGGTCTGCTCGCGAACGGTGAACGCGCTGGCGACGGTGCGGACGTCGACGTTGGGGACGCGCACGGCCGTGATTTTGATCGTCGTCGCCGTGCCGTTGAACGACGCGACGTGCCCCAACGCGTCGAGCTTGATGTATAGCGGCCAATCGGGACCTCCGTAGTAGCTGCGCACGGAGTCCTTGGTGATGAACCGGATCGGAAGCGTGAAGCCGCGCCCTCCGGCTTGGTTCACGGTCGGAACGTCGACGCTGTCGCCTCCGCGAGTGCGCGCGTAGGCGATCGCGAGCTCCCATGTCAACATCGAGTTCGCGAGACTCGGGATCGCCGGCCCGCCGGCGACGCGTCGAAAGAATCTGGCACCAGTGTCGCTGACGACACTCACCGAGTCGGCACCGAACGTCATGACTCGCGTCGCCGCACCAGCCGGTCGCGGGCCGCTGACCAGTCGCGGATCATACATCCAGGACGTCGGGAGCGCACTCGGCGCCATCTCGATCACCGAGTGGGCGACATAGGTCAGTGGCGATCGCTGCACAATATCGGACTCGATGTGTCTCCCGGCGCGCGTGAACCGCTCCACGGCCACCGTGTCGACACCAAGCCGGACAACGTATGACGCCGTCCCGTCGGGCGTTGGACTGCCGACGCTGACGGCTGGCGGCTGGCAGCCGGCCAATGCCAGCATCGCGAGGGAAAGAAGACTCCGCACGTTGATCGGCATCGACGGGCCTCTGTGGCTAGGGCGAAAGCACCACAGGAAAGTCAACGATGTGCTCTCTGGCGGTCAAGAGCCCCTTCGGTGGGGCGCTCGTGGGCGTGCCCACCAGGTACTCGCTCTGGACCAAGCCACTTGAATACGATCGCGTCGCAACGTGCAGCAGCCGTATGTCAGCCGACAGCGCACCGAACAACGGAATGCCGCTGCCGATCAGCATCGGCACGCGTGTAACGATCAGGCGTTGGATGAGGCCAGCGTCGAGAAAGCGTTGGATCGTCACACCGCCATCTATATACAGGTGCTTCATTCCGCGTTCGCCGAGGCGGCGCACGACCTCCGGCGGAGTGGCGTTCATCGCTTCGCACACGGCACCGGCGGGCGCCGTGACCTCCGTCGGCCTCGAGCTGAGCACGACAACCGGTTTTGTGCCATAGGGCCATTCATCGAATGCCATGACCGTGTCGAAGGTGTGTCGGCCCATGACGATGGCGTCGACGCTGGCGATGAACTCCTCGTAGCCATGCGGTTCGTTGCCGCCAGCGTCCAGAAAGTCGAACGTGCCATCCGCGCGCGCGATAAAGCCGTCGACGCTGGCCCCGACGAATACCGATGCCTTCATGGTGGTGAGATAGTGGGATGGTGCGATAGTGGGTTGGAGAACTGCTCCGTGAGAGTAACCAATCCACCAATCCACCGTCCCACCATCCCACTACTTCGGCGATGGCAAGCTGACGAGGATCGCCGTCACCACCAGCACGAGCGCCGCGACCGTCAGCTCCGCGCGCGCCGATCGTCTCAGCGAGACAGCTGCTGACTCGCTGCCGAGCGTCGGCCGCTGGCGGCGCCAGTTGAATGCGCCGAGCCCGAACACGATCGCGACGAGCATCAACTTCACGATTAGCGCGTACCCATACGGAGTGGTCCACAGATCGCTGAGCAGTGGTAGATGCCGCCACGCTGTGATCAGGCCGAAGACGACCACGATTCCTCCCATCGACAGGGCCAGCGGTGAGAATCGGTTGACCATGTCGGCGGCGATCGCTCCGCGCCGATCGCGGAGCTCCTCATGGCGGAGGAGCGGCACCAGACCGGCGAAGACGAGCACGAACAACGTGCCGATCCACAACCCGGCAGCGAGGCGGTGAATCGGGTTGAACAGTGACATCCAGCGTCCTATGAACGACGGCTGGAACGCAATGCCGACGATGCCGACGGCGGCAATCGGCCATCCGACGCGCCCACCGCGCCACGCCAGGGCCAAACCGATGAGCGTCAGAAGGGCGGCGATCACCAGGACCGCGGTCCCGAGATCGGAGGTGACCACCTGCGCGTTACTCAGGTGCAGCTTCGCCGCGGTGGCCGGGATCCCCATCAAAACGACGCCGACCCCGATGAGCGCTCCGACAATGCCCAGCGTCGCCGCCCGCTGCAGCCCCACTATATAGAAGGAGGCTTCCGTGCCGGTGCTCTGGTGCCTGGCCGCGGAGTAGCGAAAGCCGATCGCGCCGGCGACGAGGAATGTCCCGATGAATCCGACGAGCTCACGGACCGGATCTGACCAAACGATGAGTGGTTCCGCTTGCATGGGCTCTATATTCCGTAGTATGCCAGGCTCGCAATCTACGCTCCTCGACGCCCGTGCGATCGACCGAACGCTCCGACGCATGGCCGACGAGATCCTCGAGCTCAATGAGGGGACCGACGACTTGGTGATCGTCGGAATTCAGCGCCGCGGGGTTCAGCTCGCGGCGCGAATTGTATCTAACATCTTCGACCGCGAGCATGCCAAGGTCCATAGCGGCGCGCTCGACATTACGCTGTACCGCGACGACCTTCAGACCGTCGGTCCGCGCCCCGTCGTCGGGCCCACGGAGATTCCGGTCGACATCGAAGGCAAGTGCGTCGTCATCGTCGACGACGTGCTGTACACGGGCCGCACGATTCGCGCCGCACTCGACGAGCTGGCCGACTTTGGACGGCCCAGGCGAATCGCTTTGGCCGTGCTCATAGACCGTGGCGGACGCGAGCTGCCCATCCAACCGGACGTCGTCGGCAAAGTGGTGACCGTTTCGGACGGGCATCGCATCGACGTGCTCGTGAAAGAGCTCGATGACAAGGACGCAGTGATTCTGGCGGCGACGGGGTCTGCCTCGTGACGGCCGGACTGGGCAAGGATCTCCTCGGGCTCGAGAGCCTGTCCCGGGAAAAGATCCAGCTCATTCTCGACACCGCCGAGCCGTTCAAGGAGATCAGCGAGCGGGCGATCAAGAAGGTGCCGACACTCCGTGGCGCGACGATCGTCAACCTGTTTTTCGAGGCGTCGACGCGCACCCGTGTCTCGTTCGAGTTCGCGGAAAAACGTCTCTCCGCCGACGCCGTAAACGTGGCGGCATCGGGATCGAGCGTCTCGAAGGGTGAAACGCTGGTGGACACGGCGCGCAACCTCGAGGCGATGCGCATCGACATGGTGGTGATTCGCCATGGCGCCTCGGGCGCGGCGCAGTTCCTCGCCAATCGCATCGAGTCGAACGTCATCAACGCCGGCGACGGAATGCACGAGCATCCAACGCAGGGGCTGCTCGACCTGCTCACCCTGCGCGACCGGTTCAAGAAGCTCGATGGCGTAAAGGTATGCATCTGCGGCGACGTGCTTCACTCGCGGGTCGCGCGCTCGAATATCTGGGGTCTGACCAAGATGGGCGCCGAGGTCGCGGTCTGCGGTCCGCGCTCGCTCCTGCCCAACGCGATCGGCGAGATGGGCGTCACGGTGTTCGATCGCATCGAGGCAGCGATCGAGTGGGCCGATGCGCTCAACATTCTTCGCCTCCAGCTCGAGCGGATGCAGGCAGGCTACATCCCGTCGCTGCGCGAATACAACCGCGTGTTCGGCGTCACGCGCGAGCGCCTCGAGCGCGCGTCAAAGGACGTGGTCATCCTCCATCCCGGTCCGATGAACCGCGGCGTGGAGATCGACTCCGACGTCGCCGACGGCCCGTTCAGCGTCATCCTCGATCAGGTGACCAATGGCGTCGCTGTGAGAATGGCTGTCTTGTATCTGCTCAGCGGAGGGAAGGCAGAGTTGGCGGAAGCAGCGAAGGGTGGCCAGTGAAGGAAGTCATCACGAGCGAAGCGAGGGATCTGTTCTCCTGTGTCATCGAACCGAACGTGATTCGCCAATGAGCCGCATCCTCCTGAAAGGCGCAAGAGCGGTGGACCCGTCGCAACATTTGGATTCGATCTGCGACGTGCTGATCGCCGATGGACGCATCGAGGCCTGCGGCCCGCGTGTGGCGCACGAAGCGACGGCTCCCGACATTCAGGTGATCGACTGCACGGGGCTCGTTGTCTCGCCCGGCTTCATCGACGTGCACTGCCATCTGCGTGAGCCCGGCCGAGAAGATGTCGAGACGATCGCGACGGGCGCTCGCGCCGCCGCGGCGGGCGGCTTCACCGCTGTCTGCGCGATGCCGAACACCGACCCCGTCACCGACAACCAGGCCGCAGTCGGGTTCATCATCCGGCAGGCGTCGCTCGCGCAATCGGCGCGCGTCTATCCGATCGGCGCCGTCTCAGTCGGGCAACAGGGCGGGGCGCTGGCGGAATTCGGCGAGATGGTCGGCGCCGGCGCGGTCGCGGTCAGCGACGACGGCAAGCCGGTCGCGAGCGCGCATCTGATGCGCACCGCGCTCGAGTACGCGCGCACGTTCGGTATTCCCGTCGCCGACCATTGCGAGGAGCCGACGCTCGCGCACGGCGGGTCGATGAACGAGGGGATCGTCAGCGCGAGACTCGGCCTCAAGGGCATTCCGAGCGAAGCTGAAGAGATCATGGCAATCCGCGACATCCTGCTCGCGCGTCGCACCGGCGGCCATGTGCACCTCTGCCACATGAGCACGCGCGGATCGGTCGAGTTGATCCGGTGGGGCAAGGATCGCGGGATCAACGTCACGGCCGAAGTCTGTCCGCACCACATTTCCCTGACCGAAGATGCGGTGGGCAATTACGACACACACGCCAAGATGAACCCGCCGCTCCGGACGCAGGACGACGTCGACGCATTGCGCGACGCCGTGCGCGACGGCACAATCGACGTGATCGCCACCGACCACGCCCCGCATCACTACGACGAGAAGGAGCGCGAATTCGCCGACGCGCCGAATGGCATCGTCGGTCTGGAGACGGCCCTCGCGGTGAACATCACCTGGCTGGTCAAGCCGGGGATCATCGACGTCGCGCTTCTCGTCGAACGCATGTCGACCGCGCCGGCGAAGGTGTTTCACCTGCCCGGCGGCTCACTACGGAAGGGCGGTATCGGCGACGTCACGATCTTCGATCCGGTGGCCGAATGGATTGTGGAACCGAAGCGCTTTGTCTCGAAGGGGCGCAACACGCCGTACAGCGGGCAGACACTGACCGGGCGCGTGCACTACACCATCGTCGGCGGCCGAATCGTCCACAAAATGACGGCGTAACGCGATCGTTTGCAGTGGCTGAAGTCGACCGGTTGGTCTGGCCGCAACCCGTGGTAGCCATTTTTGTGTTTGTTCTTAGCGAGCGGTTGCACGAGGAGGCGTGTCGGCACGCATGGGCTCGGAACGTGATCCTTGCCACACCGGCCGGTTGGTGCAAAGGTGATCTTGAACCGGGCGACCTGATCGAGGCGTCGCTCGCCAGATTGGAGAGGTGAACGAATTGCCGCCCTGGTCGGCGGCGGCGTTGCGACTGTTGCATGCCACATTGCGGAGTAGCGGATGACAAAACACAAACGCCCGACGCCGCGCGACGACGCGCGGAGTGAGCCGAAGTCCAACACGAGCGACGTCGTGTCGCTCATCAACGAGCGCCGCAAGCTCGAGGAGTGGATCGCGGCGCTGGAGGCGAAAAAGTCGCAGACGCCGCCGCAGGCGTTCATGCGCGTCCATGCCGACTATGACGCGCGGCTCCATGTCGTCGTCGAAAAGCTTACCGCGCACACCAGCTCACTCGGCAACGAGGTGGCGGGGCTGACGAAGAAGCTCGAGAAAATCGACGACGAGATCGAACAGCGTCAGGATGACCGCGCCGAGATCGAGCTTCGCTCGCACGTCGGTGAGCTGGACACGGACGAGCTGGACGAGGCGCTGCGCGCCGCCGATGACGGGCTGGCCCAGCTGGCGGCATCGCGAAACACGATCGAGGCCGACCTCGTCCGAGTCACCGAGTTCTTCGCCGCCGCCACCGGCGGCCCGGCTCCCTCGTCGACTCCGCCGCGACAGAGCCGCGCGAGCTTCGACGAGTTGAGATTTCTCCACTCGGTGATCGGCGACGAGGGCGACAGGCAGAAGCCGACGGAGCCGCGGCCCAAGCCGAGGTTCGAGCTCGAGCGCGAAGACGAGAAACCGTCGAGCGCCCCGCCGGTGAGGACTGGGGAAATCGCCGCGCGGAAAGTCGTGGAGAAGCCGGCGGAGGCGCCGATCGAAAGGCCGGCCGAAAAGCCGACTCAGAAGCCGGTCGAGAAACCAATCGAAGCCGTCGCAATGCAGCCGGTCGAGAAGGTCGTTGAGAACGCCGTTGAGAAGGCCGTTGAGAAGGCCGTTGAGGAAGCCATCGGAAAGGCCGTCGCGAGGGCCGTTGAGAAGGCCGTTGAGAAGGTCGTCGAGAAGCCGGTAGCGAAGGCTGTCGAGGCTCCAGTCGAAAAGCCCGCTGCGGAGCGGGCCCCTGAGCCGCCGGCGGTGGTGGCCGCTGCGCCGGCCATCGAGAAGGAGTCCGATGCGCATACCCCGACACTTCCACAGAGGGAGGCGCGGCCGTCGATTGTCATGCAGTCGATGTCGCAGACGATCGAGCCCGAGGCGGTTGAGCCACCGCGCAACAGCATCGGGATCCTGAAGACCGACGGATCGGCGCCGTCACTCCTCGACGGTCTCTTGTCCAAAACGCGGGACAGCGAAAAGCCCTTTGCCGGCAACGTCGCGTCGAACAGTCCGCTCTCGCTCAAGAGCGCTGAAAAGGGGGACTACAAGACGCTCAAATGCAAGGAGTGCGGTTCGATGAACGATCCGACTGAATGGTACTGCGAGCGGTGTGGCGCGGAGCTATCCGCGATGTAAAGTCCGCCGAGCTGACGGCGGACCTGAATGCGCCGCCTAGAGTCTCAGCTCGCCTTCGCCTTCGTCATCCGGCTCTTGTGCCGGGCGGCGGTGTTCTTGTGGATCAGCCCTTTGCGAGCGGCGCGGTCGAGCAGGCTGGTGGCCTCGAGCTTGACCTCGGCCGTGGCGTCCGACGCCTTGGCCCTCTTCAGCACGGTCCGCAGACTCGCACGCTGCGCACGGTTGCGAATGTTCGCCGCGCGCGACTTGCGCATGTTCTTCTTTGCGGAATCGATCTTGGGCACGTCTACGCTCTCCAAAAAACGCTCGAGAATTGCTGAATTCGTGAAGGAAAAAAGTTAGTCCGCAGGTGACCGATGTCAAGGCGCTGCATTGCTTTGACACCTCTTTTCTCCACTACTACCTTCAGCCTGTCCCGAGTGCAACGAGGGATCTCTTCGACCCCGCCGTGAATTGGACCTGACTGGGCTCCTGATCTTCGTGCCGGTGCTGCTGTTTTCGGTCATCGCGCACGAGTACGCGCATGGCTACGCCGCCCTGCGTCAGGGAGATCAGACAGCGCTCATGCTCGGACGGCTCACCTGGAACCCCCTCAAGCACATCGATCCGATGATGACCATCATCGTGCCGGCGATGCTCTGGATCGGTTCGGGCGGCAAAATGCTGCTGGGCGGCGCCAAGCCGGTCCCCGTCAACCCGCGTAACTATCGGAGTTTCAAGCGCGGAGACATCATCGTGTCGCTCGCGGGCGTCGCGACAAATCTGGTCATCGCCGTCGCCTGCGCGCTGCTGTTTCCGCTATTTGGCCTGCTCGGCCGCTCGGTGGCGTCACTCGAAACGTCGGCGTCGATCCTCCAGGCGATGATGGTGCGCGGTCTCCTGCTCAATCTCGTGCTGATCGTGTTCAACCTCATTCCGATTCCGCCGCTCGACGGGTCGCACGTCATGAAATACCTGCTGCCCGCGGCCTGGTCGTTCCGATACCAGCAGGTCTCGAGGTACGGGATCATCGTGCTCATCGCGCTGATGTGGTTGGCGCCCCAAGCGCTCTACGTCGTGATGTCGCCCGCGTTCAGCACCTTTCAGTGGACGATGGACCAGCTGAGCGGATCGATTCTGCCATCCACTCGGCAGTGGCTCGCCCGATGATCGCGCCGGCGGGAATGTCCACGCCGACGGCGGCTGACAACGGGCCGCAGTCGTTCATCGTCGAGCTGACCGCGTTCTCGGGACCGCTCGACCTGTTGCTGACCCTCATCCGCGAAGAGCAGGTCGACATCTACGACATTCCGATCGCGCGTGTCGCCGAACAGTTCCTGCTCCGCATTCGGACGCTCGAGCTGAACGAAGCGGCGGATTATCTCGAGATGGCGGCGCGGCTGCTGCGGATCAAGGCGCAGATGCTCCTGCCGCGCGGCGACGAAGAGCTGTGGGAAGATCCGCGGGCGGAGCTCGTGCGCCGCCTGCTCGAGTATCAACAGATGCGCGAGGTCGTCGACGTGCTCGAGCGGCGCGGCGAAGAACGGCGCAATCAGTTCTCGCGGACCTTTTTGCCCTTCCAGGCCGAGCCGCCGCAAGCTCCGCTTGCGATGTCGCTGTCCGAGCTGCTCGCGGCCGTGGACCGCGTCCTTCGCACCGTGAGGCAACCGGCGCTGCACGAAGTCATTCCGCGCGGCATCGACGTGCCAGGCGCGATGACCATCATTCGGTCGGTGCTGGCGCTGCGCGCGCGCATTCTCTGGACCGAGCTGGTCGAACGCGGCGCGGAGCCGTGGCAGATATTATCGACGCTCCTTGGGCTGCTGGAGATGGCGAAGACCGGTGAGCTTCGCGTCATGCAGCCCCGTCCTTTTGCCAACATGGAAATCAGTCGTGACATCGCTGGCCAAGCTGCTTGAGGCCGCGCTCTTCGCGAGCGCCCGTCCCATTCCGACCGATGAGCTGGCGGGCCTCGACAAGGAGGAATCGCCCGCCGCTGTCCAGTCCGCGCTCGGCGAGCTGCGCGAGCACTACGACGTCGAGGGGCATGGAGTAGAGCTGGTGGAGATCGGCGGTGGCTGGCAGATCCTCACTCGCGCTGAATACACCGAAGCCATCGAGCGCGCGCAACTGGCGTCACGTCCCCAGCGGCTCTCGTCTCCCGCGCTCGAAACGCTGGCCATCATCGCCTATCGCCAGCCGATCGGCCGCATCGAAATCGAGGAGATACGGGGCGTCAACGTCGGGAGTGTGCTCAAGTCGCTCCACGAGCGCGGACTCATCGACGTCACCGGGCGCGGCGAGGGGCTCGGCCGTCCATTGTTGTACGGCACGACGCCGCTCTTTCTCGAGCACTTTGCGCTCCGCCACCTCGAGGAGCTGCCGCGCGGCGACGAGCTTGCCATCGCGCTTCGTTCGCGCGAAACCGCCGCTATCCCCGTCGAAGCGCCAGCGGCGGTGGAATAGTGTCCAAACGTTCTGTCGCCCTGAGCGAAGCGAAGGGGAATGCGCCGATTCAGGTACCCACTCCTTCGCTTCGCTCAGGGCGACAGCGTGATCGAGGGATCTGATGGCTGAGTCGATGCGGATTCAGCGCGCCTTGGCACGTGCCGGCATCGCGTCGCGGCGGAAGGCCGAGGAGCTGATCAGCGCCGGCCGCGTTTCGGTGAACGGCACCGTCGCCATCGTCGGCCAGACCGTGAACCCGTCACTCGACGCGATCACCGTCGACGGCAAGCGGATCGGTGCGCCGCCGGCGTTTACCTGGATCGTTTTCAACAAGCCGTTGGGAGTGATGACGACGAAAGTCGACCCGGAAGGGCGGAAAACCGTGTTCGACTATATGCCCGAGATTCCCGGCCTGACCTACGTCGGACGGCTCGATTTCCTGACCGAGGGTGTTCTGCTTCTCACCAACGACGGGGGAGCCGCACACGCGCTGACGCATCCGAGCAGCGAGATCGAGCGTGTGTATGTCGTGACGGTGACTGGAGATGCCTACGACGCCGCTGGCCAGGTTGTGGAGGGCATTCAGCTCGACGACGGCCTTGCCCAAGCCAAAAAGGCCGACGTTCGTAAGCTCGGGCGCGACCGGTGGGAGCTCGAGCTCGTACTGACCGAGGGCAAAAAGCGCGAGGTTCGGCGCATGTGCGCGGCGATGAACCTCGCCGTGGAGCGACTGGTCCGCACCCGTTACGGCCCCGTCTCCCTTGGCGACCTCGCCACCGCCTCGAGCCGGCCCCTCACGCCCAAGGAAAAACTGGGGATCGCGAAGCTTGTGAAAGGGTAGGGAGAGATGGTGGATTAGTGATTGGTGGATTGGTGGATTGGTTAGGCGGCTGAGAGTCTTCCGGCTCGCCAGTCGCCAATCCACCAGCCCACTATCCCACCAGCCCACCACCGCCGGTCCCAAACTTGAAAGGTTCGTCCGCCATACCCTCGCACTCGGATCCAATGGCCACGCAAGTCGCTCCCGCGTCACCCGCCGCCGACTCACGACTCATCAACGATGTGACCCGTCAGGTCGCGCTGCGTGTCGTCGGTCAGGAGTACATGATCGACCGGCTGATCATCAGCCTCCTCACCGGCGGACATGTCTTACTCGAGGGCGTACCGGGTCTCGCCAAGACGCTGACCGTTCGAACGCTCGCCGAGACGATCGACACGACATTTTCGCGGATCCAGTTCACGCCGGATCTGCTGCCAGCGGACGTCGTCGGCACCCAGGTCTACGACCAGTCGACGGGGAAGTTCAGCGTCAAGAAGGGGCCGATCTTTGCCAATATCATCCTGGCCGATGAGATCAACCGCGCGCCGGCCAAGGTGCAGGCGGCGCTGCTCGAGGCGATGCAGGAAAAGCAGGTGACCATTGGCGGGACGACCTTCAAGCTCGAGGAGCCCTTTCTCGTTCTCGCGACGCAGAACCCGATCGAGCAGGAGGGCACCTATCCTCTTCCCGAGGCGCAGGTCGACCGCTTCATGCTCAAGCTGCGCGTCGGGTATCCCTCGCGCGACGAAGAGAAGGAGATCATGCGCCGCATGGCCAGCGGCGAACCGATCCCCGTGCAACACGTCGCCAGCCCGAAGGCGATCATGGAAGCCCGCGGGCGCATCGCCGAGTTGTACATGGATGAGCGGATCATGGACTACATCGTCGACATCGTCCACACGACGCGCGAGCCGGCGAGCGCCGGCCTGCCCGATCTCGCGCCGCTGATCGAGTTTGGCGCATCGCCCCGGGCGACCATCTCGCTCGCCCAGGCGTCGCGTGCCCACGCCTTCCTTCGCGGCCGCGCCTTCGTTACACCGGACGATGTCAAAGCGATCGCTCCCGATGTGCTGCGCCATCGCGTCCTGACGACATACGAGCGATCGCTGAATCCGCGCGAGAGGCGGCGCGGGTCGACGCGCATGCTCGCCGCGCCGGTCGCCAGGGTGGCCGCAACGACGCTGGCCTGCGCTCGCCGGTAAACGCCGAGCGGCCAGCTTCCGTCCCACCGGAGATCCTTCGCCAGGTCAAGCTGCTCGAGCTGCGCACGCGCGGGCTCGTGAACTCACTGTTCGCCGGCGAGTACCGCTCGGTGTTCAAGGGGCAGGGAATGGAGTTCGCCGAAGTTCGCGAGTACGTGGACGGCGACGAGGTGCGCAGCATCGACTGGAACGTGACCGCGCGCATGCGCCGTCCGTTCGTCAAACGCTACATCGAGGAGCGGGAGCTGACCGTCATTCTCGCCGTGGACGTATCCGGGTCGGAGCGATTTGGCACCAAGCGCCGCTTCAAGAGCGAGCTGGCGTCGGAGCTGGCCGCTGTGGTGGCGATGGCGGCGATTCGGAACAACGATCGGGTCGGCACGCTGATGTTCACCGACCAGGTCGAGCACGTCGTGCCGCCGCGCAAAGGGCGGCGCCATGCTCTGCGGGTGATTCGCGATTTGCTGGCGTTCGAGCCGACCGGTCGCGGAACGGACGTCGCCAAGGCGACCGACTATCTGATCAAGATGTTGCACCACAAGTCGGTGATCTTTCTCGTCTCCGACTTCATGGACGAGGGGATCGAGCATCCGCTCAAGCTGCTGGCGCAGCGGCACGACGTCGTGGCCGTCACCATCGAGGATCCCAGCGAGCGTCATCTGCCGGACATCGGCCTCGCGCGCTTCATCGATCCGGAGAATGGCAAGGCCGTGGACGTCGACACGAGTAGTGCCGACGTCAGGACGCGCTTCGACGCGACCGTCGATGCCGATCTCGATCGCCGGAAGCACCTGCTGCGGCGCCTGGCGATCGACGAGATCCCGGTGAGTACCGAGCAGTCGATCATGGAGCCGCTGCTCAAGTTCTTTCGCACGCGCGAGACGAAGGCGCGTCGTCGATGACCGCGATGCACAGAGTCCCTCGCCGGGGAATGGCGCGCGTGATCGGGGTCATCCTGAGCGCAGCGAAGGATCTGCTTTTGATGCCTCCGTTCTTGCTCCTGCTTCCAGCAGTCGCCAGCGCTCAGCAGATTCCCGTCAGTTCCGGATTGACGCTCGACCACGACACCGTCCGCGTCGGCGACCCGTTTCGCATCTTCGTCAGCATTCGCGCGCCGCGCGGCGCGACGATCGAGTTCCCCCCGGCGCTCGATTCGACGGGAATCGTGCAATCGATCGACCCGCGCGCCGTCTTCACGCAGAACGACTCGACCGGCTTCAGGCAGAACGCCGTCTACCGTGTGGCCGCCTGGGACATCGGGCGGCAGCCGATCCGAATTCCGGACATCACGGTGAAGCTTGGCGGCGCGACGCGGACGGTGTCGCTGCCGGGCCACGCCGTGTTCGTTGCCACGGTGCTGCCGGCCGACACCGCCCAGCGAGCTCCCAAGCCGGCGCGGGCGCTGTTCGAGCGCTCCCTCATTCCGTGGTGGTTCTGGGCCCTGCTCGCCGCCGCGATTGCCCTACTGATGCTCTTGTGGTGGTGGTGGCGCCGTCGGCGGCGGATGGAAGTCGTTGCCGTTCAAATTGACCCATATGAGCGCGCGCAACGTGACTTCCAGCGCATCGATGGCCTCGGGCTCGTCGAGGCCGGAGAGCGGAGCCGCTACGTGGCGCTCGTCGTCGACGTGCTGCGCGAGTACATCGCCGATCGGTTCACCAACGCGCCGCTGGCGTTGACCAGCACCGAGCTGCTGTCGGCGACGCGCGACGCGCGCACGCTTCCGCACGACCGGCTGATGCGCATCCTCAACGAAGCGGATCTGGTCAAGTTCGCGAGGCGTCCGGTCAGCGCCGATCGCGCGCGCGACATGGGGCTCGAATCGCGCGCGCTGGTCGAGCACGAGCATCAGGCGTCGCAGCCAGCTCCCGCGGCCGCCGCGAACGCGGAGCGCGCCGCATGATCGACCTCGGCTCGGTGCAGTTTGTCTCGGGATGGGCGCTGGGCCTGCTGCTCGCGCTGCCGGCATGGTGGATCTGGCGGCGACGGCGAGAGCGCCCGGCCATTGTCTTTTCGCGCACCGCGGTGCTCGCCGCCGGCCCGCGGGCCGGTCGCGCAATCACGTTTACGCTCTTTCTCCTCCGCAACCTGCTGCTCGCGGCGGGGGTCGTGGCGCTGGCGCGGCCGCGGAGCGGTGCGCGCGCGGAGAACACCACGTCGGAGGGAATCAACATCGTCATGGCGATCGACCTGTCGAGCTCGATGCTCGCCCAGGACTTCCTCCCCAACAGCCGCATCGACGTCGCCAAGGCAACCGTGAAGCGATTCATCGCCGCCCGCACCTCGGACCGAATCGGCATCGTCGCCTTTGCCGCCGAAGCCCTGACCCAGGTTCCACTGACGACGGACTATCCCGTTGTGGCGGCGGCGGTCGACAACCTTTCGATAGGCCAGCTCGAGGATGGAACGGCGATCGGCACCGCGATCGCCACCGCGGCCAACCGGCTTCGCGATGCGCCGGGCAACTCGCGGGTGATGATCCTGCTCACCGACGGCGAGAACAATCGGGGGGCGATCGATCCGCGCACCGCGGCCAAGGCGGCCGCGGCGTTCAACATTCGCATCTATACAATCGGCGTCGGCACCGAGGGCATGGCGCCCGTGCCCGTTGGGCAAGGCGTCTTCGGCCTCCGCTATGAGAATCGCCTGGTGCGAATTGACGAGCCGCTGCTCCAGGACATCGCGACGACGACCGGCGGCAAGTACTTCCGCGCCCGCGACGCCGCCTCGCTCCAGCGCATTTACGACGAGATCAACCAACTCGAGCGCGAGCCGGTGCAGACCAGGACGTACGTTCGGTACACGGAACTCTTTCGCTGGCCATTGACGCTGGCGATCCTCGCGCTCGCCGCGGAGTTGCTCCTCGTCGCCTGGCGTGGACCGCTGCCGTGACCGTTTCTTTCGATCATCTCTGGCTCCTGCCGCTGGCGATCATTCTTCCGATCGCCGCCGTTCTGCTGCTCCAGCGATCGTATCGCGCTCGGCAGCAGCGACTCGACCGGCTCGGCACGACCTCAGTGGTCAGCCGGCTCGTCCCGCCGGCGGCGCTTCGTGCTCCCCATTGGCGCATCGTCCGTGTCGCGCTCGCGGGCCTGCTCATCGGGATAGCCGTCGCTGGTCCGCGGTGGGGTACCCAACGCTCGGTCGTCCGTTCGAACGGCATCGACATGGTCCTCGCCCTCGACGCGTCGCTGTCCATGCTCGCGCCCGACGTGCGGCCCAGCCGTCTCGAGCAGATGAAGCAGGAAGTGCGGCGCCTGAGGGAGATGTCGCCCGGCGATCGGGTCGGCCTGCTCGCGTGGGCTGGCCGCAGCTACGTGCTGTCGCCGCTGACCATCGATGCCGGCGCGCTCGATCTCTTTCTCGACAATCTCAACCCGACCGTTGTTGGCCAGGCTGGTACCTCACTGGCGCGCGCCATCCACCAGGGAACGGATCTGCTCGCCCTACAGAAGGGTGGCGCCGATCGCGCGCTAGTGGTCATGAGCGACGGTGAGGATTGGGAGGCGGTTGACGAAGTCGCCGCCGAGGGAAAGCGCGCCAAGGACGAGGGCATCAGCGTCGTCACCGTCGGCTTCGGAACCACGCAGGGATCGACGATTCCGATCAAGGAGAACGGCGTCAACACGTTCAAGAAGGACGAGACCGGCCAGATCGTCGTGACGAAATACAGCCCGGAATTTCTCAAGGCCGCCGCGGACGCCGCCGGCGGTACCTTCATCGAGGCTGGCGCGACCGACAAGGCGGGACTCGTCAAAAGCGCGCTGGCGAATCTTCGCACGCAGGCCCGAAACACCCTTGGCGGCGAAGATCAGGTGTTGCGCTATCAGTGGTTTCTCTTTCCCGGCTTGATCCTGCTGCTGCTCGACACGATTCTGTCCGAGCGGCGGGGCCGCGCCCGCTGGCAGCCGGCGGCCGCCAAGACGGTCGTGGCGCTGATCGCGTTCACGATGTTGAGCGGCTGCGTTCGCATCACCCAGAATCGCGCTGCCGTCGACGCCTATCACGCTCGCGACTATCTGGGGGCGGCAAAAGCGTTCAAGGGCGTGATGGACAAGGGGGATACGACAGGTCAAACCGCCTACAACTTCGGCACGGCGCTCCTCAGCGGCGATTCGCTGACGCAG
>WNFI01666097.1_pt2 | contig 19709 bp, 26 predicted proteins | sample 5400471 | NCBI WGS metagenome assembly WNFI01 (sample SAMN13153348, study PRJNA577476) | soil metagenome | isolation source: 100 cm saprolite on Douglas fir-dominated hillslope | place: USA:California | collected 2013-09-17
AAATCACTATATCATGAATAAGCTTCGTGTCGGAGTTGTCGGATTAGGCCCGATTGCTCAAAACGCCCATTTACCAGCAATCGAGAAAGCCCGTGACATCCATCTGCAAGCGATCGCAGACACAGATGGCGCGTTAAGAGACCAGGTCAGGATACGCTACCGACCAGAGACAGTTCACAGGCACAGTAACGATCTTTTTACTGATCCGAATGTTGACCTCGTGATCCTGGCGGTGAGTGACCGGTTTCATGTCCCTCTGGCTGGGGATGCAGTCAGGGCTGGTAAGCACGTCTTAGTGGAGAAGCCGTTAGGAGTCAACACCCAGGAGTGCGAAGAATTGAGGTCACTGGTGTCTCCAGAACAAGTTTTTGCCGTAGGGTGCAATCGGCGTTTTCTGCCGGGAGTAAAAGCAGCAAAGGCCTTTGGGACGCGGTCGCATACGGTCGCAAGCTACAACGCGTTCTATTATGATTCCACATTCCGTCATAGCCTTACCCAACCGAACCTGTTTCCGGTCGAAATGAAAAGCTCCGGTCAGATCACAAAGGCGGCGGGCGCGGATTGGAAAGCCACTGACCGCCGGATCTATAATCTTCTTACCCACTCTCCCCACCTTCTGGACTTGGCGGGATATTTGGTGGGTCCAATCGAAAGGGTGCGCGCCGTCCACCGAGAACGCGACATCACGCCCTCGGGAGCGCATTCCAAAACAGTGTCGCATATTTGGCACATCGATGTTGTTTTTCTTGCTAGGCCGGGCGAGACGGAAGGTCCTACCGGTCATTTTGAGTTAGTCCTGCCGCGGCACGGTGAATTTGCCGAAGGTTTCAAACTTGAAACGAATCTGGGGCACGCCCTGGTAGAATTTCCTTACGTCTGGTTCCAAAGGGAACGTCGGGTGGAAATATACGATTCCTACACACGCATGATCGGTCGACCGGAGGGCGAAGATGCAAATACTTTCCGTCTCCAGTTAGAGGCCCTGGCGGATACAATTTTAGAGGGAGCGCCTTTAGCGAATGCTAACCTTGAAGCTGGCATCGAGGTGGTCAAAGCAATGGTGGCAATCAGCCACAGTGCTCGCCACGGAGGAGATTGGGTCAATATAGAGGAAGTCGAGGGAGACCTAAGGCTAATAGATAATGCGTACTAAAATCGGCATTTTTGCTAAACACATTTCCAGGTCGACAACGGAAGAGCTTTTTACGGCCATAGCGGGATTCGGCTTTAATTGCGTCCAGTTCAACGCGGCATGTCTTGGAATTCCGAGTTTACCAGACACCGTAGACAAGGCTCTATGGCGGAATGCCAGCCTCGCCGCCCGGAACGCCGGTATCGAGGTCGTTGCCCTGTCCGCCACGTTCAATCTGCTCGATGAAAATCGGTATCGTCTGGCGGACAATTTTCGATCCTTGCAAGTAGTTGCACAAGGCGCGGCGATTCTGGGGACAAATCTGCTAACTCTTTGTAGTGGTACGCACAACCAGCAGGACATGTGGACCTACCACCCGCAGAACGGGACTCCCAAGGCATGGCAAGACATGACCGACGGGATCCGGCAAGCGCTCGCGATAGCCAAAGCGTATGACATCTATCTTGGGATCGAGCCGGAGGTCGCTAACGTAGTTTGCAATGCGCCGAGCGCAGCCCGCCTGATTTCGGAGCTTGCCTCGGATCGGATCAGGATCGTGTTTGACCCCGCGAATCTCTATCGGCCCCCGGCGGATCCCCGGCGAGATCGCCACGTGATTACAGATGCGCTATCCTTGTTGGGCGATTCCGTAGCCATCGCCCATTGCAAAGACATCGCCGACCCCTTGGCGAAGCCGGCGACTCAGCAACATGGTAGTCGGTACCTTGAAGCTGCTAAGGCGGATGCCATTCGGGCAAGGCGCAATACTCCACTACTCCACCACTCCATTGCCCCGGCGGCGGGAGACGAGCCCGAGCACGAAGCGCCTAGTGAGGTATACCAACACGTTGCTGCCGGTTCAGGTATTCTGGACTACTATCATTATTTCTCAGAGCTCGAACGCTGGGTTCCGAAGAACGTGCCGCTGATTGTACATGGCCTCAGTGAACATCAGATACCGGCTGCCCTGGCATTTATTCAAGCACGGTTGAACGAGGTTGATAGGACCTTGAACAGATGAACGCCAGGACCGTCCAGTCGGCGATTACTACATTTTCTTTCTAGCTGTCGGTGACGTCTCACTCAGGCCAGATACAGCGGAGTTTCAACTTATGCCTTCGTTCTATTCAGACGGATTACAGTTTAACTACGCCATCCGCGGCGAGGGAACCCATACCTTCTTTTTTCAGCACGGGATCGGCGGCACCATTGCTCAGCCTTTTCGTTTCTTGGTTCGCGCTGACGACCATGAGTCAGCCAGTCAGGCTCCGCCATTTCGACTAGCTGCTTTTGACTTCAGAGCACACGGAGGAACCCCGGTCGGCGATCCGAAGAAACTGCGCATCGATCGATTCGCTGATGACTTAATCGCTTTCATGGACCACTTGGAGACAGATAGAGCCGTGCTCGGCGGTATCTCGATGGGAGCAGCCGTTGTATTGAGTGCTGCGGCACGTTATCCGCAGCGCTGCCTTGGGCTGGTTCTTAGCCGGCCGGCGTGGCTGAATGGTTCGATGTCAACAACCGCTGTCGCTGCCTACACCGAAGCCGCCCGACTTCTTCAAGATGCATCATCACCCGACAGCGCACTGCGACAACTACAGATGAGCGACATTTACCGGGAACTGGCCGCGGTTAGCGCCGATGCGGGAAACTCTCTCTTGGGGCAAGTCCGTTGTGTCGTCTCAGATCCGAGTCTGCGAGAAGCTGCGATTGCTCGATTGCGATCTCTGCCGGCGGGCCAGCCCGGGCTCGACCTGAGTAGAGCTTCAGCAGTCAATGTCTCGACGTTAATCATGGCCACCCCAAATGATCCTATTCACCCGGTCTCTTTCGCTGAAGCTTTGGCCGGGGCAATCCCGCACGCTTCCCTGGTGAAGCTAGCGCCTAAAGAAGTGAACGACGCTCCGCATATCGAAGAAGTTAATTCACGAATCGGTCCGTTTCTCGATTCTCTACTAGCGCCAAAGTGATGTAAATAATTTGACATCGGTCCTCGTTTGTCGAGGACCGCCGACCACCTCACCCGAACGCCGATTGTGGCAGTTCAAACAGTTAGCCGTTACTCACTGTTAGTTTATGCTCTTATTAGAGAATCAGTGAGCTGTTCTTATTAACAAAAGATGACCTTTTCTACGACCACAGGGTTTAAAGAGCGGAGCGGGCAGTTGAAACGACGATTACGGCAAATGCGACAAAAGATGACAGTCTCGAAGCACGTAGTGTTTATTGCTTCTAACAAAACGAGCGACCCGAAAAACTATCTCGTCCGTTGCGCTGGGAAAATCGCTTCTAACACGATAGCCTATCTTAAGAATATTCCTTCACGACAGAAACTCGATGGGAAAGATTGGTTACAGTCTTAGGTGATCTAACAATCCGAAACTAACAAGCGACTTTCTATGCGCTCCGAAAAACACCAACATCAAAATGAGCCTATCGATTAGACCGTTACTCAAAAAAGCTCTAGGCGAATGTGCCTTCTATAAGACCCAACGAGAACTCTCGTCTTGGATTCGAACTTGGCTGGCCGCATCTGTGAGAACTGCGAGCCATTTCTGGAAGCAGCAGAGATCGGGCTGGTGGCTGCAAAATTCGGTCACCCTTCCGACACGCTCGTTTTTCTCAATCCCTAGTGGGGCGCACGAATTCCTGCTTCGGGCCCTTCGTAAACAGCGCGTTCAGCAATGCCTTCAGAGCACCACGTGCTCTGCCCCGCCGCCAGATGACCAGAATCTTCCAAGTCACCTCCGCGTCCGCCAGGGGTAGAATGACGACGCCGGGCGGAGGATTATGGCTGGCTAGGGGCAGCAACATAAGAACAGCATTTTCGTTGGCGGTCAATTCAAAGGCGTGTGCAAGGTTTTGCGCTGAGCCGTGAAATTTCGGGCGAAACTTTCCGTACTTTTTGCAATACTCCTCGACCCGCCGGTCCCTGCCGGGCACTTGATGAGGGTCTACGCCGATTAAGGCACTGAAAGAGTGAAATTGGCCGTACCCGGGATAATCGCTCAAGCGAGTCCATTGCGGTAAAGTGTTGATCGTGAGACGCCGTACCGCTTGGCTATCTCTTGGACGGAAACTTCAGCTGTTTTCAATAGTGCGGTAATCGTCTTGCTTTCCTTGCTGGAAAGCTTACGAGGCCAAAACCTCCGGCCATCGAAATCATTAAGAAACTGAGTCCGGCCGAGGTCTATCGTTTTCAAGAGGTAGGGACCGATCTCTGGTTGCTGCTGGTGGCGACGTCCGCCTTCGGCCAGGAGCCTAACATCCACCCTCGCTGCGTCGGCGTAACCGACGGTGATACCGTCAAAGTGCTCACGGCTGATCAGCAGCTTCTGCGTATTCGGCTTGCCTGGATCGATAGTCCAGAGATGGGGCAAGCTTTCGGTTACCGCGCCAAACAGGCGATGAGCGAGCTGGTATTCGACAAAGACGTTGAGTTGCGAGTCTACGGTCTGGATAAATACGGACGCACTCTGGCGACCGTGTTTGTCGACGGTAAGGATGTTTGCTTGGAAGAGGTGAGATTAGGCTACGCTTGGGTCTATCAGCATTACATCGGGCAGGCGCCGACCGACATCCAGACTAGCTACCAGCAAGCCGAGATCGAAGCGCGGGCGCAGCAGCGCGGGCTGTGGCATGACCGCAATCCGATCCCGCCCTGGGAGTATCGACATCCGCAGAAATAAGACGAACGATAAAAATGTTCCGAAGGCGTTCTATCTGAGTTAACAAACAAATAAAACTATGAGAAAGAAAACATAATAGTATGAGCTATCCAACACCTACTCCGTGTGAGGAACTGCAAAAGCAGTTAGAGAAAGGTCCTGAAAAAGGGAATCATAAGAAACCTGTAGGATCTACCTCTACAGATGATTATGATTATGAAACCATTGACGTAGTATCGGTAGGTCCGATCTATGATCCTGGTTGGGGTTATTGGACCGAGTACAGAATGGAGTTACTACGGTACACCAACGGTGAGTATGAGTTATGGAATCGTTACTGGACTGTTGCAGATAGTGATAATCCTAACGTCGCTGCGAAATACAAACATTGGATGTATGGGCAGCATGGAATGGCGGATAGTCCTAAAGTACACAAGGAACTACGTGACAAAGTACAGGCTAAAGGATGGTATGACTTACGATAAGTAACTTGATACGCTGCCACACTATATGTGTGGCAGTAATCAGTTAGTTATCTAACAGAGTTAACAACAAACATAAAGAAACTATGATCGAATACCAAAAAGAAACAAAGATATTCTTTTGCCCTCGGTTAACGGCTGGAAGACCTATGTGAGCTGCGGCAATACTGTTTGGAAAAAGAAAAACGCCGAAAGTTAGCGAACTAACCGAGATCGTCGATCAAATCAGTGGCCTAGTGCCAGAGCAACGAAAGAGCCCGATTCAAAAGCAAAAACGCGCTCTGATTCGGGCGCTTGGAAAAATCTGCCAAGGCGCAGGTGAAGAAGATCTAGAGTCGTACGCCGCGGCTCTTGCTCTTAAACTCGAAGAAAAAGATCTGCAGGCCATTCGACAATTCGATCGATTCTGGTAACCCTTTATTGCCCGTTGCCGATCCACAGATTCTTGTTCGAGCCTTTAGGCAGTGTAGGCAGCGACGCAAGCACATGCTCCGGAAGCGCGACTAGGACCCGCATGTCAATGGGTTCTCGGACGCGTTCCGTGGGTCTGGATAGTTGCTCCAGGCTTGAGCCAGCCGATGTGGGTCGACCCGTAACTATCCCACACGATCGCATCGTCCTAAAAATTGTCTAAACTCACGCCTCTTCAGGTCGTATACAATAGTACTATACGGTATTCCGTCATCGCGCAGAAGCGCTTCTTCGCTCAACATCCCCTCGGGGTCGCCTGCGGGCCCGGGGTGCTTTTGAAAGCGCCGAGCGGGAGGCTGCGAATGCAGATCCCGGTTAGACCGGGCGGGCAGTCCCATGGCACTTTCGAGCGCGAAGCAGCTCGTCCGTCGGAGTTGCCACGGTTGGGAGATCGAAAACTTTTGTCTGGTTCAAAAACGCCAAATCGAACGTCCAGTTAGGCGGCACGACGGAGACCCGAGGTTTCAGCGAGACCGAGTCTCCCTCTGCAGGCGCACCATTTGTAGCCAACGGCAACGCACCAAGGATAAGGGCGAAAAGACCACCGATAAGGGTAAAACCAAGAGTTTTCATAAGAGCACGCTCGCTCTATTTGTTAGTCTCACTTCGGAGCCTAGCCTCTTCCCGGCTCACAAAACGAAAGCTCATGTTTGTGAAATTCGTCGAAGTATCCATCCCTCTCTTGTGATGATGATGAGGCTTTGTTTGCGACGCACGGATCGGCTCTGTGACTTGGTTTGCACCCGGCAGGGCTCGAACCTGCAACCCTATGATCCGAAGTCATATCCTACGGGGCTAACTTCTTCCAAATCCGAGACCTATCAGGGGCTTCCCGAAAAGATCGCGTTGGTTTAGAGAGGCTCCAAAAATGGGGTCAACTTCGCTCTCGAAAGGCGACAATCGCCAAAGATTCGCCAAAGTCTAAAATCTGGCCACAAACGCTCGCGCCGCACAGCGAACTCATAACTCTTTGGGAAGTAGGCTGTTGGATCTGGAGCCGGCAGTCGGGTTCGAACCGACGACCTGCTGATTACAAATCAGCTGACTCCCCCCTCGTAAGGCCTTCTTCCCTAGGGACATAGAAGCAATGGAAGCAACCAAAACAATGAATAATGTCCGGGATGTGGCACTATATGGCACTGGAGTTTCTGCGTGCTCGTTAGTTCGTCCTGCTTGCTTGCTGACGCATATTCTCCAACACGTCAAAGATATAGCCGCTATCAGTAGATGCGTGCTTTACACAGATTTCCTTAAACCTATCGCTAGCCTCGTACTCTCTTATTTGCCATCGTCGTATCTTGAAGTGTCTCAAGAATCCTTTGGCATGAGCTTGTGTTGCGCGAGCCTCTATTATTTCGTAATACGCGGCCATTACTTCCATCGGGTAAGGAAGATCTTTCAACCACACATCGGAGTAGGCATTGATTTTTGGTGGCCATGGTGTTTTGCCCATTATAAGGCACCAAGCCAGGTAAGCATTCCAGCGTGGTTGGTCTTTTCGGGAAAATGGTCCGGGATTCCTAAGGAGTGTCCAGGCGGCTGACAACGTGAAAAGAGATATTGGAATAGCTAATACCCATGCCCACCCACCGAAATGGCTGGCCAATTGGATATTCCGAATCCGACAAGCAGGACGACCAGTATACACAGTAATTTTACAAGGATGTTCATAAAAGGAATCAATGACTGAACGCCACGATCCGGCGTTCTTCAGCAGCCGGCGGAAAGATTGACCAGAATGCCGCGGCAGTTTCCGGCGTGACCGCTTGATAATAGTTGTTCCACATCGTCGTCACTGACTCGTGACCGGCCTGTAGCACCAGCTTGTTGATGTCACCATGCTGCCGAAGCCAGCATGAACACCAGGTGTGCCTGGCGCCTTGTTGTGGCCAGGCTTCAAGTCCCGCAGCCAATGCGTTGCGGCGCCGTTTACGGCGCAGCGTAGATGCACTGAAAGGCACTATGCGACCTTCCATGCAACCGCCACGGGCGCGATATTCACTTAGCCAGGCCAGCGCATTCGCTGAGAGATCGATCCACCTCTTACGCCGTTTTTTGGCTATGGTCGGACGGATCGTGACATGATGTTCTTTGACGGAAAGATCGACGTCACTCCAGAGAAGTTTTGTGAGTTCGCCGTCCGGCCGGATCCCGGCGTAGAATGCGAGTACTAAGAAAGGCAGCAGCTCGAGGTCGTTAGTCAGCGCATCCAGCAGAAGCTTCTCGATGGTTGCCGGCGCAATCACCTCTACCCCGTCCCGGACGACCTTCGTGAATTCCAGCCGATTGACGGGATTCTCTGCCAGCCAGCCGGAGCGAATCGCGAAGTTGAACGCCGCCCGTAGATAGCGCAACGCAGCGTTCCGATGTGCCGGCGGGAAATCGGTGAGGGAATCCTCAAGTTGCTTAGCAGTCACATCGGAGACAGTCATGTCCTGTAGCGACTCGAGGCGTCGGAATGTCGAGGCAAGCTCCTGACGGTAAGGAACCGATCGATCGAGCTTGGATTGCAGGAACTTCCTCCACAACATCGACATGGTGACGCTGGCGGTTCTCGCGTGATGCAAGGCGAGATACTCAGTGAGCGCAACGGTGAGCGTGACCGGCATAGCGAGTGCATCCAACTGGGCGTAGCAGGCTGCTACTTCTGCGATCCTGGCCGCGGACAGTGATGAGAGTGAAAATCCGAAATTAGCCTTTCTAGTTCTGAGCCGTTCAGCTTCAACTTCAGCTTCCATCCTGGTCGCAAAGAAAAGCCTCTGCCGCTTCCCCGTAGGTGAGAGTACGCGAGGCACGCTGATGCACCATTGACGGCCGCCCTCACGGCTGGGCAGTCGGGTTGGACGAAGGGAGGAGCTCTTAGGCATCAGAGGTTTCTTCCGCGCTGGTGTCTTCGAGTTGCGGAATGAGGAAGGACAAGTTCAGCCAATCACCCTGTCGCTGTTTTCCTTTGCCTGACATGGACACCAATTCTTCATCGGTAAGATGAAGAAAGTTGCGCGAGATAAAGGCTAGCTCTCCCGATTGGGAAGAATGGCCACCATCAATTGTAAATCGGGTTTTCTCAAATATTCGGCGGGCACCACTGATTCTGAGCTCTTGCCGGAGATCATCTAGAAAATGGAAGACTCGATAAAAGAGCCGGTGATAATCCTCGCGTTCAACTTGGATGAATAATTCAATCAGCATCCGGACCAACATGTGAATCTCGATTAGTCGTCGGCGCCAATGATCGAGGTGTCTGGTGGTAAAGGCTCGATAGAGCTCCGCAGTAAAGGGGATTTCCGGCGAATAAGCTAAATGCCAGAGTGCGCGGCTTGGGTCCCATTGGGCGCCGATTATTGCTCTGATTTTGCGCAAGTAGACTTCGGTCAACGCGCGCCGGCTATTCTCGAAATTGCGGATGGAGTCCACCGGAATATCGAGCAGTTTGGAGAGTTGCGCCTGGGTAAGGGGATCCTCTCCACTTTGGAGAAGTCCACGTAAAATTCGAATTGGATTAGGCTTGGTCATCTTACGCTCTTCTATTGCTTCCATTTTTTCTATTGCGTATGTACATGGACAATAGAAAATACTCTTTGATTTGCAAGTAAAAACGGTTGCAACGATAGCATATAACTGACATGTTCAGTGGCATGTCAGCAACCAGTCAAAAACGTCGACCGTCGGTTAGGACGCCCTTGATTCAACAGATGGTTCGTGTGCCCGAATATGCGGAATCAAAAAGTATGAGCGGCATGCAGGTCCGGAACTTGATTCGTGCTGGCGTTATTCCGGCTGTTGTCATCAGGCGCCTGATTCTGATTGACCCGATCGAAGCCGATCTCGCTCTGCAACGCTTCAAACGTGAAGCCAAGTAATTTCAAACCGTCGGGAACACCCACGTGGACGCGCTTCGCCAACATTTTCCAACTGTCTTTGCTCATGGCACCCCCCTACACACTTTCGCTCGGTGAACCGCTTCAGCAGCTGTTCTGCGAGCCTCAACCTAATAAGGAGAGGGGCCGCTCGGCGAGAAACCGCGCGACCCCTGTTTCAGTATCATGTCGACTGAATGTATCTCACAAAATGAGCCTGCTGTAAACGGTTACCGCCGCAGGCCCCATCCGTTGGCCAAAGTCTGTGCTGACGGTCGCGTAAGTGTCCGGCTCGCTGCTGGCTGCTGGACGGAACCTGTCCGGGTCTTACCGATCTCGGTCTTCCAAACACTACCGATCTGGTGCCAGGAGGAAATCGCAAGCCGCACCTCCAAAGTGCGAGGCGGTTTCTTGTTTTTGAAGTCTTAACGACTCGTGGGGGCAGCTGCTCACATGCGGCGGCTGTCCTCTTTTTGTTTCCAAATGAAAAGCCGAATGCAACGACCACCAGAAAAAGAGTTGAAGCTCGAAAGTGTCGCCGCCGATGATCCATCGTTGCCGCGGCCGCGTGGACGTTTACCAAAATCACAGAAGCCGAGCATAAGTGAACTGGCGCACTTACGTTCAACGCAACTCGCCGGCGGACTAGTGCCCGAAATTGCTGGCCAACAATATTGGCAATGCAGTCATTGCGGTAGCATTCACCAATCACGCCAGGCGGCGAAATCGTGTCACGAAGGAGCCAGCGCGAATCGAATCCAAACCTGTAAGGATTGCGGTCAGCGCCTAATAAATTGCGTCTGCAAAAAACGTTCTCCTAAAACATGAATCCTTTTATCACCGAGGGTCCTGTAAGCGGACCACAAGCCATCGTTCTCTACGGCGTTGCCGGGGTCGGCAAATCAACCTTGGCCGCTAAAGTGCCTGAACCACTGTTCTGGGATACTGAACGCGGAAGTCGTCATCTCACCGTCAGACGAATCCCGATCGATACCTTGGACGCTTTGGAAAGAATCTCCTCAATCGCTCCGACACAATTTGCAAAGGAGGGGGTGCGGACGCTGGTCGTCGACACGATCGACGGAATCGAGAAACTTCTCCGCCAGAAAATCACCCAAAAATTCAGAGTCGATTCACTCGGTCGAATCAAATACGGGCATGGATTTGTTTACCTGCGAGAAGAATTCGACCGGTTCGTCACCGACGTCTTAGACGCTTATCTCGCGGCCGGCATCCATGTGCTAGTCGTCGGCCATTCCAAAGTGAAGCGCGTGCAACCGCCGGGATTAAAGGAAGCCTTTGATCGGTTCGAGCTGAAGCTGGATGAAACTGATTCGCACCGAATCAAGGAATGGAGCGACGCGACGTTATTTTTTACATGGGATCTGCGGATCAGTGAACTCGGCGATGGTCGCCCGATCGGGGTAAGCAGCAAAGAACGCCAGATCTGGACCGCATACAGTCCAGCGCAAGATGCGAAGAACCGGGTCAACCTACCGGAAAAAATCGAGGCGACTTGGGAAGCAATCCGGCCCGTCTTTTGTGATTGGCAACTCAGATCACCCCAAGAGCAGTTGGTTGAGACGTTTAATTGCTTGGAACTAGCTCAAGCGACCGACTTTCTGGTTGCTCGGAAATGGCTCCGGGAAGGTCAAGGCATCGGCAATCTCAGTGATTATCACGCCCGCGGGATCTTAGCCCAGTTAATAGAATTCAAGGCTGCCCTCGTTAAACATTTCGAGCAACCACCAGCGCAGAATGAAACTAAGGAGGGTAGCACCGATGGACAAACTTGATTCACCATTCTGGTCCGAGTTGCTGCATGAACTGGTCGATCTGGTGACGCCGAGCTCGCGCAAACGATTGTCGCGTTGCTCGAATCCCTTTCCGTTCGTGAATTTCTAGAAGTGCTTCCCGAGGTGCTGGGATGGTGCGGCTCGGTGAGCGAACGCCGCTATCTGGCGCTGTGTGAGCTCTGCCACCGCACCCCTGCCCGTGCTGCGATTCACCAGACCGGCGCGACCGTTTTTCTCCGACAGTTAGTTAACAAAGAACACAAAGAAAGAGAGGGTTAGCCATATCCCAGAGTACACGACAGGCAGTGGTCAGAAAACCTATGCTGCAGGTGATTATCCGTTCAAAGTGAACGATGCCGTTCTGAAGGAATCGAGCAGTAAAAACATGATGATCGAATTAGAATTGATCATCGCCAATGGTCCCGATGTTGAGCCGATCATCGTGACCGATTACCTCGTCTTCGCTGAGAGCTCTTTCTGGAAGATTGACGCTTTCCGCCAAGCAACCGGGGAGATATTAGCCAGCGGTGAAAAGGTCAGCTTTGAGGCCGAAGACTGCATTGATCGAACCGGTTGGTGCACGCTCGAGATCGACGTCTACCAAGGCCGACAAAAAAACAAGGTACTCGGTTATCTCGATCCGGCTTTGATGGATCCCAAGATAACCGGGCAAGGGCAAGCGGCACCCAGGGCCGCGGCCGTTCCGGCGACCAGCGATGGTACCAAGGACGACTTTAACTTTGGTCCGGTGCCGGCCGGCAGTTAAAAGCCGCAATTACTCATGTTGGAGTTGACCGACATCGAGAAAAAATTGCTCCGCTTGGGTCTCGATCCGGCTGCACAGCCGGGGGAGATCCAGGGCGGTGCAACCAAGTTCTTCGGTTCTCTGCGTCGCCGCGGCATTACCGCCGATCAACTACAAAATATCTTCGGTGAGACTAACGGCGAACGCTTCGAAGCCGAACCACCCAAGCAATCGGTACCAGATTACGGCCTGCAGAAAATGCCCTTTGGCCGGCATAAGGGCGAAATGTTCATGGACATCCCGCCAATGGATTTACGGAGCACTTTTCGCTGGATCAATGAAGAGCCGGATAAGGCGGCGAAGTTCAAGGATCTGGCCTTTGCGATCGAACAATTTCTTAAACAGACTCGAGTACCGCAACCCCCCTAGAAAGCTTTTCTCTCTAATGCCGCAATATACGACCGGCACCAGTCGCCGAGAAGAACCGGACGATGATCGAATTCTTCCGCCAGTCACTCTTGATTATCTGGCTCATGGCGTAAGCGAACATCGGAACGACGCGCTGATGTCCGCTGGTGAACAATGTCGGGACGCCAGGTATGCCAAGGAAGAGATGTTTGATCAGTTGCTGAGCCGTGCAATGGCCGATGGACTGAGCGAAAAAGAAGCAACCAAAACCATTAACAGCGCCTACAGCCGACCGTCACGCGACCCGATTCGGTCAGGCCGGAATGGCGCTTTCGCTACAAATTCCGCACCTCCCTCTCGCGCTGCCTCGTCGCCTCCTAAACCATCAAGTGTGCCTCCGAGACCAGAGCCGTTGCCTGCCCCGATGGCCGAGGGAGCTAAGTTCTTTGTGGAACATTTGTTCCGGCCCGATGAACGAGTCTCGGTCTCCGAAGCGATTCACAATTCGAAAGGTGACTTGGCTCCGGATGGCGGCCAAACCAAGCCGGTCAAGAATTTTTTGGAACAGCTAAAAACCAAATCGATTGAAGAAATTTATCGGTGTAAAGACGGCGTCTATATCCGCATCAATCCAATGAAGATGCGCGGCAAAAAAGATCCCGAAGTCACCGATTACCGGCATTTCCTGGTTGAGTTCGATCGGGACAAAAAGGGTAGGCCGATTCCGAAAGAAATTCAGTTTGCGATTTTCCGTGCCTGTCCATTCCCGATTGCCGCGATCACGGCTAGCGGCAATATCTCTTTACACGCGCTGATCCGAATTGATGCCGAGCAAGATCGGAACCTCTACGATGGACGGGCCCGGGAGGTGATCGAGTATTTTTCGCAGTTCGCCGGTTACGATCCGAGCACCAAAAACCCTTCACGTTATTCCCGACTCCCGGGTGTTCCGCGGAACCTGTACGAGAACGGCAAATTGATCGGGATCGGACGCCAAGAGTTACTTACCCTCTCGCTCGGGCCAGTCAGCTGGGAGGAGTATGAGAAAGCGCAGACGCCCACCGATGAAGATCTCCAGCGTTTAACCAAGGAAACACAATCCTATTATGCACAAATCGAGCAGCCAATGCCCCCACCGATGGCCAAAGCTGCTTATATAGGGAAAGCCGGGCAGATCGTTGATATCATCACCAGAGCCGGAACTGAAGCTTGCCCGGAAAGTCTCCTGGTGCAATTTCTGGTTGCCTTTGGCAATATCGTCGGTCGCAGACCGTACCGGAAGCAAGCGGCCGTTCATCACCTGAACGAATTCACCGTGTTGGTCGGCGAGAGTGGCATCGGCTGCAAAGGAACTGCTTGGAACGCGATTTATGATCTATTGAGCCTGATCGATGCGGCCTGGCTAAATAATCGGGTCCAAGACGGCTTCCAAAGCGGCGAATCGATCGTTGATAAACTCAGAGACCCTAGCACCCGGCTGACGCGCGGCGGCCGCCGGGTCACTGATCCGGGGGAGAGCGATAAACGGCTCCTTATCATGGAAGAAGAGTTTGGCCGAATCTTGATTGTCGCTAACCGGCAAGGCAACACGTTATCCGCAGTCTTGCGCAATGCCTGGGACGCCAAAGGCGTCTTGTGGACCAGCAGTAAAAATGATCCGCAAAAAGCGACTGGCGCACATCTCTCCCTTATTGGTCACGTCACGCCCAAAGAGCTGCGCAAAAACTTGAGCGAGATCGATAGCACTAACGGGTTTGCTAACCGGATTCTCTGGATACCGGTCAAAGGCGTTGGTGAAGTTGCTATTCCCTCGCCTGTTGATTGGAAACGAAATCACCCGGATCTGGTTCGATCGCTGGTAGAAATCGTCAAAAACTTTCAGAACCGTCCAGCCAGCCAAATGGAGTGGAGCGCGGAAGCCAACGGCACCTGGAAAGACTACTATCGGGACTTGAAGAAACGCCGTTTTGGCGGGTTACTTGGCCCGATCGTCAAGCGTTCAATTGCCCATGTGCTGCGACTGACGATGATTTACGCGATTCTGGATAATTCCAATCTGCTTATGCCGCAGCATTTGCAGGCCGCTATCGCCGTTGTCGAATATAGCGAACGCGGTGCTAGCTGGTGCTTTGGTCAGAGAACTGGTGATAAGGACGCAGACAAAATCCTTTGGGAACTGGAACGGGCACCAACCGGAATAACCAAGAGCGAAATTTTCAAGATTTTCGGCCGCAATCGCTCAGCGACCGATATCAACATGAGCCTAGCAGTTTTGCAGGACAATGGCCTGGCTCTTCCTCGAACCAAACGCTCAGAAACAGGCACCAAAGCACTCGAACGTTGGTTTAGTGTCCGGCACCTTTCTGATTCGTAAGTTCGTACTATTCGTACCCCTTATTGAAATTAACATTTATTTACTAATTTTCTACGAAACTACGAATTAGATGAATTTACGAATAATGAAGAGAGAAAGAAAAAGGAGCAAAAGAAATGAAAACAGACATTGAGATACAGCAATATTTTGAGTTGCAAACCGAAATTGCACGCGAGCTGTTTTGTTCCGTCGAAGCAGCTACTTGGATGGATGATGTCGACGATGGAACACTAAGCGTCGGTGAACGGTGGCGAGCTCGGGCTGGTAAGGCTTGGGAGGCTGCCGGGCACTTCATCAAAACAATAATTGAACAGAAAGAAGGGCGTCTCGAGGAGATCGAATATTTCCTCAACGAAGCAAAGTCGCCAACTCCTTAACCTACGCGCCGCCGAGTGTTGATCGCGATTCTGACCGATGGTGGCGAAAATTCGAGCCGCACTTCTACCGATGATGTCGCTTCCATGATCACCTATCGCCGGACCACCTACGATTGGCAGTTCGTTTTTATCGGGCCGGAGCAAGCGCTTCCTTATGCTTTGCGGATCGGGATCCCGAAATCCAACGTCGTCAGTTTCTCCACCGATCCGGCCGGTATCACCGCCATCATGGCGAGACTCTCCAAAAGCATGCAGCGTTACCTCCTGGGCGATAAACGCTACGCCTTAGCCTTGACCAATGGATAACACCGAAAAAACGCAGCAGAAGCCGACAGTGGCGCAGCAAACGGTACCGCAGCAGCAGGAGAGGGGTGCGGATTTTCCGATTCCGCCGCCGGCTGGCCTTCTCCGTCGTCTGCGTCTGGCCGCGCAACGGCTGGAATCTTATTCGCTTCGCACCCAAAGCGCTCTTGCAACCGGTGATCGGGAGGCGCTTTATCAAGCTTTAGCCGATGTCGCTGAAGCCGCAGAGATTTCTAAGCGCTTGAGTGCTTCGCTTCTGGCGTTTCTTCAGTACACAACGCCGCCGGAGCCTTAAGCTATGACTGAAGATGAGTTAATCGTTGCCGAGTACGCTCGCAGCCTATCCAAAAATGAACTGCTCATTGAGCTGATCGAGCGGGGCAATCACGCAATGGCGGTCTCAAATACCGGTACGTTCAAGGTAGTCTCTATTCTGATCGCGGAATTAGAAGCCAGGGGTCTGGCTTCGGCGATGCTCTCTGATTTTAAGCAATCGATCGACGATGGGATCACTGCTACTTTCGCCAAGCTTGCGACACGTGGACCCGGCGGCTAAGCATCTTGACCACAGAAGTGCCCTTGTAGAATATTATCCCTGCGGATTGTTTGATGGTTGGTTGCGTGGAGCCGAAGCGGTGGGCACAAAGATCTTCACCGTTTCGGTTTACCTTTTGGCCAATTGCTTTGGCCATTTACACTCTCGATATTTGACCGCTAAGCATCGACTTATTCGCATTATTCGAAATGTTGACGGCAATTCGCGTCAATGCGGTGCGCTCGCTTTAGCTCTCTCACCGATAGCTAGGAAATACTCTCGATCTTACAAGCGAAAATATCCGCTGGCCGATTATCAAACGGCTCTAGCATTAATCGATACACTGGTGATGGCCAGGATCGGAATAAATTGCTCTTCCGCTTCACTCCGTCCGTAGACGATCACATTAGTGCCTTTGCCATCGGGATGAGTCGAAACGAAATCGCCGTGCTCAACTCGGAAAGAACGACCGTCGCTCAGATGCAAACTAAAAGGTTGATTCGCCCGTTTATGTTCGAGGATTTGTTCAGTGGTCGTCATTTGACCCCGTCTTTTTTGAATTGCGCTTCGAGTGCAAGTTCAATGTAGCCGCCTCGAGTGCGTTTGGTCGAAATGGCGATCTTATTAAGCTGATTTTTCATGGTGCGCGGCAACATGATCGTGACCGGCACTTTGCCATCAGTTTTATTCGGTTTCGGCATTTGCCACAAAATACCGGCCAAATAAATGAGAAATCAAGAAACTTCTTTAAACTTATTTAGCTCGAGCGTTGTCTAAGCGTCATAACAGGCTGTGATAACTCTCGCTATTATAATCGCAATTGTGCAGGTATCCGACAAATTTCATTAGCCGCCTATAGAATGGCCAAGCGTAAATGAGCTTCCGGTTCCGCAAAAGTCTTCGAATCGCTCCCCGCGTTCACTTAAACTTGAGCAAAGGCGGTCCATCGCTCTCTTTCGGCCCACGCGGCGCAACCACCAGCATCAGTCGCCGCGGTGTGCGTGAAACCGTCAGTTTGCCGGGGAGTGGCCTATCCTATTCCAAACAACTCAGTCCAGCTCATGCACGGCCTCATCGTCGGGCCTATCATCCGATCGCGGTGATCTTCTTTGTAGCCGGTATGCTCTTTTGGGTTTTTGGTTCGATGCACGCCGCTGTTCTCGTAATCCTTGCCGCCATCATCCTGGCTCTTTTCTAGAGCCCACCGAATTAGGAATTGCGCACTTCTCTAGCAGAAGTTATCCTCGGAGCGATACGTTCAACTGTGCGACCAAGGGCCGATCGAGAGCGCGGATTGGCTCTTCGGTTTTTATGTTGATGACCTCTGGGGTTTTTGAGTCCCGCTCCATTCACCTGTTGAGCTACCCCACCCTAGGTTCTGTTTTCGCCTTTTTAAAACGCGGGCTCCGCCGATCCTCAAATTTGTGAGATAAAAACCATCGATTTTTAAAGGGTTTTGGCCTTTTTGCTAAATAAAAATCGATTCTCGGCGATGTTTGCGCGATAAAGCGTCAAAGGAATCCCTCCGAATGCGTTGGACGATCGAAACGGCCTCGCTTGAATTTGCGGAACCAAAATCTGTGATTCAGCGGGCATTATCGAGAAGTGGCTTCCGTCGTGGAAAAACCGGGTGGACGACGTCACAAATTGAGAAGGCGTTGACCCGGCTGCGGAAAGGTTCGCCGGAGAAGGTGCGGCTAGAAAAAGCGCGGGCGGAGAAGTTGGAAATGGATCTGGCCGAACGGCGCGCTCAATTGATTCCGGCCGGTGAGGTTTCTACGCAAATAGCTGCGATCCGTGCCGCTTTGGGTCGGGTGATCGAGCGTTCGAAACTGGATCCTCTTGAGAAAGCGAACCTGGACGGAGATTTGTTGCGGTTACAGACGGTTTCCACTTCTCCGAATCCGCGGAAAGCGAAACGAAAGCGGAAAGCGATATGAGCCGGCACAAGGAAAAAGCGCCACCAGTGATAGACTGGGGCGACGTCGCGAACATCATCGCGCGCGAAACACCGCCAGATTTGGTGCCCGAGGCGCCGGCGCTCACTCTGGATAGCCTGCCGCTGGAATTGCTACATCAAGAGTCGGGCCTGGGCTGGGTTCGGACGCCGACCGGTTGGCGGCTTAAAGATTAGCTTTGCTCCCTCGCTCGCCATGCATGCGCCGCTTGAGGATTCCCGTCCAACGAAGCATCATCCAAACGGTAACGGCGACTGGATCTTCAACAACGAGGCGGTGCAGGCGCAACTCTTAGCCTGGCAAGAGACTCGAGATCCGCAGATTTTGGAAAGTGTGCTGGAACATTCCAAACCGCATATCACGCGAATGATCCGCAGCTTTCGCGACCTGCAACTGGATGAAGCCTTAAATGAGGTTTTAATCAAGGTGTGGACATCGGCGCATCTTTTCGATCCGCAACGGGGAAGTGGATTCTCCTTCATTTCTAGGGTGGCGATTAGCGTGGCTTGTAACGCTCAAGCCAAGTGTCGGGGGTGGCGGAACCGGCACTGGGAAGCCGATTCGGATTTCTGGGCTGGCATTGAAGCCCCGGCTCATGATCTGCACGGGCTCGAACATCTCCGGCATCAGATTATTTCCGGAGTGAAAACCCGGCGCAAACTAGGGTGTGAAAGGGCAGCGCAACGGTGGATTATCGAAAGTGGTTTTGATGCCGATTTTCATCTTCGGCGCCATCAAATTGCCGATTCCTGTATGGTCGTTTTTGGGTTGGGCCACCAACAAGCCCGGCAACTTTTCGATGAAACGACCCTCGAGATTCGGCGCGTGTTTTTAAACGAGCACCGGATTAAGCCGGTTACATGCCCAGAACTGATTCGGACCAAAGAACGCTATTTAATCCGATTCGCCGATTATCTGAGTGGCGAAAAATTTAATCGGCTCGTGGCATTGATGCGGAACCTGGCACCGAGACTAATCCGATTAGCCAAGCCGGAGAATATCTACGCGGTCACCTCAGGGAAACCGGAAGCCAAGGTTCGGGAAAACTTGGACTTAATACTGGACGGGGATCCGGACGCGAAGCCACTCTTTCCCGAGCGCTCACTGAGCGCCTGAATCGGTCGAGGGACAGAAACTTAGGGCGTAGCGGAATTGGACGTCGGCTAACAAATTGGCGGTCACCCGTACGATATTATATTCGACCATCGAGAATGGATCGCTCACGACGTCGAAAGCGGGCCACAGGCCGATCAGACAATCACTCCATCGACTGGCAAATATAACTCGATCGGTTGCTGCGAGTTGGTTGGTAGCCAATGCACGGTAGCCGTTGACGGCGCGCGGAGAAAGCCGGATGCACTCTGCTTATTGGAAATTTTTCAAACCGTACCCAGTGCGCTTGGCATTCTCTATCAGGCTGTTTGCCCGACGCGAAGCACTCAGAATTCAGAAGCATTTTGAATTTGACCGAGGCTTACGCGCTCCTGGCCAAAGCATCAGTGTGGCTCTGGCGCTTCGTACCTCTGGCCAACGAAGCCTTTGGCAATCAACGCTCTGGAGCCGAGGACCCCGGAGCCGAAAGGCCAGCGGTCCGAAGGCA
>WNFI01513136.1_pt1 | contig 19693 bp, 22 predicted proteins | sample 5400471 | NCBI WGS metagenome assembly WNFI01 (sample SAMN13153348, study PRJNA577476) | soil metagenome | isolation source: 100 cm saprolite on Douglas fir-dominated hillslope | place: USA:California | collected 2013-09-17
GGCCGTTGCGTTTCTTTCCGATGGCGTGAGTGCGCCAGCCTTCAGCGTACTTGGCTATGAACGTCACCATCGTTGGCTGCAGATCGATGGCACGTTGCCGACCGGGCTTTTCGAAACGACGCCGGAGATCATTCTCGATCAAATGAGGCAGAGCGACTTTGTATTTTTATTCAGTACGAATTCACCGCCGGTTTGGCCCTTTGATCGACAAGTCCTGGGTTTGCTCCCGAAGAACCGTGCGTGGTGCGACGAGCATCTCATGTCTGTGGGTTCGCTTGATGCGGTCGGCAACAACATCGCAGTGTACGAGCGCCGTGATCTTACGCCGCGCAGTGAGAATCAAATCGGACTCACCGCTTTATTGGAAAAGGAAATTCACGCACCGGTTGATCGAGCGGTTGAACCCCCCGCAGCGCCTAAGTGGCTCATGCCCGAGTCGGTCCGCTGGTCAACGCTGGCTGATTTTTCGTTTCGTCTCCGGGCTGCGTACAGTCCGATCCACTATTGTGTGGAAGGGCTACCGCCAGAAGTTCATTTTGATCCGAGAAGTGGGCGGCTGAGCGGCCGACTGCCGCATCCCGGCACCTACGTCGCGAAGATCACTGCCGCGAACTCGGCCGGATCGATTACGCGTGATGTAACGTTCCGCGTCGAAGATCGTCCGTACTTCGCAGAAGTAAACGTCCCTGCAATGTGCGCCATGGGCGCACCCGTAGAGATTACCTTTGAAGCTTTCGACTCATCCAAGCTGCTTAACTTCGTCGACATCACCGATCTGACTACGATCAAAACTTTGGATCGCCTCGTTCCCGCTGGGGACGAAAAACAAAGTTGGCTCGCGCAATACCGGACCACCTTCACCCAGCCCGGCGTTCACAAACTTGCTTTCCGTTTTGTCCGCTTTGATTCTAAGGCCAAAGAACAGTATACCTTCTTCGATATACTGAAGGACATCACGGTGGAGGCTCGTTGAGCTGTTGAATCCTCCAAAAGTCGGTGGAAAATCCGTCTGTACTGTTTCTGATGTTTCTTCTTTCTTTGGAGATCACGCGAAAGCGCAAGAGTCCCCGTAGCTCAACTGGATAGAGCAGTGGTTTCCTAAACCACGCATCCCGGTTCAAGTCCGGGCGGGGGCACCAGCGCTAGGTCAGCGACGCGTTAAGCCGTAACCATTCGGACTTGAGGAACCACGAAACACACCAAATGCGCGAAAACAGAAGCAGATGAGAAAAGGTTTTCGGTTTTGGGCAAAATCAATGATCGGCGAACACCCAAATCCGTTGGTTTCCTCTAGAAGTTTTTTTTCATCTTTTTTGTGTGTTTCGTGGAGCTCTCTGTTTGCCTCATTACGGCTCAGTTGAGGAGTGTCGGACGAACGGAACGAAGCGAACGTCGGCTAAGTGTTGCCACCGCAATTCACCGCTCTGTTTATGGCCGAGTATCAGTTCTTGATACTGGCCGGCGGTTCCCAGTGGAACCACAATACGGCCGCCTTCGTTCAGTTGTTCAATCAGCGGATCTGGAACGGGCTGCACGGCGGCGGCGACCATAATTCCATCAAAGGGCGCGTGTTCGGGCCATCCATAATAACCGTCAGCGCAGCGGACGTGCACATTATGGTATCCAAGTGTCGCAAGACGCTGCGCAGCTGAATCGGCAAGTTCTGGAATAATCTCTACGGTGAAAACTTCATGCACGAGTTGAGCGAGTACGGCCGCCTGGAAGCCCGAGCCGGTGCCGATCTCGAGGACGCGAAATGATTTATGTGGATGGAGTGCGGCCGTCATTCCCGCAACGAGCGAGGGTTGTGAGATCGTCTGACCGAAACCGATGGGCAGGGGATGATCTTCGGTCGCTTCGTCGCTATATTGTTCCGGAACGAACTGCACACGCGGCACGGCGTGCATGGCCTGCGAGACGGCGCGCCGCATCGCAGGTTGGAAAAAGTGACTCGTCTTCACGAGGAAACCTACTCCGATTCTGTTTGTAGGCTAATAGATAAATTGTTCTCGGTTTACCGTTTATGGTTCACGGTTATCCCGGCCTGAATCAGCAACGTTGTAAACCGTGAACCCGTTATGTTTTGCCTTCGCCTCTCGCCGTTCGACTGAAATCAGAAAAGGATTTGTACGCGCGTGGTTGGCCTCAGCTCTGATCCTTTGGGTCTGGGCCGCGTGTGGATGAAGGAGGGTCGAGTCGCACGACGGATCCCGTTCGCGCAGATTCATAGATCGCTTCGATGATGCGTTGATCCTGAAGCCCTTCTTCGCCCGGCGTATGAGGCTGCTTGTTTTTCATGACACACTCAGCCATGTGATCTATCTCCTGGGCAAAATGATCCTTCGGTTGAAGAACGACTTCGCCGACGACATCGTGTCCGTTAATTGTATGCCCATGGAAAAGCTTTAAGTTTTCGTAGGCGTAGGCTGGGTTCAATTCCGCCCAGCCTTCAGATCCTTCCAGACGCAGAAATTGCGAGCGATGACTGGAATAACTGCAACTGCAAGCGGCGGTGAAGCCACTCGGAAATTTGAGAAGAAAATGTGCCGACGACTCCACTTCGCGGAAGCGTGGATCACCGGGGAGCTGGAAAGTTTCCCCTTTAATCTCAATCGGCTCTTCGCCGGATAGGAATCGAGCGGCGTTGATGCAATAAATCCCCACATCGGGCAATGGACCGCCACCGGCCAGCTTTCGGTTGAGCCGCCATTGTTTCGGATCGCCTTGGTTCTGACTATTGCTCGAAACAAATTCACGCAAATCGCCAAGTTTTTTCTCTTTCACCATGGTGATGATCGCGCGATCGAAAGGTTCATACTGACTGCGGTAAGCGATCATCAATTTTACCTTGGCGCTCTGGCAGGCTTCGATCATCTGCTGACACTCCGTCACGCTATTGGCCATCGGCTTTTCACAGAGCACATGTTTACCCGCTCTAGCCGCACGGATCGTATACTCTGCGTGGAGCCCGTTCGGCAGCACGATGTACACCGCTTTTATATCGGGGTTGTCTAAGATTTTGTCATAGTCCTCGTAGCTGTAGACGGATTGTTCCTTGATGTTGTACTCGCTTGCGAGGGTAAGCGCTTTGTCTCGATGACCGCTCACCAAAGCCACCGGGCGCGCATATTTGCACTTTCCGAAGGCGGGCAAGATTTGGCCTATGCTCAGATGACCTAACCCAACAATGGCAAATCCGACGCGCTCCGACAGGGGAAGACTCGGACTTGGAGCCTCTTCTTTCGCTTCATTCTTTGCGCGAAGCGAAGGAAGCGTAATTTTAGGAGGCATATCAACGACCATGTCGGCAAAAGGCATGGCCGCTACGCGCGTGGCCAGGAAAGTGGCGAATCCGCCACCAGTCAGATAGAGGAATGAGCGGCGATTAATTTTTTGGTCATTATCTTCGGTGACATTTGCAGAAGATCGATGGGATTTCATGGCGGACAGGATCCAGACTGACGTTGAAGACTTTATCGCAGCGTGGTGAAAACGGCGTTCCATTCCTCGAAGCGAAGACGAGTTACACGCACCTTATCATTTCCCGTGATGGCTGCCCATCCGGAGACATACCGCCGAACTAACCGGAATTATTTCCTACGGCTTGGGTTGTGGATCAGCGAAGCGCATCGTTTGATCGCAAACGGCTCGTTGTTGTCTGCTTTAGACAGGGTGCTGGAGACGAAAATCTTAAGAAGACGCAGAGATGAGCGCGTCCAAAACGAAATCAAAAAAGACGTTGACAGAGCTGATAGGCGTTAGCACGTTGACCCTCCCTTTGTTGCAGGGTGGAGCAGCCTGGTAGCTCGTCAGGCTCATAACCTGAAGGTCGCTGGTTCAAATCCAGCCCCTGCACCCAATTTAAGACCCCGGCCAAATCGGCCGGGGTTTTGTGCTTAAAAGGGACGATGTATCGCGTCTATATCATCGAGAACGCTTCGGGCGTTCGCTATATCGGATTGAGTGAGGATGCGGCTGAGCGGCTCCGCCAACATAACCGCGGTGAAAGTCGATGGACGAAAAATAGAGGTCCGTGGAATTTGACTTGGATGAGTAACTCTTTGTCGTTGTCTAAGGCTCGTTTACTCGAATTGGCGATGAAACGCCAAAAGGGTGGAGTGGGTCTAATTAGGCTTATGGATAAGTATCGTGGCTCATAATCCCGCGAATGCGGGATCGCTGGTTCAAATCCAGCCCCTGCACCCAATTTAGGGTTGGGCGCGGGAGTGACAAGAGACGTCAAAACGTGCCCAACTCCCCCTGGGGAAGTCACTTTCACCTCTTCGACCAATTTGGCCAAAATGTCGGCGAGTGACGGCAAATGACCCGGATTTTCGGATTTTTGTGTGTCTATTTGTGTGTATGAAAACCACGGCAGTTTTGCTACTTCATCGTGCAGCGCCAGAGCTGGGACATCGGTGTAGACCTTTGCGGTCGATTCGCGTCTGAGTGCCCGAAGACTTCCTGCGCAGCGCGTTGATTGATGCCGTAGCGCACGCCGAGCGTCTGCCACGCCTTTCGCACGACGTGCCCAAGCGCATCCTTCCATTCAATCCCTGCCCGCTTCAAATTGAGGCGCAGCGTATCGTAGGTGGGCCAGCTTCGGGTGAACACCCGCTCCGTTGGCTCAACATCCGCTGGCTTTATCATGCGAAGCTCTTCTGCCAACTCACGGCGTGCGGCATGGCGCGCTTGTCTTTGTCCTTCGTCGTGCCCTCACGAAACAGGGCGTAAGGCTGCGGAGCGTCCAAATGCAGGTCTGCCCACACCAGCGCCCGCACCTCGGATTTACGCTGACCCGTGTAGAGCAGCATCTGGTAAGCGAGCCGACGCTCTTCGACCGTTACGAACAATCGCTGCAATTCATCCTCCGTGAACGCGCGCGCCATGCGGACGCTTTTGCCGCGCACTTCGATCATGTCGAGCTTCGCAAGTGGATTCGCCAGCAGCCGCTCCGTCTTGATCAACCAGTTCAGAAAAGCACAGGCAGAGACCTGATACTCTTTTTTCGTTTTCGCCGAACACGTGAGACGCGCGCGCCATTCGGCGAACAAGCCGGACCGAATGTCGCTGAGACCAACCGCCAGGCGTTCTCCGCGATCATCCGGCGCAATCTCGTGATCGTGTCGTGCACGTGTTTCGACTTCGTTAGGTCTCGGATTTCAGGAAAAACGGACATTTTGGACGGCGGCCGTATCTACCGTTTTTCCGGTAGGTGTGTGTCTTCTGGTGTATTGGCTCGCCATGTATGGCCGACGCGCAAGCCGTTTCGTTTTGCTGACGAAAGGTGCCCTTCAACCGTCAGAATAGGATGCGACAATGGGCCGAAAGTTCATTGTTTTCAGCGGCGAAACGACTCAAGGTTGAATGCATGAGCGAAACCCAACCAATTGTCCCATTGCTCACCGTTCGTCAGAACGGACACCGTTACTTGTTGAGCGCCTCTCGTGTGCAGCTCGAGGGTATAGGAAATGCCTTGAATGAAATATGCAACGGCGTGCATATCGAGGATCCCGAATTTCAGTCGCGGCTTGGTGCGACGCGTGAGGAGCTCCAGGCTGTGTTGAAGTCTTTGAGTGGCATTCTCTGTGCTGAACCATCGGGTGATTTCGAGACCGTCAAGGCATGGGCAGATGGCTGTTCGGTTCAAGCTCGTTGCATGTCCGCATACGGAGACCCCGTCGATATGAGTTCCATCGAGGCCCGCAAATTTGCGCATCTCTTGATCGAGTGTGCGGACAAGGCTGACTCGATGTAGTCGAGCGAGCAATCTCCCCTCACGCCCCTTCCCCCGCTTCGCCGTTTGGCGAGACTGGTCATTGCGTGACTTTCGTCGTCCCGTCCTGGCTATATCATGCTTATTACCATAGATATAGCACATTTTTTCGTTAATTTTTCAAATTAAACCATGATTCAATGTATATTGAAACATGGTTAATATTGAAATTATGCTTGGATTTCAGTTCTATTCATGATTCATTGATCATTGAAACATGGTTGAAACTGAAAATGATATTCTGAAAACTGCCCGCGAAGCCCTTGCTGGCATTCTTACAACGTTGCCCGGTGCAAAGTTAGAATGGGACATGTACACTCGCAGCGATCAGCCACACCTCGCAAAGATGGTGGACTTCACCGTCACGATTAACAATGGCAACTACCAACACACGCTTGCGGTAGAATTCAAAAGCCAAGGGCATCCACGCCAATTGCGAGAGGCCATTGACCGGCTCCTACGTTTTCACCACCGCTCGAACCGCGCCGACTACCTTGTCGTGGCAGCGCCATTCATCACGGCAGAAGGTGCTGCGGTGTGTCAGGAAGAGAACGTGGGATACTACGACCTGGCGGGAAATTGCCGACTGGTTTTCGGTAATACCTACATTGAACGAAACGGCAAACCCAGCCCGTCTCGGAAGGATCAGCCGACTGTAACGCCGAATTTGTATGGCCCGAAGAGCGAGCGTGTCCTGCGGATTCTTTTCAGCGCATGTGAAAAAACTTGGAAGGTCGTGCCACTAGCTAAAGAGGCGGATGTGAGCACTGGCACTGTTTCAATCGTGCGCAATCTCTTGCTCGAACGTGAGTGGGCTCAGGAGATCGATGCTGGCCTCAAGCTTACCCAGCCCCAGAGACTACTCAAAGACTGGGCGACAGTATGGGGACGGAGACGCGAACGCCCCAAATTGTATTTTACGCTGCAACCGCTCGCAGAAGCCGAACGCAAAATGGCTGACTATGCGCGCAGTCATGGGAAGTCGTTTGCGCTGACGGGTACTGCCGGAGCCTGGCGGATCGCGCCGATGACGCGATACAACCGAACCCAGGTGTATTGGGACGGCGACCCCACCGAACTAGCCCAGGGAATCGGGCTGAAATCGGCCGAGGCTGGCGCAAACGTCCAGATCATGCCCCCACGTGACGAGGGTATCTTCTTTAACAAGGAAGAAATCGACGGCATTCCTGTCGTTTCACCGCTACAACTTTACCTCGATCTTCAACGCGAGCCCGCGCGAGGCGAGGAGGCTGCGGAGCATTTATGGCAAACCAAACTTTTTCCGGGAGATGCCAAAACCGAGTGATCAGGTTCAAGCCGCGCGGTTACTGCTCCGCGAAGTCTGCGCGCTCTTCGCAGCCCACGGCGACGACGCGGTGCTAGTTGGCGGCTGGGTGCCGGATGTACTGTTTCCAACCGCTCGACCTCCGCATGCCGGGAGCGTGGACGTTGACCTCGCGATGCGTCTCCGCCGGACCGCTTACGCCGAAGTCGTCACGCTACTCTGCCGCAATGGTTTCCACCAAGGAGAAAACAGCTATCAGTTTTTCAAGGAAGTCATCCTCGATGGCCGCAAGGCGTCTACACGCCTCGATTTGCTCACCAGCACGCGGCATCACGACGAGCACTTTGCCGGAAGTGACGCTGGGCCGCAGGCCGTGCATGGAGCGGACATCGCTTTCCGAGACAATGCGGTCACATCGCTCGATTCGACAAACGAAGTACAAATCCGCGTCGCAGGCATCGTGGCCTTTCTTGTCATGAAGAGTCTTGCGCTGGCCGACCGTGCCAAAGCCAAAGACGCCTACGACATTCATTTTTGTCTGGAGCACTACCCAGACGGATTGCAGGCCCTGGCTCAGGAGTTCCGCCGCTTCGTCGATGATCCGCTTGTGCAGGAAGCCCGGCAAAAGCTCGCAGTGAAATTCCGCTCCCAGGAGGACGACGGCCCGCGTATGGTCGCAGACATCGAAGGAATCATCGGCGATAACCGCGCGATGCGAAAGTTGGAAGTCTACACCCGTGTGAACGAGTTTCTCACGCTTGTAGCCCCAAACTATGGTTCGCAATAGGAACTAGCACCCTAACCCCGTTACCATTTCGCCCGCCCATGCCCGATCCTGATTTCATAGCTGGCAACTCCCGATTCTTCGAGAATCTCCTCGAACACCGCTTCCTGCACGACCTTAGCAGCCGGCTTGTCACGCAACATCCGCCCCGGCTTCTGAATGTACTCAAGGCCGAAGTGGACCAATTCGGTTTTGATTTGGTCCTGTCTGTCGGCGGTATCACCCGGCACGTACAGATGAAAACCCGATCGGGAAACCCCGCTCCCAACCCTTATGAAATCTCCGAAAGTCTTTGGGCATTACAGAGTGCATGCGTTATCTGGATGCGCTACGATCAGGCTTCGCTTGAACCCATTGGCTACTACCTAATGGGGCCTGGTCTACCATCGCGCGACCAGTTCAAGATTTCTGACCGCGGTTTCCGATTGGTAAAGATGCAGCGGGCCGCGCATCATGATCTGGACATCCCGCAGCTAGCGGCACTCCTGTTCGGCAAGGCGGATGACCGTAAGGCTGCGTTCTTTTTCGGCTCTGGCATTTCTTACCCTTCAAAAGCGGACTCGGTAGGTGCCATCACTGAACACCTGCTCAACGGGACTTGGCGATGGGTGACCGAAGGTCGTTACGTGTCGGCCAACAAATCAGACGCACCAGACCTACGCGTCCAAAACCTCCAAGGATTTATCCGATGCGTGCACGACTACATTGCGCCCCGGTTGGGCGACCGGCCAGCGGGCGAATGCAATTATGAAGATCTCTACGCCGTGCTTTCGGAACTGAGAGAGCACGTCAAAAACAATGTGCCCAACCCGCTCTTTGACGAGGCGGCCAAAGCTCTGGTTGCGGCGAGCGCGGACTTCGTGGCGTTTTACGCCGACAGCAAGATTGAGCCGCCCTTCGCAGCTCTCTGCGCAGACGCGATGAAGCTAGTCCAGTGGGTGGTGTATTTTCGCCTCTCGGATATCCCTCAACGCAAAGGCTTGGAGCCGGTGGCCGCGGTCGCCGGTGCGCCGCAAGTGCGCGAACTCGACATCTTCACTCTCAATCATGATCTGCTGGTGGAACAGGAGTTAGAGGCTGCCGACATAAAGCTCGCCCACGGGTTCGGCAAACAGGGTCCGCGTTACCGCGAATTCGATGGCACTTGGGTCCCCAATGGTAAGCCAGTCAGAGTGCTGAAGCTTCACGGCTCTCTTAACTGGTTCCTTGGCGATTTTAAGACATACGGCCAGTATGTCAGTGCTGAGTCCGACGCCTACCACTTGCTAGCCGAGAACGGTGACCAGGTGAACCTCCTGCGAGACTGGATGCCGTTGTTTCTCACCGGCACGCGAGCCAAGGAGGACACCTACGGGCTCGATCTCATCGGCGAGATTTTTGCGAAGTTTCGGGAATTTTCCTCCAACCACCGCACAATAATCTTCTCAGGCTATGGCTGGCGCGACCATGGCATTAACGAGCGCCTCTTACAGTGGGTCTACGACACGCCGACCAACAAGATGGTCATTCTCGAACAGGGTGGTACGGAAACATTATTGAAGGTTCCGTTTTGGGCGAAGCGTCAGACCCTTCTTTTCGATCACCAGCACGTAAAAGTCATCCCCAAGTTTCTCTGCGCATGCACGCTAGATGAGCTGAAGGAGTATTTCGACCCGATTCCATTCTAAGTGAGCACCGTTAAATGAACGAGGAAGTCAGAATGGTAATACGCAATTTGCAAACCGGCGAAATCGTCCGGGTCTCCCGGCCGTTACAGCAGGCAACGCAACTTTTTACTCTCCCGCCTGCTGATACGGTGGTTTGGAAATACGGCGACTACTATAAATTTACGGCTTTGTTTTCCGAGAACCGGCTTTATTTCCGTCGTGCCGACCAGTTGCCTGATATCTATGAGGGAAAATTCACCGCCGCCAATGAGACCCGCCGCAGCACGATGTTTACCGATGCCTTCACTGACCTCGGGTTGGGCGACGCTGTTCCAATCCTTCGCATTCAGGAATCTCATCGCTCACACACGTTCCTGAACTGCTGGCACAAAAACGAACGCGAGAACCCACGGATGTGGAGGGAATACACGTCTACCAGCGAGTCGGTCGTTCTCGTTTCCAAAGTCTCGGGTCTGTTCGCGGGTACCCCTGTTCAGTGCAAAGGCGCTGAAGTGCACTATGTCGATGAGGATGAAGCGCTGCCAGAACTGCATTCGCTCGCGGCACTCGTGCACAAGCGGCGCGAACCCTATGCCTTTGAGGTCGAATTCCGACTATTGTATATGCTGCCTCAAGAGGAGGCGGTCTTCCTCGATCAGCCATGCGATTATTTCCGGCTGATTCCAGCCGATCCATCAACGTTGGTTCACCAAGTGCGATTCCATCCGGCTGCAACCGCGGGATTCAAAGCAAGAGTCTGTGCCGACATCGCCGCAGCTGGCCTGGCAGTACCTACGCGAGATTCTGACTTCGTTGGCCAATGGCCGGTACCCGGCTGCTGACCGTGCCTATGTGCGTCAACACCGTCTCCTTTGCGACACCGCCACATGACTGCGCCGAAGCGCACCAAGTGTTGGCGTTAGTGGCGCTGCATGGAAACGAGGTATTTGCATCGGGCAGTGCAGTGTTGGTTGCACCCCATCTCGCTTTTACCGCGCGCCACGTGCTCGATGACTTTGCGGAACGTTACCAAGGTATTGCTGCTCAAACGGACGGAAGTGCCAACTACGCCATCATTGCCCGCGGCTTTTATGGCGAAAGATGGCGGATGTTTCATATCCTGCAGACTTTCAACACCGCTGGCACGGACATCAGTGCTCTCTACGTCACGCTGGCCTACGACGAGCCTGCTGATTTCCCATGGCCGAGAGTGAATTTAGACCTGCTACCACCGCGGCGACGTAGTTGTGTAGTGTCTTGGGGCTACGTCAGCCCACAGGCATTTCTTGCTGGCACCACACAGAATGAACTTCACTGGTATGCTACGTTGGTCCGGTCCTTCGGTAGCGTCCAAGAAATCTTTCCACAGATTCGGGATCGGGCCGTGGTTGACTACCCAGCGTTTCACTTCGACGCCCGTGTCGATGCCAGTATGAGCGGCGGTCCCGTTTTCGATGAGCACGGCAGCTTGGTGGGCATTAACACCCGCTCGCTGCCAGCCACCGGGGACGACCAGATGCACACTTCGACCGCTGCTTTATTGTGGCCGGTTCCAGCTTTGCCGTTTGTAACCCGCGGTGAATCTTATCCTACCGGAGTCAGCGTTGAATTCATTGAGGACCTGCACCAACTGGGCTTTGTGCCGATTCTCAACCACGCCAGCGTGCGTGTCGACCGCACCGTTTCGCCCGGCGAATTGCATGTCAGCGTATCCATTCCCGAGGACCGGCACTGACATGATCTCATCCCATTTTTCCAACCTTCGTTTGCTGAACCAACGGTGCCCCGGTATGCCCCATTCTATATTCCAGTCACCGGTGGCGCTCCCTGACCGTCTGGGCCAATGTCAGCATTGCCGTGTGCAGTTCCGGCGACAGCTTCGGCCAGGCGGCAACGACTTCTTGCAGCTCGCTTAATTTTTGTGTGCCTATTTGTGTGTCGGCGCTTTTACCGAGTTCGCAAGCCTTTGTTGTTACGAGTGCTTGCAAAAGACTATAGACTGGTTCAAATCCAGCCCCTGCACCCAATTTAAGGCCCTTCCAATGCTCGGGAGGGCCTTCTGCTTTAGTGTAGTGACTTCTGCAACTTCTGAATGAGCGACGAACCTTATAGGGGCAGGCCGATAAAAGGTCGTCGTGACCGCTGCGCCCTTTGCGTGAGGCAATTTCCTTTCCCTTTCCGACGGGCTTAAAGGGAGCGGGTCAAAAATATGAGATGTCATCGTTGTAGCCGGGGGCGCTTACCCCGGGTGGCTTGTAATTCAAACCATCGGGCTCAGCGAGCCCGGCTACAACCCGGACCGATGTAAGTATCGCGCCACTTTTGGGGGCAAATCAGGAACGGCGAACAGTGAACGATGAACCCGAAGCGCGCCTAGCACTGAGTGAGTTTTGTAAGGTTATACATTCCATTTTTACAAAAATGGAATGTGTAGCCTTACAAGATGGGCATAGCCCGCCGGTCAAAAGTTGAAGGTTTCAGGAACGTCCAGAGGACGGATGTCAGCGGAACCCATTAGCTTTCCGACCACCGGCCTCTGACTTCCGACCTCCTTCTGCCGCCGCGGGGACGCGTCGGCCCACCCTTCGGCGACGCATCGGCTATCACGGTCTATAGCTTGATGGTGAAACTCGCCATAAGTTCGACGCCGTCGTTGCGGACAACGACGGCGATGCGCGTGCAGGCCTTCTATGGTCGCTGCTTGGCATTACTGGGCGGCGTGTTCGAGAAGATAGGCGCGCAGCGCGGAATCATCGGTGAGACTCGCCGCGCGCTCGAAGGCGTCGCGCGCTTCCGCTTTGCGGCCGAGCAGTCGCAATAAATACGCGCGCGCAGCCCACCACGGTTGATAATTCGCCGTGCGGTTCGCGGAAATCGCATCGAGGGCGACCAAGCCAGCCGCGACATCGCCGGATTCCGCGAGCGCAACGGCTCGGCCGACCTGCGCGCCGATGGTCGGCGCGAGGCGCACGAGACCCTCGTAGAGCAGCGCGATTTCCTTCCAATCGATTACGCCGCTCACGGCGCGGTGCGCGTGGATCGATTGGATTGCGGCCTCAAGTTGATAGCGGCCCATGCGTTTGAACGCGGACGCCACGCGCAGATGGTTTTCCGCCTCGTCGATCATCGGCAGCGACCAGAGAGCAGTGTCCTGCTGGTCGAGGGGTACGAATTCGCCCTCGCGTGCGCAACGCGCGGCCCCGCCTTCGCCGAGGCTACGGCGGGCAGGGCGGCGCGCTTCGCAGTGCAACATAAGCGCGAGCAGGCCGTGTGCTTCGGGTTCGTTGGGCACGAGCTGGACGAGCGTGCGTCCGATCGCGACGGCTTCGCACGCGAGCGCGTGATGCGTCGAGCCATCGTCGATCACACTTTCCCATCCGGCGGTGTAAGCGGAGTAAATCGCATCGAGCACGAAAGCCGTACGCTCGTCCCACTCCGGCGGGTCAGGCACACAAAAGGGAATACCGGCCTCGCCGCGCAGACGAAGAGAAGTTTTAGTCGTTCGTCGGGGAAGATCGGGTGCATCGTCGCGACTTCCTCAGCTTCACCGGCGAGTTGGAGGAGCGGCTCGTTTTTTTTTCGCACCTGCGCGTGGCGCGCGGCGTCGATCAGGCGATTGCGCGCGGCGTGGAGCAGCCAGGCCTCCGGCTTTTGCGGCACGCCGTCCACCGGCCAGCGCTGCAGCGCGGCGCCTAACGCGTCGCTGAGCGCGTCTTCCGCACCCGCGACGTCGCCCGACCGCGCCGCGAGGTAGGCCACGAGCCGCCCGTAGGAGTTGCGCGCGACAGCTTCGATGGCAGCATGCGTGGCGGATTCGCTCATCGAGCGCTACTTGACGGTGCCGGTGGCGAAATAGAAACCCGTGAGCGGGCGCACCTCGATCAGCCGGTGCGCCGCCGCCGGATTCTGCGCGGCCCACTCGAGCGCGGCGTCGAGGTTGGGCACGTCGATGATCACGAAGCCGGCGAGAAATTCTTTGGTCTCGGCGTAAGGGCCGTCCTGGACCTGTCGCTTGCCGTCGCGCACGGAGACCGTCGTGGCGTTTTCCGGCGATACGAGTCCGGCGCCGGCGACGAAGACGCCCGCCGCCCGCAAGGCTTCGCCGTAGGCCCGACCCGCGGCGACGTCGGCGGGATCCTTCGGTGCGTCAAAGGAATCTTTGGAAACATGGGAGAGGAGAATGTATTTCATGGCAGGGAGAGACGATGGTTTTAAATGGGTGAGAGAAGGATCGGGGAAGGGGGCACCACGATCGACAGGGATGTGAAAGCAGTTCTTCCGGGCGACAAACTTTCCCAACCCTACCTCAAAGTTTTCAATCACATGAGGACTTCAGTTTGAAAAAAATTCAAAGTCCAGATTTAGACCCTCAGCGAGCCACGGAAGCCCCTGCCGCTATAGTAAGACTGCGCACCGTTGTGATACACGAAGACACGGCCGAAACGGCGATCGCCAAAGAGGGCGCCGCCGAGCTTTCTAATATCAGCAGGTGCTTTCACCCAGCTCGACGACTTCGTATCGAAATTTCCAAGTTTCTGCAGCTCTCGATATTGTTCTTCCGACAAAAGCTCGATGCCCATGTCTGCCGCCATATCCATGGCGCTATTTTTCGGTCTATGTTCTTTCCTGGATTCCAGCGCTTCACGGTCGTAGCAAACGCTTGTGCGGCCTTCAGGACTTTCCGGTGAACAATCAAAAAAGATGTATTCGCCCGTTTTTTGATCATGACCAACAACATCCGGTTCACCGCCAGTTGTTTCCATTTCATTGAGTGACCACAGTTTTTCGGTATTAGCTTCCAGCTTTGCTTTTACTTGAGCCCATTCGAGACCTTCATGGCGGTTCATATTTTTCTCAAACCGGGCTTTCAAGGTTCCAAGCAGTTCTTCGCGTTGTTCTGGTGACAACGCCTTTTTTGTTTTGGCGTTTTTCATAGAGGTTTACTTTTTATTGCTGTGTCGTGTCAGGCCGATCCTTTCGAAATGAGCCGTCGAAGGAGATGACCTTTCCACATCCAAAATCCCGAAAGGACAATTACCGGAAGGGCGACATACCGAACAACAGGGGCGTAATTTGGAAGTTCCTCAAACGGACTATAAACATAACCGAGGATCGGGATACCGAAAACGATATGAATCCAGCGAAGAATCGCACGTTTGGTGGTGTCTTTCATGACGGGTGGATAAATCGATTTATCGGCGGGACCGCCACACTTTGGGGCCGGCGGTTTGGCGCGTGAGAGCGTTGCGGCGCGCGAGGGCATCGGTGATGACCTCCACGGAATTTTTTCTGCGGGAATGCACGGTGGTTTCGGCTTTCATTTTTTGTGTTGGGTGGGTTGATCAAGCCGCGGAGATATTCGCGGCTTCACCCCGATGACGGAACAGAGAGGCCCATTCAGACATTTCGGAATTTTTTTTCTCCCTGATTGAACACCGACTGCGATTGCGACCGACGGATGTCATTCTGGGTTCAATTAACTCGTTCAATTGTCGATTAAGTCCTTTGCATCCATGGAGACCGCATCTGATACTGTCCAAACTTGGGTTTGGGACGACGCAAACGAAGCTCACCTATATGGCACCACCATGAGGGGTGCGGCGGTTTTTAAGTCAGGTGATGCTTGGGCTGCCAATGTAAGTTATAAGGGCCAGGCCGACTTGTTGGGGATGTTTGATCCCTTTTCCACGCTTGAGGCGGCGAAAGAGGCCGCGTTGAAGAAGTTGGATGAATTTCAACAGACGTACGGTCCGTAAAGGCAATTCTCCTACGACGGGCACACCGTTCGAGCAACTTGCTTCAGCTTTTTATAACTAAAGCTGCGTTAATGTATAGTTTTAGATGATAAAATGGGCTATTAATTGGTCTAAAGAGTTATTTTTTGAGGGGATACTTATTGTGGTTTTAAGGAGGAGAACCCCTCGGTCTATGTGCTTCCCATCGTTCTATCACATCCCATTTGTTTTGGGGTCTGTCCGCTGTACTCTTCTTGGTTTGAGCATGAGACCGGATCGGTCGATTTGAGTCGGAAACCCGGATTTCCGCTTGCCAAGGGGAGGGGGCTTCTCTGTTTTGAACCCCTTTCCTGTTCGTTCAACCATCCACCATAACTCAACTCACAATCGCAAGGCGGCCCTTTTTGGCCGACCTGTGTGTCAGTTAAAGCACATAGATTATCATGAATGTAAGTCCTAAAGATCTGCTCGATGCCGGAGTGCATTTCGGGCACCAGACCCGTCGTTGGAATCCTCGTTCGAAGCCGTACATTTATCAGCACCGGCAGGGCGTCACCATTATCGACCTCGGTAAAACGCACGAAGCGTTGACCAAGGCCTGCAATTTCCTCGAAGACCTCGTGGCCAATGGCGGCGATGTACTTTTCGTCGGCAGCAAGCGCCAAGCTCAGGAAATCGTGAAGGAAGCAGCCACGACCACCAACATGCCGTACTGCGTGAATCGCTGGCTGGGCGGCACGTTGACCAATTTCGAGACCATCAAGAAGTCGATGGCCAAGTACAAAAAGTACCAGCAGATGGAGACCAGCGGTGAAATGGCCAAACTTCCCAAGAAGGAAGAGTCCGCGATCAAGCGCGAGATGGCGCGCATGACCCGTAATTTCGACGGTATTACCAGCCTCACTTCGCTGCCTGCCGCCATGTTTGTTGTCGATGTCAGCCATCACAAGATTGCGGTTGCCGAAGCCAATCGTGTTGGCATGTCAACGATCGGTTTGGTCGATACCAATTCCGATCCGACCACGCTGACTTATCCGATCCCAGGTAACGACGACGCCGTGAAATCGATTCGTATCATTGTCGATGCCATTATCGAAGCGGTTCAAAAAGGCCTTTCGCAGCGTGATTCCCGTCGCATCGCTAAAGGTGCAGCTGATCTGCGCGCTGCGCAGCAGCCCGCAGCCGCGGCCGTAGCTCCGGTTGGCGATGTCGATATCGAGAAAATCGAACTCCCGGCGAACGTAAAGGATCTCGATGTTCTCCAGGAAGAAGTCGTGACCGATACCGCTGCGGCTAAGAAAAAGCTGGTTCGCGCCCCCATCAAGCGCACCGCTCCGAAAAGCTAAGTTTCGTTTTCGTCTGTTAATCACCCACCTATTCCCTAGATGAGTACTGTAATTTCTGCCCAAATGGTCAGTGAACTGCGCGAAAAGACCGGCGCAGGTTTGCTCGACTGCAAAAAAGCTCTCACCGAAGCCAATGGCAACATGGACGAAGCTGACACAATCCTTCGCAAGAAGGGTGTTGCTTCGGCTGCTAAAAAAGCAGGCCGCATGGCCAACGATGGTTTGATTGAAAGCTACATCCACCTCGGTGGCAAAGTCGGCGTGCTCGTTGAAATCAATTGCGAGACCGATTTCGTTGCCAAGACGGATGATTTCAAGAGCCTGTGCCGCGACGTCTGCTTGCAGATTGCTGCCGCCAGCCCGTTGTATGTTTCCCGTGACCAAGTGCCGGAAGCCGATCTCGCCAAGGAACGCGATATCGCTGCAGCACAAGTGATCGGCAAGCCTCCCGCGGCGCTTCAGAAAATCGTGGAAGGCAAAATCGAAAAGTACTACTCGACGGTTTGCTTGCTCGATCAACCCTTCGTGAAGCAACCGGAAAAGACGGTCAAAGATATCGTCACCGAGCGTATTGCGAAGATGGGCGAGAACATCCAAATCCGCCGCTTCGTTCGCTACCAGCTCGGCGCATAAGCGACGAGAGTTCTAGTTTTTACTGAGCGCCGGCCTGTCAAAAGCCCGGCGTTTTTTTCGTTAGCGAAAAGAAGGTGCGCTGTTGGAAGTCTGGTCTGACGACACAGGCTCGAAAAAGGTAGCCATAAAAGATCACAAAGAAAATTTCCTGTGTTCTCCGTGATCCTTCGTGGCCAAAAATCCGATCCCATCGCTTTGGTTGCGGCTTCGATGCTTTGTGCCTTTTTGCGTCCAATTTTTCTGCGGATTTAGAATAACAGCTCGAAAATCAGATTTGTTTGGACAGATGTGATGCGACTGCGGTTCTTGCGTTTCATCCGTTTTCCGCAGCAAGCTCATCTTATGAAAGTCAGCCAGGGCGAAATCATCCTGAGAGGTCTCACCAACCGTTGTCCCAACTGCGGCCAGCGAACCTTGTTTAAGCCGGGGACTCTTTTTGAGATGAACGAAAGTTGTGCCAACTGTGGCCTTTCGTACAAGCGAGATGAAGGCGCCTTTCTTGGTTCGATGTCGCTCAACTACGGGGTCACGCTCGTGTGCTATCTCGCACCGATTGGATTCTTGGCATACTACAAAAAAATTCCAACTAGTTGGGCCGTTGGCCTGGCTGGCGTAGGAGCGATCCTGCTTCCTGCTTTACTCTATCGTTCTTCGCAAAGCTGGTGGCTGATGAACTACTATTTTTTTCTACCGCATCAGCTTCCGGCGAACAAAGAAGTAATACCGCACAAAGCGGGCGACGAGAACCTCTAGCGAAGCTAAAGATGGCGAATTGCCCTAATCACTGTGCGCCTTCTCCGTTTGATCAATGTTCGTGTTTCTCGGCGCTGATTGGCTAACGTTGTGCTGATTTTCATGCAAAAAACATAGAGGTGTATTCTTGCCTCTTTGTCGGGAGGATTGACGCCTGCATTGTCCGCTGCACGCTGATGGGTTCACAGCCTAAGTCGTTTCCCCTTCCTGGGAGGCGACACGGAGAAACCATAATCCGGGTAACCGGATGGGGCGTACGAGTTCTGCTTTGCAGGGCTTGGGGTCACTTTCAAGACCTAGCCCGTCAGCTAACTTCGTCGGCATTTGGGAGGGTGGTTAAAAATTCGCGCGAGCGGACGAAGAACTCCCGTAGGTATCGGTGGATTTATCTTATGTCACTCAAGCAAATCGTGTTTGGACCGCCACGGGACATCCGTGACCCGAACCTCTTTCACAAAATCTCGCTCATCGCGTTTCTCGCCTGGGTCGGACTCGGAGCGGACGGGCTAAGTTCGTCGGCCTACGGTCCGGATGAAGCGTACCGTGCGATTCTCGACCATCCGTACATCGCGGTTTTCCTGGCACTGGCTACGTCGATTACGGTGTTGATCATCTCGTTGGCTTACAGCCGGCTGATTGAACATTTTCCCGCCGGTGGCGGTGGCTATGTCGTCGCAACGAAACTTCTTGGACCGTACTTCGGAGTAATCTCGGGATGTGCGCTCCTGGTCGACTATGTGTTGACGATCACCACATCGATGGCGTCGGCCGTTGATCAAATCTTCAGTTTTATTCCACCCGGTTTTGCGCACTGGAAAGTCCCTGTGGAGTGCCTCCTGATCGTCGGTCTCACGATCATGAACCTACGCGGAGTGAAGGAATCGGTGGCGATTGTGGTCCCGATTTTCATGATCTTTATCATCACCCACATTATCGTGCTCGTCGGATGCGTGGTGATCTACGGAAACCAATTGCCGGCGCTTGCGCACAGTTTCACCCATTCGTTGAGCCAGGATGCCAAGCAGCTTGGGTTGTGGGCGATGTTTCTGCTGTTCATGAATGCTTACTCGCGCGGTGCCGGTACGTATACGGGCATTGAGGCGGTGTCCAACGGCGTGCCGATCATGCGCGAACCACGCATTGCCACAGCGAAACGCACCATGTTTTATATGGCGGCGTCACTCGCGATTACTGCGGGAGGAATTTTGCTCGGGTATTACTTGGTGGGTGTAACTCCGGCCGAAGGAAAAACGCTCAATGCCGTTTTAGTCGAACGACTGGGCTTCGGACAATGGTTCGTCGTTCTTACGTTGCTCGCGGAGGGCGGGCTTTTGATGGTCGCCGCGCAAACCGGATTTCTCGATGGCCCCCGCGTCATGGCCAACATGGCACTCGATGGTTGGCTGCCGCATCGGTTTAGCGCTCTCTCTGAACGACTCACGATGCACTACGGCGTGATTTTGATGGGAGCCTCGGCCATTGTCAGTTTGTTCTACACCCAAGGCGATATCACGAAGCTGGTCACGATGTATTCGATCAACGTCTTTGTGACCTTCTCGCTCTCCCAGTTTGGTATGGTGCGTTTCTGGTGGCAGAAACGGCGAGATCAAACCTGCCAACGCGGAACGATGGCTCTGCACATCGCGGCCCTCACGTTATGTGTTCTCATTCTGATCATGGTGTTGCTGGAAAAGTTTGGTGAAGGTTGCTGGATTACATTGTTGTTGACCTCGCT
>WNFI01336171.1_pt1 | contig 19690 bp, 14 predicted proteins | sample 5400471 | NCBI WGS metagenome assembly WNFI01 (sample SAMN13153348, study PRJNA577476) | soil metagenome | isolation source: 100 cm saprolite on Douglas fir-dominated hillslope | place: USA:California | collected 2013-09-17
AGTGATGAGCGGCCCAGTAGTGACCGGCCCAGTCGTGACCGGCACCGGGGTAACCGCGACGTGGCTGATCAGGGGGGCCAGGCTGCTCGGCGGTGATCCCGCCGACGTCCGGATCTCCGATGGCGTGATCACCGAGATCGGGCGCGACCTGGGCGGCGCGGCCGCGCAGCGGCTGGAGGCCGACGGGCTGATCCTGCTGCCCGGCCTGGTCGACCTGCACGCGCACCTGCGCGAGCCCGGCCGGGAAGATGCCGAGACCGTGCTCACCGGCACCGCGGCGGCCGCGCTCGGCGGCTTCACCGCGGTGCACGCGATGGCCAACACCGATCCGGTCGCCGACACGGCGGGCGTGGTGGAGCAGATCTGGCGGCTCGGCCGCCAGGCGGGCCACTGCGACGTGCGGCCCGTGGGCGCGGTCACCGCGGGCCTGGGCGGCAGCCGCCTCGCCGAGCTCGGTGCCATGGCCGACTCCGCGGCCCGGGTCCGGGTCTTCTCCGACGATGGCCGGTGCGTGCATGACGCGGTGCTGATGCGGCGCGCCCTGGAGTACGTCCGGGCATTCGGAGGGGTGATCGCCCAGCACGCTCAGGAGCCGCGGCTCACCGACGGCGCGCAGGTGAACGAGGGGGAGATCTCCGGCAGGCTCGGCCTGACCGGCTGGCCGGCGGTCGCCGAGGAGGCGATCATCGCCCGCGACTGCCTGCTCGCGGCCCACGTGGGATCCGCGCTGCACGTCTGCCACGTCTCCACGGCCGGGTCGGTGGAGATCCTGCGGTGGGCGAAGGCCAAGGGATGGCAGGTCACCGCCGAGGTGACCCCGCACCACCTGCTGCTCACCGAGGAGCTGGCCGCGGGATACGACCCGGTGTTCAAGGTCAACCCGCCGCTGCGGACCGCCGAGGACGCCGCGGCGCTGCGGGCCGGGCTCGCGGACGGAACGATCGACTGCGTGGCCACCGACCATGCGCCGCACCCGCTGGAGGAGAAGGAGACCGAGTGGGTGGCCGCCGCGTTCGGCATGACCGGGCTGGAGACCGCGCTGCGCGTGGTCCACGAGGCGGTGGTGGAGCCAGGCCTGCTCGACTGGGCGGGCGTCGCCGACCGGATGTCCACCCGGCCGGCCGCGATCGGCCGCCTGACCGGGCACGGCCGGCTGCTCCCGGGCGAGCCCGCCAACCTGGTGCTGTACGACCCGTCGCCCCGCGAAGCCGTCGACCCCGCCGCGCACGCCTCGCGGAGCCGCAACACACCGTTTGCCGGGATGCTCCTGCCGGGGCGCGTGATCGCCACGTTCCTGCGCGGAAACCCGACGGTCCTCGACGGGAAGCTGGCCAGGTGACCGGGGACGGGCGGGTGACTGCGGGCGGAGCCATGCTGGTCCTCGAGGACGGATTGGTGTTCCGCGGCACGGCCTACGGGGCGGACGGGGAGACGTTCGGCGAGATGGTCTTCAACACCGGGATGACCGGGTACCAGGAGACGCTGACCGACCCGTCGTACTGCGGGCAGATCGTCGCGATGACGGCGCCGCACATCGGCAACACCGGCGTGAACGACGCGGATCCCGAGTCCCGCCGGATCTGGGTGAGCGGCTACGTCATCCGCGAGCCAGCGAGGGTCTTCTCCAGCTGGCGGGCGCAGCGCAGCCTCTCCGACGAGCTGCGGGCACAGCAGATCACCGGGATCGCGATCACGGCCACCCGGGCGCTGACGAAGCACCTGCGCGAGCGCGGCGCCATGCGGGCCGCGATCAGCACCAGGGAAGCTGATCCAGGGCAGCTGCTGGAACGGGTCCTGGCCAGCCCGCGGATGGCCGGCGCCGACCTGGCCCGGGAGGTGTCCACGACCGAGCCCTACGTCGTGGGACCGCCGGCGGGCACGCCGGCGCGCTACCGCGTCGTCGCGGTCGACCTCGGCATCAAGGCCGCCACGCCGCGGTCCATGGCCCGCCTGGGCTGCGAGGTCAGGGTGCTGCCCGCGGCCAGCACCGCCGCGGAGATCCTCGCGCCCGGCCCGGACGGGGTGTTCTTCTCGAACGGGCCCGGCGACCCCGCAGCCGCGGGCTACGCGGTCGAGGCGATGCGCGGGGTGCTCGCCACCGGGATCCCGGTATTCGGGATCTGCCTGGGCAGCCAGATCATGGGCCGGGCGCTCGGCCTGGACACCTACAAGCTGCGCTTCGGGCACCGAGGCGTCAACCAGCCGGTCCAGGACCTGCGCACCGGCCGGGTCCAGATCACCAGCCACAACCACGGCTTCGCCGTGGCGATGCCAGCGGCGAGCGCGCGGTTCGAGACCGCGTTCGGCCCGGCCGCGGTTACCCACGTGAACCTGAATGACGGGGTGGTCGAGGGGCTGCGGCTGCTGGCGGCGCCCGTCTTCAGCGTCCAGTACCACCCCGAGGCGGCACCAGGCCCCCACGACGCCGTCGGCCTGTTCGCGGAGTTCTGCGAGCTGATGGAGCGAGCCCGATGAGTCCCGGCTACGCTCGCGCGGCCAGCAGCTCCGCCCAATTCCGTGATCTAGGAGCGAAACCCGCGCATAGAGCGGGTTTCGCTCCTAGATCACGGAACATGGCACGTGAGGCGAATGTGACTGATGGGACAACTGCGCCGGGGCAGACCGGAGGTGGGCGGCGTGCCGAGGCGGGCTGACCTGAACTCGGTCCTGGTGATCGGGTCTGGGCCGATCGTGATCGGCCAGGCGTGCGAGTTCGACTACTCGGGCACCCAGGCCTGCCGGGTGCTCCGGCAGGAGGGCATCAGGGTCAGCCTGGTCAACAGCAACCCGGCGACGATCATGACCGATCCCGAGTTCGCCGACGCGACCTACGTGGAGCCGATCACGCTGGACGTGCTGGAGAAGGTGATCGCGAAGGAGCGGCCGGACGCCGTCCTGCCCACGCTCGGCGGCCAGACCGCGCTGAACGCGGCCGTCGCGCTGCACGAGGCCGGGACGCTGGCCCGCTACGGGGTCGAGCTGATCGGGGCCGGCATCGAGGCGATCAGGGCCGGCGAGGACCGGAGCCGGTTCAAGGAGATCGTCACCGGCCTCGGCGCCGAGGTTCCGGACAGCCGCATCTGCCATTCCCTGGCTGAGTGCGCGCAGGCCGCTGAGGCGCTGGGATACCCGCTGGTGGTGCGGCCGTCGTTCACGCTCGGCGGCCTCGGGTCCGGCGTCGCCCGCGACGAGCGGGACCTGCACCGGATCGCCGGGGCGGGACTGGACGCCAGCCCGGTCACCGAGGTGCTGCTCGAGGAGTCGATCCTCGGCTGGAAGGAGTTCGAGCTCGAGCTGATGCGCGACCGCAACGACAACGCGGTCATCGTCTGCTCGATCGAGAACATCGACCCGATGGGCGTGCACACCGGCGACTCGGTCACGGTCGCGCCCGCGATGACGCTGACCGACCGGGAGTACCAGCGGATGCGCGATGTCGCGATCGCGACCGCCCGCGCGGTCGGGGTGGACACCGGCGGCTGCAACATCCAGTTCGCCGTCCATCCCCGCAGCGGGCGGATGGTCGTGATCGAGATGAACCCTCGGGTGTCCCGGTCGAGCGCCCTGGCCTCGAAGGCGACCGGCTTCCCCATCGCCAAGATCGCGGCGCGGCTGGCCATCGGCTACACCCTGGACGAGATCCGCAACGACATCACCGGCGAGACGCCGGCCAGCTTCGAGCCCGCGCTCGACTACGTCGTGGTCAAGGTGCCGCGGTTCGCGTTCGAGAAGTTCCCCGGCGCGGACCCGGTGCTCACCACGCACATGAAGTCGGTCGGCGAGGCGATGGCGATCGGTCGCAGCTTCGCCGAGGCGCTGCAGAAGGCGCTCCGCTCGCTGGAGCATCCCGGCGCCTCGCTGCGCTGGGGCGAGCCGCCCGGCGACGCGGCCGACCTGCTGCGGCGGTGCGCCAGCCCGCACGACGGCCGGATGGCCACGCTGCACCAGGCGATCCGGGCCGGGGTGACCGTGGCCGAGCTGGCCGAGGCGACCGGGATCGACGCCTGGTTCATCGACCAGATCAAGGGCATCGAAGAACGTGCGGAACGGATGGGGCGGGGCGAGCCGGGCGCGCTGACCGGGCTCGGGGCGGGGGCTGCGCCAGCTCCGTCCGGGGCGCCGCCGACACCGACGGGCGGGCCGCTGAGCGCGGACGTGCTCCGCGACGCGAAGGCCGCGGGGTTCTCGGACGCGCAGATCGCCCAGATCCGCGGGACGACCGAGGCGCGGATCCGGGCGCTGCGCCGGGACCTCGGCGTGCGGCCCGTGTATCACACGGTGGACACCTGCGCGGCGGAGTTCGCCGCGCGCACGCCCTACCTGTACTCGACCTACGACGAGGAGACCGAGGTGCCCGCCGGGGATCGACCCAAGGTGATCATCCTCGGCAGCGGCCCGAACCGGATCGGCCAGGGCATCGAGTTCGACTACGCCTGCGTGCACGCCTCGTTCGCGCTGTCCGCCGCGGGCTACGAGACCGTGATGGTCAACTGCAACCCGGAGACCGTCTCCACCGACTACGACACGTCCGGCCGGCTGTACTTCGAGCCGCTCACGCTCGAGGACGTCCTGGAGGTGGTGGCCGCGGAGCAGGCGAGCGGGCCGGTCGCCGGGGTGATCGTCCAGCTCGGCGGGCAGACGCCGCTCGGCCTGGCCCGGGCGCTGGCCGCGGAGGGGGTTCCGGTCGTGGGCACGCCGCCGGACGCCATCCACCTGGCCGAGGACCGGGGCGAGTTCGGCGCGGTGCTGGCCGCGGCCGGGCTTCCCGCGCCGCGTTACGGCACCGCGACGTCGCTGGCCGAGGCGAAGGCGGTCGCCCACGAGATCGGCTACCCGGTGCTGGTCCGGCCCTCCTACGTGCTCGGCGGCCGCGGCATGGAGATCGTCTACGACGACGACACGCTCGAGGCGTACGTCGCCCGGGCCACCGAGGCCAGCCCGGGCCACCCGGTGCTAATCGACAGGTTCCTCGATGACGCGATCGAGATCGACGTGGACGCCCTGTACGACGGCGAGGAGCTCTACCTGGGCGGCGTGATGGAGCACATCGAGGAGGCCGGCATCCACTCCGGCGACTCGGCCTGCGCGCTGCCGCCGATCACCCTGGGCCGCGAGTACATAAGCGAGATCCGGCGCTCGACGGAGGCGATCGCTTCCCGGGTCGGGGTACGCGGGCTGCTGAACGTGCAGTACGCCCTGGCCGGAGGGGTGCTGTACGTGCTGGAGGCGAACCCGCGCGCCTCGCGCACCGTTCCGTTCGTGTCCAAGGCCACGGCGGTCCCGCTGGCCAAGGCCGCGGCCCGGATCATGCTGGGCGCGACGGTGGCCGGGCTGCGCGACGAGGGCCTGCTGCCCGCCTCCGGTGACGGCGGCGCCCTGCCGCTCGACGCGCCGATCGCGGTCAAGGAGGCGGTGCTGCCGTTCGGCAGGTTCCGCAACGCGGCGGGCGAGGGGGTCGATACCGTGCTTGGCCCGGAGATGCGCTCGACCGGCGAGGTCATGGGGATCGACGAGGTGTTCGGCACCGCGTTCGCGAAGTCCCAGGCCGCCGCGTACGGGTCGCTGCCGGTTAAGGGCCGCGCGTTCGTCTCGGTGGCCAGCAAGGACAAGCGCTCCATGGTGTTCCCGGTCAAGCGCCTCGCCGATCTGGGCTTCGAGATCTGGGCCACGGCGGGCACCGGAGAGGTGCTGCGCCGGAACGGGGTCCGTGCCACGATCGTGCGTAAGCACGGTGACGGCCCGGGGCCGGACGGCGAGCCGACGATCGTGGAGCGGATCCTGGCCGGCCAGGTGGATCTCATCGTGAACACGCCGTTCGGCAGCCCCGGGCAGTCCGGGCCGCGGCTGGACGGCTACGAGATCCGCACCGCGGCCGTGCGGCGCGGCGTTCCCTGCATCACGACGACGGCCGGCCTGGCGGCGGCCGTTCAGGGCATCGAGGCGATCAACTCCGGCGAGGTGGGCGTGCGGTCATTGCAGGAGCACGCGGCGCGATTGCGTCAAGCTGGGAGTCGCCCCTCCGGGGGAGCACTGCGTGAGGCGGGTGGCCCGTCGTGACGCACGGCGACGGCGAGGCGGAGGCGGGCCCGGTCCAGGTGCGCGGGACCGTGCTGACGGTCCGGCGGGTGGACGCCTATTACGCGATGACGGTCGTGGCGCCCGGCATCGCGGCGCGATTTCGGCCCGGCCAGTTCGTGGCGCTCGCCGTCGGCGGCCCGGTCACGTCGATGCTGCTGCGGCGCACGTTCTCGATTCACGATGTCCGGCCTGATCACGGCGGCACCGTCGAGTTCGTGTTCGCCGCGACCGGCGCGGGGACCCGGTGGCTGGCCGAGCGCCGCGCCCGGGACGTCCTCGATATCACCGGGCCGCTCGGGCGGCCGTTCCCCGTCCCGCGTGATCCGGTCAGCTGCCTGCTGGTGGGCGGCGGCTACGGCAGCGCGCCACTGTTCTCGCTGGCGAACAGGCTGCGCGAGCGCCGGTGCTCGGTCGACTTCCTGCTCGGCGCGGCCACCGGGGACCGGGTCTTCGGCGCGCTGAGTGCCCGGCGGACCGGTCGCACGGCCACCATCACCACCGAGGACGGCTCGCTGGGCGCCCGCGGCGTCGTCACCGACATGATGGGCCAGATCATCCACGAGGCCAGGACCGATGTCATCTACGCCTGCGGCCCGATGCCGATGCTGCGCCAGGTGACGTCGCTGGCCCGGCGCTACGACATCCCGGTGCAGGTCGCCGTGGAGGAACTGATGGCCTGCGGGGTCGGGGTCTGCATGACCTGCGTGCTGCCCGTGGCGGGAACCGACGGGATCACCAGGATGGTCCGGTCCTGCGTCGACGGTCCGGTGTTCCGGGGCGAGCAGGTTCGCTGGGACGACGTCGGAACCATTCCGTTCGACGCGTTCGGGGCCCCCGGCTGGGAGCCAAGAACCCGGCGCGCGGCCGGGCTGTCACGGCCCGCGGGGGCGGGGGCAGCAGGTCCCGCGGGCGGGCCGGACGGGCAGGCGCAGCAGGCGGGAGGCCGGGCCCTTGGCGACTGACCTGCGGGCCCGGCTGGGCCAGGCCGAGCTGCCGAACCCGATCCTCACCGCGTCCGGATGCGCCGGGGCTGGGCGCGAGCTGGCCCAGTTCTTCGACGTCTCCAAGATCGGCGCTATCGTCACCAAGTCGGTGATGCTCGCGCCGCGGGCGGGCCGGCCCACGCCGAGGATGGCGGAAACGCCGAGCGGCATGCTCAACTCGATCGGGCTGCAGGGCCCGGGCATCGAGTCCTTCCTGCAGCGGGACCTGCCCTGGCTGCTGTCCCGGGGAGCCCGCGCCGTGGTCTCGATCGCGGGAGGAACCGTCGACGAGTTCGCCGAGCTCGCCGGGCGCCTCTCCGACGCGGCCGGCGTCACCGCGATCGAGGTCAACATCTCCTGCCCGAACGTCGAGCACCGGGGCCAGGTGTTCGCCTGCTACCCCGGGGCCGCGGCGGCAGTCATCGACGCGGTCCGCGGCCGGGCTCGTTACGACATCCCGGTATTCGCCAAGCTATCGCCGGACGTGACCGACATCGTGGAGATCGCCAGGGCCTGCGTGGCCGCCGGGGCGGACGGGCTCTCGCTGATCAACACGCTGCTGGGCATGGCGATCGACATGGACACGATGCGCCCGGTGCTGGCCGGGACGACCGGAGGGCTGTCCGGGCCCGCCGTCCGGCCGGTGGCCGTGCGGTGCATCTGGCAGGTCCGCGAGGCGCTGCCCGATGTCCCGATCATCGGCATGGGCGGCGTGCGTACCGGCCGGGACGCGCTGGAACTGATCCTGGCGGGCGCGTCGCTCGTCAGCGTGGGCACCACGATCTTCCACGACCCGTCCGCGTGCATCCGCATCGTCCGCGAGCTCGACGAGGAACTCACGCAGCGCGGCGTCGAGCGCCTCTCCGACGCCGTCGGGCTGGCTCACGAGCCGCGCGGCACAGCGCGGCGCAGGCTCACCGGAAACGCGCTGTAGGAGAGGAAGCATGAGCGAGCGGGAGGGGCGCGGCGCCGCCTGGACTGAGGAGCAAGGTACGAGCGACGGGGGAAGGCGGTGCCTTAAGGCGCCCCGGAGGCGAGATGGAGACACAGTATGATCAATCCCGCGCCGATCGCCGTCGCGCTGGATGCACCCAGCCTGGACACCGCGGCGCGGTGGGCCGGCCTGGTCACGCCGCATGTCAGTACGGTGAAGATCGGGCTCGAGCTCTACCTCCGCTACGGCGCCGAGGCGGTCGCCTCGGTCCGCGGGGCCAGCAGCGTCAGGGTCTTCCTCGACCTCAAGCTGAATGACATTCCCGCGACCGTGGCCGGAGCGGCCCGCGCCGTGGCCAGGCTCCGGCCGGACATGCTCACCGTACATGCGGTCGGAGGGACCGGGGCGGTGCGCGCCGCCGTGGCGGCGGCTCCGGATACCAAGATCGTCGCTGTGACGGTCCTCACCTCGCTCGGGGACGACGATCTCGGCATGATCGGGCTGGCCGGTCCGGTCCGGGACGCCGTGCGGCGGCTGTCCGTGCTGGCCGTGCAGGCGGGTGCCCGGGGTCTGGTCTGCTCGCCGCGCGAGGTGGCGGCGGTAAGGGCCGAGGTCGGGCCGGACATCATGCTGATTACTCCCGGCGTGCGCCCCGCGGGATCGGAGGCTCACGATCAGGCGAGGGTAGCGACGCCGGAGGAAGCGCTGCGGGCCGGCGCCGACCTTCTGGTCATCGGCCGGCCGATCACGGGCGCCCCGGATCCCGGGGCAGCGGCGGCCGCGATCGGCGCGTCGCTCCGGAAAGTCGCCGTGGCTCCCAGCTGAGCCTCGGCCGAGCCGCTTCGGGAGGGTTACGGTCGTGTCACGAGACCGTGCCGGTGACAGGACATTCGGCTACACTGGGTACTCAGATGACTCCGAGTAGTGATAATGGTTAATTTGTGACGCCACAAACGGGGGTTCGCGTTGCCGTGACGGGCTGAACTCGCTAGTTTTCCCACGCGGAGCGAGTTTTTCGATACGAAACCCGAGGTGCCCTGCCACAGGTCCTCAAGGAGGGCCAGACCGACGACGTCGTCGGCAAGATGAAGGTCTCGGCCCTGCTAGAGTCCATGCCTGGCGTGGGCAAGGTTCGCGCCAAACAGATCATGGAGCGGCTTGGCATCGCGGATTCGCGGCGTGTCCGCGGTCTCGGTGCCAACCAGCGGACCGCTCTGGAGCAAGAGTTCGGCGGCGGCGAGATCTGACTGACGCGACAGGCAGCAGGGGCGGGGGCGGGGGACGCAGGTCCACGGCCGATCCGTCCGCAGATCGTGGGCACGCCGCAGCCCTGCTCGGCGGCGCCCCGGCCCCGGCCCCTGTCCGTCTGACCGTGCTCTCCGGGCCGTCCGGCGTCGGGAAGAGCACGGTAGTGGCGCGCCTTAGGCGCGACTACCCCCAGATTTGGCTGTCGGTGTCCGTGACCACGCGGGCGCCGCGACCAGGTGAAGCCGACGGCCGCGAATATCACTTCGTCAGCGACAGCGAATTCGACAGGATGGTCGCGAATAACGAGCTGCTCGAATGGGCGACGTTCGCCGGGCACAAGTACGGCACGCCACGGCAGCCGCTCGCGGAGCGGCTACGGGAAGGCGTCGCCGCCCTGCTCGAGATCGACCTGGCCGGAGCCAGGCAGGTCCGCCAGGAAGTTCCCGGGGCCCTCCTGGTCTTTCTCGCCCCCCCGTCGTGGGAAGAGCTTGTCCGCAGGCTCACCAGTCGGCGCACGGAGCCCGCCGAGGTCATCAGGCGGCGGCTGGAGGTCGCACGGGTCGAGCTGGCCGCCGGGGCCGAGTTCGATGTCACGCTGGTTAACACGTCCGTCGAGGATGTCTGTCGTCGGCTGGTATCCTTGATGCTGGCTCCGGCTGGCCAATAGGGCCGCAGGCCGTGCCGTAATCACGGGGCTCCGGCCAACGGGGACCCCGGCACGGGGCTCCGAGCACGGGAGCCGCACACCGAAGCAACTCCGAAAGGCACAACGTGGCAGGGACTCCGGCCGTGGAAGGCATCATCAACCCGCCCATCGATGATCTGCTCAATGTGGTGGACAGCAAGTACGGCCTCGTCATCATGGCGTCGAAGCGGGCCCGGCAGATCAACGCCTACTACGCCCAGCTCAGCGAGGGCCTGCTCGAGTACGTCGGCCCGCTGGTGGAGACCCGCGTTCAGGAGAAGCCGCTCTCGATCGCACTGCGCGAGATCAGCGAGGGACTGGTGAGCGCGGAGGAGCCGGAGTCCTGACGGCCTGACCGCGGCGGCAGGGCAGGTGCCGATGCGCGTGGTCCTCGGGGTAGGCGCGGGTATCGCCGCCTACAAGTCGTGCGAGCTGCTGCGGCTGCTCACCGAGTCCGGGCACCGCGTCCGAGTGGTTCCCACGCCGGATGCCCTGCGCTTCGTGGGCGAGGCCACCTGGGCGGCGCTGTCTGGTGAGCCCGTCTCCTCCGGCGTCTGGGATGACGTGCACGAGGTCCCGCACGTACGGCTCGGCCAGACGGCCGATCTCGTCTTCGTGGCGCCGGCCACGGCCGATCTCATGGCGCGCGCGGCCGCGGGCATGTCCGGCGACCTGCTCACCGCAGTCCTGCTGACCGCGCGCTGCCCGGTCGTGTTCGCGCCCGCGATGCATACCGAGATGTGGGAGCATCCGGCGACCCAGGCCAGCGTGTCCGCGCTTCGGAGCAGGGGCGCCGTAGTGCTCGAGCCCGCTTCCGGACGTCTCACCGGCGCCGACAGCGGCCCGGGGCGGCTGCCCGAGCCTGCCGAGCTGTTCGGCATCGCGCTGCGCGTGCTCGCCCGGGGCACCGAGGGCCTGGCGCTCGACCTCGGCGGGCGGCGGGTGGTGGTCTCGGCGGGCGGCACCAGGGAGGAACTCGATCCGGTCCGGTTCCTCGGCAACTGGTCATCCGGGCGGCAGGGGTACGCGCTGGCCCGGGCGGCCGCCGCCCGCGGCGCGAAGGTGACGCTGGTGGCCGCGAACGTGGCCCTCGATGACCCCGCGGGCGCGCAGGTCGTGCGCGTGATCTCCGCCCGCGATATGCGGGACGCGGTCGTGTCGGCCGCGGCCGAGTCGGACGCGGTGGTCATGGCCGCTGCCGTCGCCGACTACCGGCCGGAGACCAGGAGTGAATCGAAGATCAAGAAGTCCGGAGCGGCTCCGGAGCCGCTCCGCCTGGTGCAGAACCCCGACATCTTGCGCGAGCTGTCCAGCCACAGGATGCGCCCCGGCCAGGTCATCGTCGGGTTCGGCGCGGAGACCGGGGACGTGCTGGCCAACGGCCGGGCCAAGCTCGCGGCCAAGGGGTGCGACCTCCTGGTCGTCAACCAGGTCGGCGGCGGCCTGGCCTTCGGGACCAACGACAACGAAGCGGTGATCCTCGGCTCCGACGGGACCGAGACCCGGGTGCCCCGCGGGCCCAAGGAAGCGCTCGCCGACGTCGTCTGGGATCTGGTCGCCAGCAGGCTGCCCTAGCCGCGCTGGGTTAGCCCGCTCACTTCCCGGGACGGGCACGCACCGGGGGCTGGCCCGGCTACACTGCGGCGGGGCGCCTCGTCGCCAAGAATCCGCGGAACAAAAAGGGGAGTCAGGTGGCTCGTCGTCTGTTTACCTCCGAGTCGGTCACTGAGGGTCATCCGGACAAGATGGCCGACCAGATCAGCGATGCGATCCTGGACGGGATGCTCAAGGGCGACCCCGGAAGCCGGGTCGCCGTCGAGACTCTGATCACCACGGGCCAGGTGCACGTCGCCGGAGAGGTGACCACCTCCACCTACGTCGACATCCCGGGCCTGATCAGGGACAAGATCCTGGAGATCGGCTACGACTCCTCGGCCAAGGGCTACGACGGCAGGTCCTGCGGGGTGTCGGTGTCCATCGGCTCCCAGTCGCCGGACATCGCCCAGGGCGTCCGCGAGGCGTTCGAGCACCGGGAAGGCGAGGGGGCCGACGAGCTCGACCGGCAGGGCGCCGGAGACCAGGGCCTGATGTTCGGCTACGCCTGCCGGGAGACGCCAGAGCTGATGCCGCTCCCGATCATGCTCGCGCACCGGCTGGCGCGTCGGCTGTCCGCGGTCCGGCGCAGCGGGGACGTGCCCTATATCCGGCCGGATGGCAAGACCCAGGTGACGATCGAGTACGTGGGCAGGAAGCCGGTGCGGCTGGACACGATCGTGGTGTCCACCCAGCACGCCGCGGCGATCGACCTGAAGGAGCTGCTGACCCCTGACGTGGCCGACCACGTCGTCAAGCCGGTGCTGGCCGAGGTGGACATCGACACCTCCGGCTACCGGCTGCTGGTCAATCCCACGGGGCGGTTCGAGATCGGCGGGCCGATGGGCGACGCGGGGCTGACCGGCCGAAAGATCATCATTGACACGTACGGCGGGATGGCCCGGCACGGCGGAGGGGCCTTCTCGGGCAAGGACCCCTCCAAGGTCGACCGCAGCGCCGCCTACGCGATGCGCTGGGTCGCCAAGAACGTCGTCGCAGCCGGACTGGCCGAGTCCTGCGAGACCCAGGTCGCCTATGCCATCGGCAAGGCGAAGCCGGTCGGCCTGTTCGTGGAGTGCTTCGGCACCGAGCAGGTCCCGGTCGAGCGCATCCAGGACGCGGTGCTCCAGGTCTTTGACCTGCGGCCGGCCGCGATCATCCGGGACCTTGACCTGCTGCGCCCGATCTACTCGCAGACCGCGGCCTACGGCCACTTCGGCCGCGAGGAACCGGACTTCTCCTGGGAGCGCACCGACCGCACCGACGCACTGCGTTCTGCTGCCGGCCTCTGACCCGCCGCCTGAAGGGCGGGTAACCCGCCGCCTGAAGCGCCGAGTCGGCTACCGGTTTCATGCTCGTGGCGGCTGGGTCGCGGCTGTCGTCACTGACCCACCAGGATCGTGGAAGCCGGCCATCTGCCGCTCGGGCGGGCGGCGGCGACGGCGGTGTCTGGTAGGACAGAAGCCGTGGCAGGCTCGGCGGTACAGGGCTCGGAGCAGGCGGGCTCGCAGGGGCGGAAGGCGAAGGTCGCTGCTGGCCGCGAGCGCGGTGCGAAGGTCGCTGGTGGCCGGGCGCGGGGGGCGAAGGTCGCTGCTGACCGCCTGCCGGTGGCGCGGGTGGCCGTTGACGTGTCACTGCCGCATCTGGACCGGCCCTTCGACTACCTGGTGCCCGAGCGGCTCTCGCCGGACGCGGTGCCCGGGTGCCGGGTCCGGGTCAGGTTCGCGGGCCGGCTGGTGGGCGGCTATCTGCTGCAGCGGGCCGAGGCGAGCCAGCACGAGGGCGGGCTGGCCTTCCTGGAGCGGGTGGTGTCGCCCGAGCCGGTGCTGACGGGCGAGATCGCCGGGCTGGCCCGCGCGGTAGCCGACCGGTACGGCGGCACACTGGCCGACGTGCTGCGGCTGGCGATCCCGCCGCGCCACGCCGCCGTTGAGTCAGCCCCGCCGCTCGACGTCCCGCGGCCGCGCCCCGCCATCCCTGAGCCGGGGCCCTGGGCGCGTTACCCGGCGGGCAGGTCCTTCCTCACCGCGCTGGCCAGAGGGCGGGCGCCTCGCGCGGCATGGTCCGCGCTGCCCGGCCCGCACTGGCCGGACGAGATCGCCCGGGCCGCGGCCACGGCCGCGGCCGCCGGGAGCGGGGCGCTGATCGTCGTCCCGGACGCCAGAGACCTCGCCCTGGTCGATACGGCGCTGGCCGGCGTGCTCGGCCCCGGCCAGCACGCCTGCCTCGCGGCCGGCCTCGGTCCCGCCGAGCGCTACCGACGCTGGCTCGCGGTCGCGCGCGGCCAGGTCCGGGTGGTGGCCGGAACCCGGTCCGCCATGTTCGCCCCGGTCGCCGACCTCGGCCTGGTGGCGATCTGGGATGACGGTGACGACCTGCACGCCGAGCCGCGGGCCCCGTATCCGCACGCCCGGGAAGTGCTCGCGCTCCGGGCGCACCGCTGCCGCGGGGCCGCGCTGCTGGGGGGATTCGCGCGGACGACCGAAGTGACTCAGCTGGTGGCCAGCGGCTGGGCTGCGGCCCTCGGGGCCGACCGGAGCATGGTCCGCCGCTGCGCGCCCAGGATCACCGCGGCCGGCGATGACTTGGAACTGGCCCGCGACGAGGCCGCGCGCTCGGCGCGCATGCCCAGCCTGGCCCTGCGCACCGCCCGCGAGGCCCTCGCCAGCGGGCCGGTCCTGTTTCAGGTGCCCCGCCGCGGCTACGTCGTCGCCGTCTCCTGCGAACGCTGCGGAGCGCGGGCCCGCTGCTCCCGGTGCGGCGGGCCGGTGTCCCTGCCCGGGGCGCGGACGGCGGCGCTGTGCGGCTGGTGCGGCCAGGCCGCGGGCTCGCAATGCCCGCAGTGCGGGCAGGCCGGCCTGCGGGCGCTGATCATCGGAGCGCGGCGCACCGCCGAGGAGCTTGGCCGCGCCTTCCCCGCCGCGGCGGTCAGGACCTCGGGCGGGGCCGAGGTCATCGCGGAGGTGGGCCGGGAACCCGCGGTCATCGTCGCGACACCGGGAGCCGAGCCGCGCGCCGAGACAGGCTACGCGGCGGCCGTTCTGCTCGACGGCTGGGCGCTGCTCGGCCGGGCCAGCCTGCGCGCGGCCGAGGAAGCGCTGCGGCGGTGGCTCAACGCCGCGGCGCTGGTACGCCCCGGGGGGGAGGGAGGTTCCGTCGTCGTGGTCGCCGACGCCGCCCTGTCGCCCGTGCAGGCGCTGGTGCGCTGGGACCCCGTCACGCACGCGGATCGCGAGCTTTCCGAACGCGAGGAGCTCCGTTTTCCCCCAGCGATCAGGCTGGCCTCGCTGACGGGACCAGAGGACGCCGTGCGGGAGTTGCTGGGCGCCGCCCATCTCCCCGCGGGAGCTGACGTGCTCGGGCCGGTGCCCGTCGCCGACGGCGGTCGCCGCGGCCGGCCCGGCCCTGGCGGCGGCCGACCCGGCCCTGGCGGCGGCGAGCACGGGCACGGCGGCGGCCGGCCCGGCCCTGGCGGCGGCGAGCACGGGCACGGCCACGGCGAGCGCGGGGCCGCGCGCATGCTGGTCCGGGTCGACCGGCGGAACGGGACAGCGCTCGCGGTCGCTCTGCGCACCGCGCAGGCGGCTCGCAGCGCGCGCAAGGACGCGGGCGTGATCCGACTGCAGCTCGACCCGGCCGAGCTGCTCTGACAACAGCCGCGCAGGCCTTAGGGTGCTTGAGTGGCCACCTCACGCAGAAACCCGAGGGCGCGGTCCAGTTCGCCGAGACCGGCTGGGGATGAGAGAGCGGCCGCAACAGGTGCCTGGAGCAGGCAGGAAACCGGGAGCGGGGCTGCCGACCGGGCGGCCGGAGAGCTGAGCACGGCCGGAACGGACGGCCGCCGCCGGGGCCGGCCGCCGCGGCTGCCGCCGGTCCGCCTGGCGCCGCGGGACGAGCTGGCGGCGGCGGCGCGCGTGGCGCCGCTGCTGCGCGCCGCGCGGGATGTGGCCCGCTGGGCGCGGCGGGCCGCCGGCCCCGCTGTCTCCGCCCCCGCTGTCTCCGCCCCCGCTGTCTCCGGCCGCGCTGTCTCCGGCCCTGCTGTCTCCGGCCCTGCTGTCTCCGGCCCTGCTGTCTTCGGCCCTGCCGCCGGGGGCAGCAGAGCCCTGCGGCCGGAGGCTTCCGCGGCGGCCGCCGCTGACCTGGATCTTGCGCCCGCTGAGCTGGACGCGGCGTGGCGGGTGGCCGTGGCGACGCGGATGCTCGACGGCGAGCCAGACCGGGGCGGTCAGCCTCGCCCCGCCGATGTCCTCGCCGCGGGGGACGCCGAGCAGGTGCTGGCCGTCTGGGACGCGGCGCTCGAGGCGACGCTCGCTGCCGAGGATCTGGACGGGCTGGCCACCGCCTTGTACACGGTCGGCGGGCCGGTCCGGATGGAAGGGCTGTTCGATGCGTACGCCGCGGCGGCAGGCACCAGGCGGAGCCAGCCAGAGTCGACCGCTGCGGGGTCAGCAGAGCCCGACGAGGCTGCGGCGCTGTCGGCGGCGCTCGAGACGCTGGCCGACCTCGGTGTGGTGGAGCTCGGCACGGAGGAGTCCGCCGGAGGGCTGACGGTCGCCCTGTCGCCACTCGGCGTCTGGGGCGTGCACCGCAGGCTCCGCGCTCAGGGGTGGCACGTGCCCGTTCTCGGCGGCGCGGGCCGCTCCGGGGCAGCCGGTCTCCTGGTCACCCTGGCCAGCTGCGACGCGGAGGACGGCGAGGCGGAGATCACTTCCTGGCTCGCGGAACGGACCCCGGCCCACGCCGCCTCGGAGCTGGTCCACGCCGCCGCAAGCGGCTCGCCTGGCCTGCGCGGCGCGGCCTTCGCCGTCCTCGACCGGATCGGCGAGGCCGCGATCGGGGAGGTGCGCGCCGCCCTCGCGGAGCCGCAGCTGCGCGCGCACGCCTCGGTCTGGCTGCACGAGCACGGTGAGCAGGCCGAGCTGCGGCCCGAGGACCGGACCTGGCTGCTCGTCGACCTGGGCGCGGGGCTGCTGGAGGAGGCCGATCCTTCGGACGTGGTGGCCGAGCTGCTCCCGGACGTGCCGGCCGACGCACAGGCGGAGATCGTCTCCGGCCTGTGGCGGGTCGATCACCCGGGGGTGACGGACCTGCTGACCGCGCTGAGCGAGCATCATGCCGATCCGGCCGTCGCCCGGGCGGCGCGCAAGGCAGCCTTCAAGGCCCGCTCGCCGTCGGCAGGCAAGCGGCGCCAGGCTCCATAGACTGAACGCGCCAGCGATCCGTGGCCTCAAGAGGAAGGAACTTGGTGAGCGTCAAGCCGATACGGCTGTTCGGCGATCCGGTGCTGCGCACGCCGGCCGAGCCGGTGCGTGATTTCGATGCCGAGCTGCGCAGGCTGGTCAGGGACCTGACCGAGACGATGGAGGACGCGCCGGGCGTGGGCCTGGCCGCGCCGCAGATCGGGGTGGGGCTTCGGGTCTTCACCTACCACATTGATGATCAGCTGGGTCACCTGATCAATCCGTCGCTGGTGCTGTCGGAGGACCTGGAGACCGACGACGAGGGATGCCTGTCATTCCCGGGCCTGCAGTACCCAACGAAGCGGGCCCACGCCGTGGTGGCCACGGGATTCGACATGTATGGCGAGCCGGTCACGCTGGAGGGAACCGGGCAGCTCGCCCGCTGCGTACAGCACGAGACCGACCACCTGGACGGCATCCTGTTCATCGACCGCCTCGACCCTGCGCAGCGCAAGCTGGCCATGAAGGAGATCCGGGCCGCCGAGTGGTGGGGAGAGCCGGTTCCCGTGGTGAAGGCGTCGCCGCACCCGACGCGGGGGAGGGCCTACTAGAGGATGCGACTCGTCTTCGCGGGCACCCCAGCGGCGGCGGTGCCCTCGCTGGAGGCGCTGCTCAAGTCTCGACACGAGGTCGCGGCCGTGGTCACCCGGCCGGACGCGCCGGCGGGCCGCGGCCTCAGGGTCGCGCCGAGCCCGGTGGCGCAGCGCGCCGAATCGGATGGCGTCGAGGCGCTGAAGCCCGCCAAGCCCGGAGACCCGGACTTCCTCGCCCGGCTGCGGCGGATCGCGCCCGACTGCTGCCCGGTCACCGCCTATGGCGCGCTGATCCCGCAGCGGACCCTGGACATCCCCCCGCATGGCTGGGTCAACCTGCACTTCTCGCTGCTGCCCGCCTGGCGCGGCGCAGCGCCAGTGCAGCACGCCATCCTGCATGGCGACGACGTCACCGGTGCCACCACGTTCCGGATCGTCGCCGAGCTCGATGCGGGCCCGGTCTTCGGCGTCGTGACCGAGCCGATCAGGCCTACCGACACCGCGGGGGACCTGCTGGCCAGGCTCGCCGTGACCGGGGCCGAGCTGCTGGTCGCGACCATCGACGGCATCGAGTCCGGCGAGCTGGTGGCGCGCCCGCAGCCCGCGGAAGGCGTGAGCCTGGCGCCGAAGATCACCCCGGAGGATGCGCGCGTGCGCTGGAGCCAGCCGGCGTCGGCGGTCGGCCGGCAGGTCCGCGCGTGCACGCCGGTCCCGGGTGCGTGGACAGAGCTGAGCGGCGCCCGGCTGAAAGTATGGCCGTTCGCCGGGATCGCCGTAGATGATCACGACGCCGCGGCCGGCCCGGGGCAGCTGTGCGTGCGCGGCTCCCGGGTGCTCGTCGGCACCGGGACTAAGCCGGTCCAGCTCGGCGACGTGCAGCCGCGCGGCAAGCGCCGGATGCCCGCGGCCGACTGGGCGCGCGGCCTGCGGCTGGGCGCATCCAGCGCGGTGCTCCGCTGACATGGCCCCAGCATCCAGTCCCCGTACCCGGCGCGGCACCCCCCGGGCAGCAGAAGGCGGGCCGGGCGGCGGGCCCGGAGCCGGCCGCGGCGATCGAGCCGGGGCGGCCGGTCGTCGGGCGGGCCGCCGAGCGGACCCGGCCCGGCGGGCGGCGTGCGATGTGCTCCGGGCCGTCGCCGAGCGCGGCGCGTACGCGAACCTGCTGCTGCCGGCGCTGCTCACCGAGCGCGGGCTGACCGGGCGGGACGCCGCGCTGGCCACCGAGCTGGCCTATGGCGCACTCCGCGGCCAGGGCAGCTACGACGCGATCCTCGCGATCTGCAGTGACCGGGACCTCGACCGGATCGACCCGCCGCTGCGCCCGGTGCTGCGGCTGGGCGCGCATCAGCTGCTGGCGACCCGCGTCGGAGCGCACGCGGCGGTCGCCACGTCGGTGGACCTGGCCCGGGACGTGGCGGGCTCGCGTCCGGCCGGGTTCGTCAACGCGGTGCTGCGCCGCGTCGCCACGCGGGATCTCCAGGCCTGGCTGGAGATCGCGGCCCCGAGCCGTGCCGACGATCTGGTCGGCCACCTGTCGGTCCGCTACAGCCATCCGCGCTGGATCGTCAGCGCGCTGAGCGAGGCGCTCGGGGAGGATCCCGCGGCCGGCCTGGCCGAGACCGAGGCCGCGCTGGCCGCGGATGGTGAGCGACCGCGGGTCACCCTTTGCGCCGTGCCGGGGCTAGCCGACACCGCGGAGCTCGCGGCCAGCGGGGCCCGGCCCGCCCGATGGTCCCCGTTCGGCGCCTACCTGGCGGAGGGGGATCCGGCACAGGTTGCGGCGGTAGCCCAGGGCCGCGCGGCGGTTCAGGATGAGGCGAGCCAGCTGGCGGCGCTGGCGCTGACCCGGGTTGATCCAGCCGGCGGGGCCCGAGGGGCGGCCCGGAGCGGGGCGGGCCCCCGGTGGCTCGACCTGTGCGCGGGGCCCGGCGGCAAGGCACGGCTGCTCGCCGGGCTGGCTGCAGCCGATGGGGGCCGGCTGCTCGCCGCCGACGTACGGCCGCACCGGGCCCGGCTGATCGGCGCGGCCGTCGGCGGCACCCGGGGCGCGGGCATCGTGGTGGCCGACGGGACCGCTCCCGCCTGGCGGCCCGGCTCCTTCGGCCGGGTGCTCGCTGACGTCCCCTGTTCCGGGCTAGGCGCACTCCGCCGCCGACCCGAGGCCCGCTGGCGCCGCTCACCCCGAGATATCGCCGCGCTGGGCCCGCTGCAGCGCGCCCTGCTGGCCGCGGCGCTGGACTCGGCCGCACCGGGCGGCGTCGTCGCCTACGTCACCTGCTCGCCGCACCTCGCCGAGACCCGCGAGGTCGTGGCGGATGTCCTGGCCGGGCGCGACGACGCCCAGGTGCTCGATGCGCCCGCCGCGCTGCCCGAGGTCCCCGGGCTTCGCTGCCCGG
>WNFI01609732.1_pt1 | contig 19690 bp, 17 predicted proteins | sample 5400471 | NCBI WGS metagenome assembly WNFI01 (sample SAMN13153348, study PRJNA577476) | soil metagenome | isolation source: 100 cm saprolite on Douglas fir-dominated hillslope | place: USA:California | collected 2013-09-17
TCTTTCTCCGAGTTGTCCGATTGACCCAGTCCCTGATAGCAAAGCATCAGGTTATATTGCGGAGCTTCAGAAGGTGCTGAGCATTGATCCTGAAGACCTTCAAGCGCACTATAACCTGATGCTTTGCTATCAGGGACTGGGTCAATCGGACAACTCGGAGAAAGAGAGAACACTCTATCTGCGTTTCAAGGCCGACGAGGCCTCCCAGGCGTTGACTGGTGATTATCGCAAGCTGCATCCCGAAGACAACAACGAGCGGCAGATCATCCACGAGCATGAGTCTGTCCCTCTCACACCGGTTCCCAGGCCCCCAGCTTCTCACAGAAGCATGACACTCAAATCATCATTATCCAGAAAGGGTGCAAATGGCTCATCATCTTTCTAGGTTATTCTATAAGGGACTTGGGCTCTCGGTCGTATTTCTACTGACGTGTTGTGTCGCCTTTGCCCAGCCAGCGGGGAACATTCGGCTTACGGACATCACTCGAGAAGCCGGGATCAATTTTGTTCATAACAACGGCGTGTTTGGCAGTAAGTATCTTCCCGAATCGTTGGGGCCAGGTTGCGCGTTCATTGATTATGATAATGATAGCCTCCCGGACATACTCTTGGTGAACGGGCGCGACTGGCCTGGGCACGGAACCGCCAAGACCACAGTCAAGCTGTATCACAACAACGGGAATGGTACGTTCACGGATGTGACCGCCAAAGCCGGGTTAGCGATCAGCCTTTATGGCATGGGAGTTGCAATCGCCGATTATGACAATGACGGGTTTGATGACATCTTCTTAACCGCTCTTGGCCAGAGCCACCTGTTTCACAATAACGGCAATGGCACATTTTCTGACGTGACTGCAAGTGCAGGAATGTCCAGCATCAACGAGTTCAGTACCAGCGCCGCCTGGGTCGACTATGACCGGGACGGCAAACTGGACCTGCTGGTAGCGAACTATGTTCAGTGGAGTCCGGAGTCAGATATCCGCTGCACTCTTGATGGAATACACAAGTCCTACTGTACGCCGGAATCATATAATGGGACTTCGGCGCGGCTCTGGCACAATCTGGGAAATGGAAAATTTGAAGATACAACCAGAAAGGCAGGACTCTTCAACCCCACATCGAAGACACTCGGCATTGCTGTTCTCGATTACAACGGCGACGGTTGGCCTGACCTGCTGCTGGCCAACGATACCCAGCCGAACAAGCTCTACCTGAACAATCATGACGGCACATTTACCGAGAGTGGAGTGGCGGCCGGAATTGCCTTCAGTGAAGACGGGATCGCGCGCGCGGGAATGGGCGTGGACGCGGTCGACTACGACCGCTCAGGACGGCCCAGCATCATCATCACCAACTTTTCCAACCAGATGATATCGCTGTACCACAACGAGGGGAACGGTCTGTTCGTTGATGAAGCTCCCCAGTCTCCGATTGGGCGCTCTTCACTTCTGACTCTTGGATTTGGCTGCTTTTTCTTCGATTATGACCTGGACGGATGGCCCGACATCTTCGTCGCCAACGGACACATTGAGAGTGAAATTGAAAAGATCCAAAAGCGGATCAAATACCGCCAGCCGCCGCATTTGTTTCACAACCTGAGAGGAAGGGGCTTTGAAGAGGTGACGGCCGCTATGGGCGCCGACTTTGACGTTCCTCGTGTGGCGCGTGGAGCGGCTTACGCCGATATCGACAATGACGGCGATCTCGACGTGCTCCTGACCACGAATGGCGGAAAGCCCGTGCTTCTTCGCAATGACGGCGGGAACAAAAACCATTCATTGCGAGTTCGTTTGCAGGGAACGCGTTCCAATCGGAACGGCATCGGCGCAATTGTCCGATTGACTTACGGAAATGAAAAACAATGGCAGATGATGCGCAGCGGGTCAAGCTACCTTTCGCAGAGCGAACTGGTGCTTACCTTTGGTCTGGGCCAACAAGCGGATGTTTCTCTTCTTCAGATTGAGTGGCCAAGTGGACAGGTCGACAAAGTTACGAGCATCGCTTCTGGACAGACAATCACGGTCCAGGAAGGGAAGGGAATTGTTTTCGCCAAGAAATTTGCCAGCGTTGGAACGGGAGGATCTAAGAGCACAAGTCGAACTCTTAGATAGCGGCCACACAGGCCCAGACGCCATCGAGACAACTGCGAGTTTGGCCCAGCCGCACGCGCAAGCCGGAACATGTCGCATCATGAAGAGAAAGATCGCGGTTATCACCACTTCGCGCTCCGACTACAATCATCTGTACTGGCCAATGCGGGAACTGGCTCAGCATCCGCTCATAGATCTGCGCATTGTGGTGTGCGGCCCGCACCTTTCCCCTGAGTTCGGTCTTACAGTCAGGCAGATCGAGAATGACGGATTCAACATCGACTCGCGCATTGAGTGCCTGCTCAGCTCGGATTCCGACGTAGGCATGGCGAAAACCATCGGTCTGGCAACGTTGAGTCTGGCTGATGTGCTCGGGCAGATGCGTCCTGATCTCTTGTTATTGATTGCCGACCGCTATGAAATGATGGCGCCAGCTGCGGTTGCATTGGCTCTGCGCATCCCTATTGCGCATATCGAAGGCGGTGAAATCAGCGAAGGAGCCATTGACGATGCGGTCCGCAATGCGCTGACGAAACTAAGCCATATTCACTTTACTTCCACGCATCAAGCTCGCCTGAGAATCATCGCCATGGGCGAGGAGGAATGGAGAGTTCACCGCGCGGGATCGCCTGCCCTGGACCATCTTAGCCGGCAGCAGCTACTTACCCGCAATGAGTTGGAGTCGCGTCTGCAAACCTGTTTGCAAAAGCCGTCGATTCTCGTTGCCTATCATCCGGTTACGATCGCGCGGGACACACTGCTGGAGGTGGATGCTGTTTTTGCGGCGCTTGAGACGGTCTCTGAACAACTACTATTTTGTTATCCGAACGCTGACGCTGGAAGCCGTGCACTTATCGAGCGAACGAAATCCTTTTTGTCCAGTCGCCACAGTGGAGTTGTTTGGACGAATCTAGACTCGATCACTTACTGGAGCCTGCTCAAGCATGTCGATTTGTTCGTGGGAAATTCAAGCAGCGGGATCATGGAAACGCCTTCGTTTTGTTTGCCCACCGTCAACATTGGCCAGAGGCAGCAAGGCCGGGAACAGGCGCGCAACGTCTTAAACGCGGATCCCGCTCCCGGCTCCATTTTGAAAACAATTCGTGTGGCACAGAGCGTCGAGTTTCGCCTTTCATTGCAGGGAATGACGAATCCTTACGGGGAAGGGAATGCAGCCGCTAAGATTGTCCGGGTACTGACAAACGTCACACTCTCCCCGGAGCTGCTTCGCAAGCGATCTCGATATGCAGATGCCCGGGAGCTGGCGAGAGCCACAAGCGTTGCGTCCTTAAACGTTTAGCTGATAGAGCAGATTACCTAGGAGAGAAAGTCTGTGCTCAGCGCCGGTCTGATAGTTGACAATCCATCGACGTTGAATCTTCAACGATGCGGCGCAAAACAAACCATTGAGCTCCACCTGAGTGAATACGTGACCTCGTGTCCTGATGGTCTGATCGTGTGTCTTCCAGCGGACCACTACGTCCCCATTTCTCTCTGACCAAAGAAAAAAATCACGAACCTGGCGCAAGAATGTCATGGGCCAGCCATACGCGGCAGCGTTGTAACGGTGGTTGACATCAAGAAAAAGTGAACCGGAAGGAGTGAGCAAGTCTTTGAGTCGCACAAGGAGCGCTTGGCGTTCAGCGTGTCCTTGTATATGGCCGAGTACATTCCAGAGGCAGACAACCACGTCGAATCGTCGAGTTGACTGCGGGATTGCAGACGCTCTGCAATTCCAAATTTCTCCTGCTGTCATTCCATGACGCCGCATCCCCTCACTAGGTTCTACAAGAACTGTCTCACCTATGCCGGCCGATTTTGCAATCCTCATCGCTCTGCTGCCATCGCCAGCGCCTACATCCAATAGCGAGCGGGCACCGGTGATGCGTGCCGTTATCAAGCGCTCGACTGCTTGCAAATACGGCAGCCTGGTTTGTGAATACATCCTGTAGCAGGGCGCTAAAGCGTCATAGGCAGCAACCGGATCCAGAAGGGCATCTTGAGACTGCTGAGACATGGTGTGTTTTGGCGGTCCTAACATCAGGAGTACAAACGCCCCGTGCTTATTTGCGGAATAAGGCAGGGCTAGAGTCGCTGTCGTGCTAAATCGCGTCGAGGAAACCTCGAGTCATCAGTGCTCTGCGAGTACACATCTGTCGCAAATCCTTTTTGACCGATTGTCTCTATTGCGATAGGAACCGCTGGCATACTTTTGTGGGGGGAAGCTGCACCCTTGTATAGGGGCGATGCTGCAGCTTCGCTCTTGCCAAGAGCGAAGAGGGGCGACAAGAGGGTACTTGTTCCGTCGTACAAATTGTGTTCAAAAACTGATTGGGGAGCAAAGATTCATGGAGATCCAGGAGATCCGAGAAATTGTCAAACAAGCCATCAACAAAGTGACGGGCGTCGATGTTGCCGCCATTTCCGATTCTGCTTCATACGAACAGGACTTGGGGCTAGACTCTCTTTCCATTCTCGAAATTGCCGTGGACATAGAAAGCCAATTCAAGATTCAAGCCACGGATGAAGAGTTGGCCGCGATTCAAACCATAGACGACACTGTGAACCTTGTGAGAAGGCGAATGCCTGCGGAGGTGGCGTAGCCCCTGTTGGGTGGCAAAACCGGCGGGCCCCGCGGTAGGCCCGCCGGCGAAAAATGCAACTCGTCTTTCACTGGGCACCGCGATTCCCACCTACGAAGGAATGCCTCGCTTTAAGGCAAACAACTGCCTTGCACACTACCATTTGCAAAGGCAGAGCGAGTTTGCCGCGACAGTCTGATGACTGGAAGAGAATCTCTGTCCGGACTGAGCGCCTTTACTTTTTCTCGTTTGCAAGCGAAGCGATTCGACGCATTTGTTCGGTATCAGAGTTCAATAACATGGAACCATTAATCATTCCGTAGTATTGGCGGCCGGTAGCTCACCGGATAGGATCATCTTCGAATCTGAGGTGACCTATGCCACACGTAGAAATCGGCTCAATCAAGCAAGAAATGGGAACGCCAGCGGAAGATTTCCATCTGCGTTCCATCAGCGGGGAACTGGTCGGCTTGCAATCGCTTCTCAAGGGAAAAAAGGGGGCTGTTGTGATGTTCTGGTCCAGTGTTTGTTCACACTGCGTCCGTTATGACGGATATTTGAACAACTTCACGCAACGGTATCATGAACTCGGACTTGCCGCCGTTGCGTCCCGGGAAGGAGAAAGTCTGTCTCAGCTTCGGGCAACCGCGATAGAGAGGAAGCTCACATTCCCGATCCTGCATGATCCCGGTGGTCAGATCGCCAAGGGGTGGTTCACGCGCCAAACACCGCGGGCGTTTCTCGTCGATGCCAACCGCGTGTTGCTCTATCGTGGCGCTCTCGACAACTACAAGTATCCGGGAGATTCCGAGTATGTGTCGTATCTCGATCCGGCAATTGCCGAGTTTTTGTCCTGCAAACCACTCTCGCCAATCGAGGTGGCGAGCTTTGGATGTGCCGTCCAGTCTGTTTACTACAACTTGCCTAAAGCCCTATGACATCAATACTGTCTTCGCTGTTCGAGATGCCAGCCAAAATAGTCGAGGCTGGGTTGAGCTGTGCCAATTCGGCAATCGGAACCGGGCAGCCGGGTTTCCTGAAGTTGTCTCGGGATTCTCTGTTTCCTAAACCATCGAGCGTCATTGAGACCGGCTTATTGACGATGAATGCGGTGCTAAAGATGGCGCAATCCTCTGTGGATAAACTGACAGGCCAGAGGCAGCGTCAACCGCTCAAGGGGGCTCCTTTAGACGGCCCGCAGGACATAGATACGGCCGTCTCCGACTTCGCCAATCGTTTAGCGCGTTTGGTTCGCTTCAGATCGTGGGAGACCACGGACCTGGGCGAAGCCTTCTTGGATGTCGCGTCTGCCGCCCGGGGTTCCTTCGGGTATGTGGATCTGCGCGATCCCAGCAGTCTGGTCTTTCCGGTGCAACTCACGCTGTCAATCGGGACGCTCTTCGTCCAACAGGGTTTGCGCGGACTCGCCACTTTCGAACTCGTTGGGGCACAAAGCTACCCCAGATTCGTGTCTGACTTCTTTGAATCGTTTACCGATACGCCGGTATTTGTGGGCTTGGAGTACGGGAAACTGATCTCTGTGTACGAAGACCGGCTGGCCAGGGCGCCTGGCAATGATGCATTGCGCGCCGAGCTTGGACATATGCAGATCAAGTGTGGCTTTTATGAAGATGCGGTCAGCAACTTGCTCGAGGCTGCTAACAATCCTTCGGTGCGTGCAGTGGCTTTGCACGATGCAGCGGTGGCCCTGCACCGCGAAGGGAAGTTAGAGGACGCGGCGAGAGTGGGCAGCGAGTCTCTCAGGGTGAGTCCGAACAATGAGCGCGCTCGCGCATGGCTCTGGCTAACGGCTCACAAGATGGGCGGTTATCCGGAATTCATACCCACCAGCCAGCGCATGGAGATGAAGGTCGGCTTCGAGAAGCCAACCGTGGAATTCGAAGACATTGCTGCGCGAATCGGCCTGGACAAAACCAGCGGCGGCCGCGGTTTAGCCGTTTTCGACTATAACAATGATGGACTGCTGGACGTGGTAATTGCGTGTGCGCACGGCGGATGTAATCTCTACCGCAACAACGGAGACGGCACATTCACCGATGTTTCTGTGGAATCAGGGCTCGATAGCGCCGTCAACGCGTTCATTATCACCGTCGGGGACTATAACAATGATGGCTATGCCGACCTGTTCATTACACGTCTTGGATTTTATCCCGGCGAAGCCCAACTTTACCGCAATAATGGAGACGGAACTTTTACCGACGTTACTGCCCAGGCCGGACTCAAGATGTGGGGACCTGCATTTAGCGCGTCCTGGGTGGATTACGACCGCGACGGAAGACTTGACCTTTTCATCGCTAACAATATCGGCGAGATGTTTGAACGCAAGACCCCGAACCGTCTGTTTCACAACAACGGCGATGGAACTTTTACCGAGGTCACTAAAGAGTCTGGCCTGTCGACCCTGTGGCCCACAATCGGTTCAGCTTGGGGCGACTATAACGACGACGGCTACCCTGACCTCTTCCTTTCGAACGGCGTAGGCAAGTCGCAGTTGTACCGTAACAATGGAGATGGCACATTCACTGATGTGAGCGAAGAGTCCGGCATCACTGAAAGTTGTTTCGGAAGCGTCTGCCTGTGGTGCGATTACGACAATAACGGGCGACTCGATATCGTGCAGTTTACCTGGTCCGACCACGAGAATGTCCTGCACACGATGCGCGAAGGAGAGGGTCCGCCGAACGGTAGGCCGATGCGGATCTTTCACAACAACGGTGACGGGACTTTCACTATGCGTGGCCGAGATCTCGGCCTCACCGGCTGCTGGGGCACGATGAGCGGAAACGCCGGTGACTTTAACAACGACGGGTACCTGGATCTGGTTTTAGGCAACGGCAGTCCTCGCATGGACCGGTTGGAACCGCCAATTCTGCTCGAGAATGACGGCAAGCGATTTCACAACATCACCTTCGCCGCCGGTCTGCCTTGTAGTGGTAAAGGACACGGTTCCAATATGGCTGACCTCTTCGGTGATGGGCGCTTGTCGGTACTGCTGTCCGCCGGCGGAGCTTATCCCGGCGATCTCCTGACCACGCGCGTGTTCTGTCCAAAGCGACTACCAGGCAACTACCTGAACGTTCGCCTGGCAGGAGTTAAGAGCAATCGATCCGCGATCGGCGCGCGCATTTGCCTGGAAGCTGGAGGCCGTAAGCAGTACCGCGAGATCTCTGGCGGCACGAACTTCGGGTGTCTCCCCTTCGAGCAACATTTTGGTCTGGCTAACGCTAATGCGGTCGATGCCGTTCAGGTTCGCTGGCCTAGCGGCCTTAGGCAAAGCTTCACTGGTTTGCCGGTGAATGACACGATTCTTTTTACGGAAGGTCAATCGGGATGGGAAAGGCCTTACCAGTGATGCGGCTTGGCGTTCGCTTGCGCCCAGTATTATTTGTCGTAGTGCTCCTCGTGGCCTGGCACGTAGCGGCCAAGCGCCAAGCTACGCACATTCTACCTGAGCCGTTGTCTGTCGCAACGGGAATTGGTGAGCTCGCACAGCGTGGACTGCTGCTGAAGTATATTGTCGCATCGCTATTTCGGGTTACCTGGGGATTCGCAACCGCGGCGGTGCTGGCGATACCACTGGGTCTCGCCATCGGATCGTACAGGAGAGCGGAAATGGCACTTAATCCACTCGTCCAGATTTTTCGGCCAATTTCGCCGCTCGCCTGGATTCCTATATCCATTCTTTGGTTTGGAGTTGGCGATATGGCTGCGATCTTCCTCATCTTTCTTGCTTCTTTCTTACCTCTCATGGTTACTGCCATGAATGCTGTTGGGGGAATTGCGCCGGTTCACTTGCGTGCGGGGCAAAACTTCGGGCTGCTTCAGTTCCAACTGGTGTACCGTGTGCTCTATCCCGCGGTGGCGCCGCAGTTGATTATCGGTCTTCGTATTACCCTTGGCATCGCCTGGCTTGTGGTTGTGGCTGCGGAGATGATTGCGGTGAATTCCGGTCTTGGGTTTCTCATAGTCGACGCACGAAATGCGGGCAACCGATACGACCTAGTGGTTGCCGGCATGGTCATGATTGGAATCATCGGGTTGTTGTTGGACATCGGCATGAGGTCGCTTGAGAAGGTCAAATCTCTACGATGGGGCTATTCGGAGGACTAAGAAAATGTGGCTCACAGAAACGCTTCCAGCCGAACATACGACTCAAAGCGACGAGAAACACAAAACCAAGCGTTCGTCGCCTTGCTTGGTCCGTCGGGCTGCGGGAAATCTACTCTCCTAAACATCATCGCGGGATTTCTCCCGCCTACCCGGGGACAGGTGTGGATTGATGCGGAAGCAGTGCGAGGTCCGGACCCACGCCGGATCTTCGTGTTTCAGGAACGTGGCGTTTTTCCGTGGCTTACGGTAGAAGGAAATATTGGCTTTGGTTTGTTTAGGTTGCCCAAGAGAGAACGCGCGGAACGAATCGCGCACTATATCAACTTGGTCGGGCTGTGCGGGTTCGAAAAAATGTATCCACAAGAGCTATCCGGTGGAATGAAGCAACGTCTGGAGGTGGCCCGAGCGCTCGCCGTCAATCCCGATATGCTTTTTTTGGATGAGCCTTTCGGAGCTCTCGATTCGATTACCCGTTTGATCATGAGGCGCGAACTGCTGCGCATCTGGGAGGCAGAGCGCAAAACCATCGTCTTTGTCACGCATGATATTGAAGAGGCAGTGCAATTAGCTGACCGCGTCTTGGTGATGAGCGCCCGCCCCGCCAAGATCCAGCGCATCGTGGACATCGACATTCCCCATCCCCGGGACATCAGCTCAAGGCGCTACCTGGAGTTACGCGATGGTATTTTCGAACAGATCGGCTTGGCACACAAGATATGAACGCGTTGTCCCAGCCCATGAAGTGGGAAAAGTATTTGTGGCCACTCTTGACGGCCAGCATGTTTCTAATGTTATGGCACTTCTCTGTACAGTGGAGCCACACAAAAGTTTTTCCGTCGCCGTTCGATGTGGCAAAAGGCACGGTAGAACTCGCGCGCAAGGGCGTCCTGGTAATGTATGTGCTCGATTCTCTGCGCCGCGTGGCTGCAGGTTTCCTGACTGCAGCGGCATTGGCCATTCCCGCCGGATTGTTCCTGGGATGGTATCCCGCCGCAGAATTCGTGGTGAACCCTACCATTCAAATATTACGGCCCATCAGTCCGATCGCCTGGATCCCCCTCTCGATTATCTGGTTCGGTGTAGGAGATCTTGCCGCGATTTATCTGATCTTTCTGGCGTCTTTTTTCCCCATCGTCGTGGCATCCATGAACGGCGTGCGCAACGTTCCCTCCATGTACCGTCGCGCGGGAAGGAACTTTGGGCTCTCGCCGGCCAAGCTCATTGCCAAGGTAGTTTTTCCAGCAGCACTGCCTCAAATAATCGTGGGACTGCGCATTGCCCTGGGAATTGCCTGGCTTGTGGTAGTTGCAGCGGAAATGATTGCCGTGGACTCCGGCCTTGGCTATCTTGTCATCGATTCGCGAAACTCTGGAAAGCGTTATGACCTGGTGGTAGCTGCCATGATCCTGATTGGTCTGACCGGGCTGGCGCTGGACACAATGTTCCGAAAAATCGAGAAAATCAAATCTGTTCGCTGGGGGTTTCGAAATGAGTCTTAGAAACCGCATGCTGATGCTTGTCTAGGGTGCAGGGACTCATCAAGAGTTGTGGCTTCTCTGTGGCATGAGCCAAGTTCCTTGTGCGAGCGATTCTGAAATCGCTCAAGTGCTCCTAGGAAGCTACTTTCAACTGGGACAAAGCAAGGTAGCCCACAATAACATACTTAACTAATCAACCTAATTAACTATGCTGTTAATTGAGGGGGCAGCCAGTGAAAATATTTTGGGGGCAAGGTCGCTTGCATCTTGAACCGGAAAACGAAGAAGAGAGGACAGCTTTAATGGTGCTCTGGAAGGGACCGGCAAAGACCTCTTTTCTTGAAATGTCTGGCAAAAATAGCCAGGACTCAACTAGTGAACTTAGTGAACATGTCGACCACGACCCGATTACTTGACATCAAGATTGTGCCAAGCCGCTGTATTAGAACAAAGACAGTATCTAAGCCGCTCCGCAGAGCAGCAAGCTGGTGACTTTGTTGGCTTTTCGGTTACTCGGCCTCTGGGTTAAGCCGAGTGGCCGAACTCCCGAGCGGGGTCGATTGGCAGGCCGAAGATTGAAAGGTCGTGCATCTCCCAGCTGATGAGCAGCGATATGCCCCCAGCAATGACTCCTGGAAGCAGCAGTTGATGGTAGCAACCGCTCATGTCAGCCACCATGAGAAGCCCACTCCAGTAGCTCTTTGCGATTGATCCAAACATAGCCACCATTCCCAAGAGTACGAACAATTCGGGTTGAGGTACGACCGAGGGCAAGAAGGAGTGAAACCCATATCCGAATGCCCCTCCAAACATGGCTCCGATCACTAACGTTGGGGCAAACAACCCTCCGACAGCTCCGGAACCGAATGAGATTGAAGTGGAAAGCATCTTAAGCCCAAGGAGCAGTACAAAAAGCTCAAGTCCAATTTCACCGCGCAGCCCTTGTTCGATGACCGGGTATCCCCCGGAAAGGACCTGCGGATACCAGATTGCCATCAGCCCTACGATAAGCCCACCGAATCCTAAACTCAACGTCAAGGGCCAACGCTTCGGAAAAACTGTCTTGAATCTGTTGAACATCCTGATAAAAAGATGGCCTGTCACCGCAGCCGTCAAACCCATGAGAGGTACAACCAGGAGCAGGGCCTTAAGCGGCAGGGGTTCAAGAACCACGGCAGGCCGGAATGGATAGGAGCCACCGATGATAGCTGTACGGGTTGCATAACCAATGACCGCGGCAGCGCCAATAGCCGCGAGACCCCGGTTGAACCGGGCCCCGAAAAGCTCAAGCACCAGCAGCACACCACCGGCAGGCGAGCAAAACGCTGCAGCAATTCCCGCCGCGGCGCCCGCCTGAACAATCAACTCCAGGTGGCGTCGAGCGACCCGCGTGGATTGTCCAACAAGACTGCCGATAAGCGCACCTAGCTGTATCATTGGACCTTCCGGCCCGACGGAGCCGCCAAACGCCAGCACCAACCCGCTCAGAATTACGTTAATGATTCTGCGCAGCGGAATGACACCGTGGGAGTGCTCAAGAGCCTCGAAGACTTCCTTAACCCCTCCGAAGCGCGCGTCTGGAACGAGTTGCAAAATTGCTCCAATCAATGCCAGACCAATGGCAGGAACAATTACAACGATAGGTACATGATGGAATGCCGGGTATGTTTGGCCAAGAGAAAAAAAGAAATGACCCAGACTGTCTGCCACATAATGAAAAATTATTGATCCGATGCCCGCGAGTAATCCTGTAGATAGCGTAGCGAGAACCATGGGTATCCAGTTGCCAAACCCGTGGGCACTTGCAACTCCTGCGCTGCGAGCATCGAGCGAAGGAACCGTCGCCATGAAGGTGAGGGTTTTTGACGGTCCCTTCGGCCAGTGCCGTACACCATGGAACAGGGATCGAACCCGACCACAACCTATGAGCACTGCTGAGGTCAAGCCGGCTGAGTTCTCAAAGATTATGTGCCTTTGTCCCCTGGCAACGATCATGATTGCTCTCGGCCAAAACGATACCTTTAGCCAGAGCGAGCTGCCATAGCTCGAATCAACTAAGCGTTTGCGGAACGCCGATGTTGTGCTTACCCCGACGATACATAAGATAGAAAACGGAGATAGCCAGGCTCATAGCCAGCATCGTGAACGTCCACTCCCCGGCAGTTCGCTTGAGCCCATATAGGGTCCACGCGAACTGAACGACGCATAGGACGGACACAACGTTCAGCGTCCATAAGCGTGGAACCACGCTCACGATGTAGGTGCCGATAGGAGCGCCAAAGATAACGAGCGGTCCGGCAGCCAGGAACTTCAGAGCCACGTCGTGAGAGATATCACCCAACCAGAGATGCGTGGCCACGCCGATCAGGGACGTGACCGCCATAGCTGAGACCGCAGTTGGAACGGCGATTTTCAGATCGCAGCGATACAACAACACCAGGATGGTGTACAGGGCCATTTCGACGCCCAGGCCGATGAGCGAAGCGATGACACCGCCAGCGATCCCCACGAGCAAGCCAGTGCGCATGGCCACTTGCCTGGCGATGGGGCGTATCCCGGCGATGGAACAGAACTCGCGACTTTTTGCCATTGTCAGCAGGGCGAAACTCATCCACATGCAAGCGAAAGTGAGCTTTACAAAATTGCTTGCAATATGCGGCGCGAGCACAATGGAACCCAGAAACATTCCCACTGCGGCGCCAATAACCGTCCAAGCCAGCATGCGGCCCTGAACAGGAGTGCGCCGACAGAAAATAAAGACCATAGCAGAAGTCATGCCCAGAGCTTGAATGACAAGTCCAAAGTTGCGTGCGTCTTGGGGAGAGATGCCAGCCCACAGTACCAGAAACGGAAAGGAAACGGCACCGCCCCCCATGGGGGTAGAGCCTGCAACCAGAGATCCCAGGGTCATCACCAGAGCTATTGACCATTGCTTCAGAACGTCAGACAGCAGACCACAGCCGAATATGAGGGCAGCCCACGTGGCCAGAAATACGCCGACATAGGCATACCAGAACTTCATTAAAGGAGTTTTATTCATTCCACTTGTCCTGGTTTTCCGTGATCCAGATTCTTCGATTTACCGGCAGCTTCTCAAAATGCTGCTTTAGTCCGCTAGGCCACCAAACCTCGAGAGATTCAGCTTGCGTCATCTCCCCAAGGCCGAAATGCTGGTCAGGAGGAAGGCAGCCGAAGTTGCTGCCGCCGTTCACTACACGATGTTGCTCCCGTCCACCTGCAACTAGTTTCAGCCGTGCCCCGATCCCGTCCCGGTTTGCAGACGTGCCAGTAAGATGGACTGATAAATAGTTTCCCGGCCGCTGCGTGGGGCAGAAGACCGAACTTGTCATTAGATCGCCGGGATAGTTTCCCCCTGTGCCGACGAGGATGCTCAGGCGTCCATCATTAAACAGGTCCGCCAAGTTCACTCCGTGTCCCTTCCCGACAGGAGGAAGACCAGCCGAAAATGTCACGTTGTGGAACCGGCTGCCATCGTTCTCAAGGATTACGAGCGGCTCGGAGCGGTCCATCAACGGACCTCCGTTGCCGAGCGCGATATCGAGATAGCCGTCATTGTTCAAGTCAGCGGCATTGCCGCTCATGCTGCCCCAGCATTCCCTGATTCCAATCTGACGTCCGATTTCGGTAAATGTGCCATCTCGATTGTTTCGAAAGACACGCGTGGGATGGCCATATGGAGGCGCTTCACCTGTTCGCATCGAATGGACAACGTCCTCGTGAATTGCCCACGAGTATTGGATGATGTCGAGCCAACCATCATCGTCGATGTCGCACCACTGCGCCCCAAACGCCAGGTTGATGTGGTCAAGATTTGCGCTGCTGGTAACGTTGGTGAAAGTACCGTCGCCATTATTCCGGTAGAGCTCCGGCGGCCCTATGGCATTCGACAAAAACAGGTCCGGAAATCCGTCGTTGTTGTAATCACCCCAGGAGTGGCCAATGGTCGCCCAAACCGATGTAATGCCTGCTTTGATAGCAACGTCGGTGAAAGTGCCGTCTCCGTTATTGTGGAAGAGCCGGTTGGGAGTCTTCCGGTCAAACAGACCGCCAAGGTTGGTTGCAACAAACAAATCGAGCCGCCCGTCGCAATCGTAGTCCACCCAAGAAGCGGAGAAACTCGGTCCCCACGAACCAACGCCAGATTCCTTGCTGACGTTCGTGAATGTTCGGTCTCCGTTGTTGCGCCACAACTCGCATTCACCTCCGTAAAATCCCATGCGACAAACGCAAAGATCAGGGTAACCATCATTGTTGTAGTCGCCAGCTGTGATGCCAAACCCGTTTGTCGACCGATACAGTCCCGACTCAACGCTTACGTCCGTGAACGTTCCGTCACGGTTGTTGCGATAGAGAGAGATGCCGGCGTGGGCGGCAGCGATTGCCACGTCCAGGAAGCCGTCGTTGTCATAGTCGAAGACTGCGATTCCCCGGGCGCCGCTGGTCTTGTCCAGTCCGCAACGGGCAGATATGTCCTGGTATCGGACGGATGATTTTTCCCATCCGTTCTTCGGTATCATCCGGAATTCGGCGGGTATGTCCTCGGGAAAGCCGCCCAGGCGTTCTGAGGCTAGCCATGCCCAATGTCTTGCTGGCTGGTTGTCAGGATTTGCTTGAAGTGCGGCGCACTCGGCGTGAATAGCTTCTGCAAAAGCGCCTGAGAAGTAGTGCGCCAGCCCTGCTTCGTGCAGTGCCACAGAACGAACAGATAGGTCCTGCGCTGCATTGTTCAATTCCTCCAGGGCTTCCTTAAAGCGGCCCAACTTCACCAGGGTGCGCCCCAGTTCCGTACGAGTAGCCGAGTCTTCTGGATGATCGTCAAGCCACCGTTGATGCCGCGCAATGATTTTTCCGTACTCGAGTCCGACATAGACAGGAAATTCGGAAAAAATCTGCACACAGTACCTGATGAAGTCTAGGTAGCGCGGTGCACCGATTGCCTCCAGGGTAGCCAGTCCGCGCAATCCAGCCTGCGCCCCAAGCGTTGCCATGGAGAAAGGGGCGATTAGCGGCAGCGCCAAGCTGCGCGGGTCTTTCCAATCGATGAAACCGAAGGAAAATCTAAACTCCTGTAACCACTCATCGATACCCGCTGTGATGGCCCCAGGTGCTAATGGAGTGAAGTGCACGATTCGCAACGTGCGGTTTGCAATCTCCGATAGGGCATGGTCCAGATCGCGTGGCCCGTCGATTGGCGGCAGCACACTTGAATCCCGCTCGATTCCGGAAACACGCTCCAGCCCGGACTGAATTGTGTTTGCGATCTTCTCAGTAATTGCCAACACGGTCTGGGCCAGTTTGAAAGGGACATCCAGCAAAGCCATGTGCGCCGGCGCTCGCGGGCTCATAGGTGTGTGGGAAGCTGGTAGTACACCGTTTCTATGGCACAGCCAAAGCTCGCGGTCTCGGCCTTGGTGATCTGCTCACCGGCGAGGAAAGATTTGATCGCGGGTTCGAGGTATGCAACGTATTCTTTGTCCGTGGCAAGCTTGAAATTGTCAATTGCCCCGCGATACAAGAGCTGCCTATCTGCGTTAACCAGGTAACAGCGTGGCGTTTGCTGCGAGTGCCACTGGCGTGCAACATGGCCCGGCTGGTCGAGCAGGATTGGGAAGCGCAGAAGCCGATGGTTTGCTGCACTCCGCATCTGTGCCAAAGTTTCTCCTTGGCGGGAAGCGATCGCCAGAAACCCAAGCTCGGGATGCGATTGCGTGAATGAATCAAAGTACCAGTCGTAGCGCATGCAGTGGGTGCATACGGCGGACCAGAAAACAATCACCGCTCCTATCTTGGCGACCACATAGTCCTGCAAACTCCGATTACCCGAGCCATCGAGCAAAGGCAGGAAGAAATCAGGAACGGGATGTTGCGCAAAGCTCTGTTTTGCGTCGGTGCTGGGATTATCTATTGTCATTTTTGGATGCTACCCCACGGCCCAAAGGCTAATAAGATAGACCGACCTCCAAGCTGTTTTTGCGCAGACATGCTTGCGGACTTCTGTTCACCCACGAATTCCACGAGTCGGGAAATGACTGACCGGTTTTACGGAACCGAGTGTTGCCGATGAATCCAGCACTTTGAGGCAGCGCAGATTCCTCAATTCATGAGCCGACAACTGGTATCGGTGCAGATGGAGCACATTCACAACCAATGTTGAGCGTTTTGTATGGCTTATGAAGACTTTGGCGGCCCGCAAATTCTGCTTGCTGCACTGTAACCATACATGGTGCCGGGCTGGCCCAGGAGGTCGAGTCTTTACGTGCCTTCTACTTCGTTGCAAGTGACGAAGTTTCTGCGACGTCACCTTAAGCAATCACTGATTCTGTTAACGGAATATAGTGCGCCCGGCTGCGCGGTTGCCTCATGCGTTGCTCGTGTCGGCAGCGATGCCCTGAGTGCCAGTGACGGTCACAGCAGGGAAGACGTTCGCAGGCATGCCAATTGCGGCTCTTTGACGATCCCGGATGAGAGCATGCATTTCCCAAGGAGCAAAGGTCGAATGAAAAGGAGGACGCTCGATGAAGGTCTTACCGAATGGATATTTTCAGGTTAGCAAATCCGAAACCATCACTTTTACCGTGGCAAGAAAAGGTGCCTCCTGTAAAGCAAGTTTTGACTGTCAGGGCTGGGCCAACTGTAGCCCGGTGAGTAGCTCCGGAACTCATACAAAAATCAAGACCTGCACCGCCACGGCCAATAAGAACGATTCGGTGACGTGCACCATTAATGTCGATTTTCGCAATGATGAAGCCGGGAGTTTCGATCCGAGCGACAAATACACAGTGACAGTCACCGGTAGCGCCGGCAACCCTTTCACCGACACCTTTAGTCCGCCGCCAGTCTTAAACGGCCAGACCTACGCCTTCTCCGTGGAGTAATGCGACCATGAGCCACTTCCGCAAAGTTATCTCTGCCATCCTGCTGAGCGCATTTTTCTGGACCCCTGCCTCTGCTCAAGATGCAACTGCAACAAAATCCGATTGCCTCAAAGGGGCGGTGATCGACCTGAAAGACACCCTAATCGCCGGTGGGACGCCTGAGGAAACCAGAGCGCATGTCAGTCTCCTCTTGCGGAGATGGTTCGTGTATGTGTGAACAAGGGAAGCGCGCCGTGGCTTTTGGGGTTCGCGTTGGAGCATGGGGGACTAACGCAGAGCGATGATGGAAGCACCGTTACCCTTCGAGGAAACGCTGTAAATTCGATTCGGGCATTGATCGACACGACATATCTTGGAAGCTACAAAATCGGGCAAGACGATCGCCTAATCCAATATTTATCAAAGTTGTCCTTTGCAGCGTCCTTCAACATTGCCGCTAACCAAGGCAATTCTGGCCAGACCTTTTCGTCCGGCACCGGCAGTTTTTCGGGGGCATCTGCGCAATACGAGATTTATAACCACCGAGATCCTCGCGACAAGAAATGGGCTCGCAAATGGGACCAGCTTTCGTCGACTGCCGGGTTGCAATTGGCGCGCCAGTATACCAATCTCACATCGGCTGTCCGGCGAAATGACCAGAAATTCCAGACATGGCTTTCCTCTCAGGCGGACATTATTATTGCAATGCCGGAGAATGCGCGAGATCAGCAACTCCCATCGGTTCTGGAAGATACGATCAAGAGTTTTGGCGACAATTTCTGGAATCTTCCCGAGTTGCAGAAATCAATATCTGATTTTACTGCCGGGATTGCCAGGTACGTTGAATCTGAAGACACGGTGTTCACCGAAACTAAGAAAACTGCAATCGTGACCCTCGATTACAACTTCGTGCGGCAGAGCCTGCCGTCCACTGCAACCGTCAATGCAATGCAGCTAGGGCAGCGCCTCCCGGACTTATCGAATCTAACGCTGGTCCTGGAGCGTGGATTTGCTGGGGCGAACGCGCCCGAGTTGACATTCAACGCGAGTGGAACATGGTTCAGCTCATGCGCAGCGGGGCGAGGCAACCTCCGCGATGCCAGGGCAAGCTTGCAACTGGATGTACCGCTCAGGAAGGAAATCGAAAATATCGGCAAACTTACCTTGAGCTTCTCAGGACAGTATCTGCGGCTTTTTGAAGAGCCAATCGGCCAAAAGGTTACGTTGAAGGGCGTAACCATCGATCGGACCGGCGGTATCGGTGTTTTTCAGACTAAGCTCTCGATTCCAGTGAAGGGATCAGGAATCAGACTTCCCATCTCGTTCACATACTCCAATCGAACCGAACTCATCAAAGAGGGTGAGGTCCGAGGGAATGTGGGGATTACATTTGATCTTGACTCCCTGTTCGCAAAGAGCAAGTAAGTTCGCTCGTCGTTGGCCCTAAACACAGCAAGCAACCGGAAGGAAAAGCACACGAAAGAAATTCTTCCGCAAGCAATGGACCACGTTCATATGCAAGTCCTCGTATCGACAGCTGTAGGTTCGGTCTTAGCCGTCTCTTTGTACTTTCATGTTGGCCGCGAGAGTATGCGGCCGAGACTGTGAGCTCTCAAAGTGTTAGTCACGGTATCGACTTGACTTCTTTCCTCTTTGTAGATGCGCCATAATATTCTCCCCGGATCAAAGCCAGATAACAGATTCGTGTTATTGCGGTCTCCCAGGCGGTCCCATAAATTACACCCATCGACGTCGTTCTAGCCCGGCTACCCCGCGGTTAGTCTGCGTTGCGACGGACAAATCTTCTCCTGGGGGTGCCATCTTGCAGAAGCTGTTGTTCTTGGTTTCGCTTGTATTTTCTGCTCTCTTCGCTGTAGGCCAAAGTAACTACGCGGTGCTGAGCGGCACCGTCGTCGATCCTCAAGCGCGTGTAGTCCCTGCGGCCACCATCGAGCTCAGATCCCCGAATACAGGTGCCGTTCGTCGTGCCGTCACCAATGATCAGGGTTTGTTTGAGATTCCGGGTCTGGTGCCAAGTGAGTACCAACTGACGGTGGGCGCATCCGGCTTCGCGCCCGTGAGCGAATCGATGAGGCTGGAGGTTGGGCAAAAACGGACCATCAACATTGCATTGCAGATCGCTTCCAAGAAGGAATCCATTGAAGTGATTGCCCAGGCCGATGCTCTGAAGACCGCAGATGCCAGTTTGGGAGAAGTAGTGGAGCCACGGTCGATCAAAGAGTTGCCGCTCAATGGCCGCATGATCATTGACCTTGTACTCACCGTTCCGGGTGCGCACTTGAGCCATGGTGCGCAGGCCGGCAACATGAACCCGTTGTATTGGCGTCCGGGGCAACGCTCGGCGGTGAGCATCGGCGGCAACAGGCCGAACGCAAATTATTTCCTGCTCGACGGCGTGACCGACACAGACCCCACGTTCAACACGCTCAACTTGAGTCCCGCGCCCGACGCTGTGCAGGAATTTAAGGTCCAGACAGGAAGCTATACCGCTGAAATGGGAGGAGCTGGCGGTG
>WNFI01695060.1_pt1 | contig 19689 bp, 21 predicted proteins | sample 5400471 | NCBI WGS metagenome assembly WNFI01 (sample SAMN13153348, study PRJNA577476) | soil metagenome | isolation source: 100 cm saprolite on Douglas fir-dominated hillslope | place: USA:California | collected 2013-09-17
AATGACGCAACTGAGGAAATGGGAACAAAAGAAGGGGTAACCCTACTAGTTTAGTGTTTCAGAAGGAAAAAAAAAAGTAAATCAAAAGGGTGGACTGTATAACATCACGATGCGATAACATGAGGCGCTCGATGAATTCCAACATATCCCTTCTGGCGGCGAGGCGGACCCTGGCGCATGGCACTTGAGCGGATCGACTTATGTAAGCGCAGCCTTGGGCATAAGAACCGACTTCTCGGTGACCCGGTACTAAAGATCGTGGGATGGAATTCGGTCATCACTAGCTGTAAACAAATCTAAACAGAACGGCTGGCTTTGACATTTGAACGCCGTCTTCTCTTTTCACCTCAATAGTCTGATCACGATGGCTGGGATATTTAGCGCTGCTAGACTGCAGAACAAGATCGTTCTAATCACTGGTGCATCTGGTGGAATTGGCGCTGTGAGTTTATCGAATGTAACCATCATATTGGACTGGATTCTGTACTTCACGGCGTGACATTTGAGATTTGGATGTTAAATTCTGACTACGTATTATTATCGTCCCTATTTAGGCTACCGCTGTCCTGTTTGCGAGAGTACGTTCAATTCCAAAATATGTCTGTTGATGACCCAGGCCCTTCCTTCCTATTCATAACGAACCGTGATCGCGCTCGATTAATCGCAAACAAAGCTTGAGAGCGCGAGGAAGTTAATCGCGTTATAGCCACCACCATTCGAACCTGTTCAATATTTTTTGCTCTTGCTGTCGTTATCCCATGTTATAATAATTTAACCCCTTTCTCCCCATTCGATATTATTTATAGGCCGGATCGAATGTCATTCTTACAGCTCGCAGAACGGAGGCACTCAAGCAGGTTGCAGAAGCTTGCGAGGTGGCACACAGACAATCGGGTCTTCAGACAGGAGGAAAGTTCGCATCTATCCACCTAGACGTGTCAGACCGCGTGGCGATCAACAAACTTTGGGAGAGAGTTCCGGGAGAGTTGAGGAATGTAGATATCCTGGGTGAGTTGTTACCCTCTTCTTTCATGCGGTTTCTTCTTACGACGCTTTTGATGATGGGGAAATTCAATGTCGTACGTGATCAAAATGTAAATTTTTGATGCAAGATAGTGAATAATGCTGGATTTGTGTTGGGTGTGGAGAAAGCTGGGCAGATTCCAGAGGCTGATATAGAGGCTATGTTCAATACGAACGTGTTCGGGCTCATTGCAATGACTCAGTTATTGATCAAAGGTATGGCTCCTTATTATTAACTGTTAGTCCGTGTTCTGGAGGTTGTTTGTATGATAGACTTCAAGGCAAAGCGATCAGGCCACATCATCAATATTGGCAGCGTAGCCGGACGAGAGCCCTACGCGGGCGGGGCGATCTACTGCGCAACGAAGCATGGTGTGAGGGCGTTTACGGGGTCCTTGCTCCGTGAGGTTGTAGATACCCCTATTAGAGTGACTGAGCTTCAACCAGGAATGGTTGAAACCGGTAGGTTGACATTCACTTAACGTTTTCCTTGGGTGTCAATAGCTAATGATACTTCCTCTCGGACCTCCTGCCCATGTATGGTGGATAGAATTTTCTGTTGTCCGTTATAGAGGTGATAAAACAGCAGCTGACAAGGTTTACGAAGGATTTCAACCACGTAAGTCGGAAATTACGGTTACCTGCCTGCAGTACCTAATTGTTTTCCTTTTTTTTTTGTAGTTGTGGCCGATGACGTCGCGGAAGAAATCGTCTGGGCAGCATCCCGACCTCCTCATATCAACATTGCCGAAGTGTTTGTGTTACCGGTCAATCAGGCGAGCGCTAGCGTTGTTTATAGAGAGCCAAAGAAGCCATAGTTCGTTCTGTCATTGGGATGAGAGGAGAATCAGGATATACTTGTTACAACAATAGTTTTGAGGACAGTGTGGTGTGTGCAAAGGACAGATATGAGGGAGGAGAGTAAGTGAATTTTAGAAGTGCTGGTGACTCGAATCTATTGGCCTTCATTAACCAATTAGATAGGTTAATCGCGAGCAGCTTGAGTTGGCGGTGAGGTAGCGAAGTGGTCAAACGCGCTGGAATTAGGACTTCTAATACATCCAGTCTTCGGTTCGCGAGTTCGAATCTCGCCCTCATCATTCTTTTTTCTTTCCCAAACTCATTGTAACACCAGTCACGAACCACTCCATAAGAGAAATGGATCATAAATGGCGAGTATTCTGATTCGAAGAATGAATGATCGACGAAATATAAGAGCCGTTATAATCCCATTAGACATTATATGGCCCGTACATGCGTGGCCCAGGGATGAGCGAGGCAATTATGGTTGGATTCGTGGGGTTGCAATGGACCTAGAATCATCAGGGGTATGTGACTGCAGGAGTAGAAATGTCATTGTATCTGGCTCGTAAAAAGAAAGCGCATGCTCGAGGCCAGTATGATGAGGATATCCAGACCTCGAAGGAAAACTAGCCGAAACTCTCACCACGTTGTTTAATGGGACTAGATAGATCTAAGCAATCGCGACATTCACACGTCGGGTGCGACAATATACTCGTGATCTCGCATACGTCTGGTGTTATCTGGGGAATGGCAAATGCTGGAGAAATCTGAGTGATTATGAAGACACAGTTCTAGGAAAGATGTTCCAAGTCATGGCGGAGGAAGGATGAATGTGTGCGACTGTCTGTCAGTTTTGGAGCGAACAAATTTGAATGACTTCTGTCCCGCTTCATAGTGCAAGGCTCTAAGATGTCGCAGTAATTGGGACACACGGAAGGCGAGGTTCTCGTTCAGCTTGCGTTCAGCTGAGGGGCGGAAAGGAAAATTCTGTTGAAGATGAGATGGAAAGCTTGATAACTGAATGTTTTTGGAGCAGGACAATGCACACAGGCAGAGCGTTTTTTGTAGGCTGGGTGGCACACCGAAATATTCCATGCTCTGAGCCAGTCAACATGCTTGAGTTCCTTCGCACTCTGAAGTAGGTCACCGACGAGATGTGCTGACTTTCAGACAAGTGAAACTGGATGCAGTGGCCCCATCATGGACAAGCGGCGGCACAAGCCTAACTCTGGGTCACGAAGCAACCGACACTCCCATCCCCGAGATGCATATCGGACTATGAACCAGGAACCAATCTAAATCAGGGGGTGAGTAAAGTCGAGGGTTGTCAAGTGTTGGTGACCACGTTGTCAATAGTAGGAACCTAGTAATAAGCCCACGTGGAGGCCCAAGAATGCGCATCGCGAGATTCTGGAATGGATGAACGTTGAGAATGATTCATCCTGCTGAAGAGAAGTAGCCTTGCGCAAATACGGAGAAAGCTCAGGCTGTCCTTCGAACGTATCAAGAATGCATCCACTTTCTCGAAGAGTAGGCGTTCTCGATTTCTACGTCTAAGAAAATAGGTGTCCAAAGCTTCACATAGCAGAACATGAACTGAGGTAGACATGGAGCATTTTCTTGCTTCTGACTAACCTACGAAGGATTGAGAGCAACCTGACGCCAAAATGAGCAGACACGCGCAATACGCCACTTACCCGTCGTTGCAGTGAGTCCCCTCTCCTGCTGATACCTCGCTCCACAGAACCTACTTCAAGATGAGTGTCTTCTCGAAGGTCAGACACAAAGTCCCGGTCGGCGGTCTTAACCTATTCATTACCTCTAGATTCCCAGAATTTTTCACAGACGCAAGGATGAAAAGATAGCTGTGCTTGAACTCAATGGTTCCTTGCCCCATAACGGCCTTTTCGATCCCAAGGCGTTGTTCAATAAAATGAATCCAGTGAACAACCTGCTGAGTGGTGGCGCTTGAATCATCATAACCGTGTTACGTCACAGCCAACCATTTGTGATCAACACAAGCGAGATATCCGCAAAAGCGCAACATAGACCCCGCCCACGATACGTTTAACACCATGTAGGATGGATCCCCTGTAACATTTGTAATACGGTAGCTTCACGCAGTATATAAACTTGATCATCAAGCGAGATATACTTACATCTGATATAAAAACAAGTTTACATTAATCTTAAGGTGTTAAGAATAAGCAAACAGAGCGACCTCGCTCCTGTGTGCGTGTTACACAAAGTGGAAAGCATCAAGGGACTCGTAAAGTAGTAGTAGGAATACAGATGAACGCATTATAACGAAACGAGACAGATCACTCAATCGATATCCTCTCTCGCAATGGCTCCCCACCTTCCATTCGATCAACGCCATCTCGCGACATGGGTCTTCCACTTCCATACTTCGAGTCGCGGTTGTCAGATTTCCACCATTCGTTCAAGCGAGGTATTGACTTGGGCTCTGGTTCGTACCAAGGAGAAATGGGGATCAGTTGAAACGGTGTGAAGAGGTAAGACAAACCTCGAGTTTTGCCGCCCTTGAGACCTTTGTCGAAGTCACGGAAGCATTTCACGCTCACACAGAAAGTAAAGAGAAGGAGGAGAAACGATCCAATGACTATGAGAATGGATCCATCTGTTAAAAACTTGGATTTGACGAAGTCATACTCACGGAAAACTCCCAAAGTCTTCCTCGTCGTAACATACTCATTTCTCGATCCTCGGACGAACATCTTCACGAATTTATAAATGAAATAGGCCTCCGAAGTTAGCATAAGCCCCATCGACGTCAACATTAGCCACTTAATCTCCCTGGCAACCGCCACACCACATGCGATGAGCAGGAGAAGGACGATGGGCAAGGCGATAAGCGTGAGGACAAATTGAGTGGAGTCACGTTCAACAACAAGAATGAGGAGTTGCATCGTCACGCCAGTGAAAGCAAAATAGTCAAACTGTACAGTAGTGAGCCACGACCAAGCGCCCAATGTTATAAGTAATTAGCGAGCATGCTTGGTGGCCTGGCATACCTTGAGAAGAACGATCATGACTTGATAATATCGGAACATGTCCTTAAGCTGGGGATCAGCGCCCACGATGCGGAATACAGCCCAACCGAACTCGTGGTACAGCTGCCATGCAAAGTAGCACAATATGATGAGTGCAACTGTCGTTTGAGTCCTCTTAGATCGGTAATACCCTGTACCTAGAACGGCTGACATACCTCCGGAGACGACCGGGGTAACTATCTGGAATGGGGTCAGAACAGACCAGAGTGACCCCGGACCCGAGCATGTCTGGACAAACAAGGAGATATTTAGATGTAAATTTTCAACGTGGTAGTTGTTAGACAAACCACGTAGTAATAGCGACAGTCTGCACCAGGAGTTTGTACAATCGCTGAATGCGTCTGTCGACAATGTGGGGGTCAGAACAAGGATGTTGGTGGTACATAACGACACTGACCTCCTGAATCTGTATTCCGCCATAGATCGTCATGGCAGCCTGGAATATCAACAAACCGATGACTTGTATAATGTTGCGGAGCTTCAGCTATCAGGAAACCAGATAGAAGTATTCGAAGTTTAAAAAACGGCTGACGACAGGACCGAGCAGGACTCCAGCTACGCACTGCATCAAGCGTCAATACAAGGTGGAAGAGCTCTGAGAAGTGACCTAGCGTCAAAAGAAAACTATGACACTCGAAAGCGCGGTATCACTTACGTGCCAACGCGAATAGAGCGAAATAACATGGGAGTGTTCGGAACTGTCGAGGAGACCCTAGTTGTAAGGACGCCTCTGATAAAGGCTAATTCATGATGACAGCACCTTGGCGTTACTTGTCGTACTGACGTGGGCTTCCACGAGACCAAACGTTATCCCAACCATTGTCAGCTCTACGACAGCTTGGATTACGACTAAAGAATCATAGGTACCATTAGCACCGGACATCCGTCCTGGAATGTGGGCTTGCACCTACTGGTGCCCAAGAAGCCCTGCTCTGCATGCATTAACGAGAAGGTAAGTATTCATACTCTCAATTTCAGCTGCGGCTTACGGGCTCGTGTTCCTGTAGCGAAGAAAGTCAGGTTCTACAACTTTATTCAACAGCAGCATAACCAACCAAGGAATGGCGTTAAATCAGACATGATCAGTGAAACGAGAAGATCCAAAGGATGTCTATAAGGTGAGAATCCAAACATCCGCAAAATGTGGACCAGCTACAGTCCAAGATTTATCCCGCCCTCATCGCCATCTCTACCCTTTGTGGGGAAAACGTTATGGTCGCACAGAAACGGAAATCGCACGGATGGACAGCCATTATCTGGATAATTGGCACTTTGCTGCCACCCCTAGGCACGTTTCTTACATTTGCAGGGCATCGGAATTGACATTCAAGTATGTGCAATGCACGCCTCTCGTAGCTGTGGCAGCACGTTTTGGCATTGGCCGTGACTTTTGGATCAACTTGCCGCTCACAATCGCGGGCTACATTCCAGGTTCGTCCTTTCATCGTTGTTATCGTCTCGCGACACATCCTGACTCTTCCTATGAAGGCCACGTCCATAATTTATATGTTCAGGTATGCAACCCGCTTCATTTTGGTTGGATCACTACTCTACCTCGGCATTGCGACTGATGCTGCTTTGTCCAATGCTCGATCAGAACATCCGGAACAACAAAACTCACGCCCGCACACCCAAATGGGCCATTCGGTATGGTCTCGTCGATACCGAAAAGATTGAGCGCAACCGCAAGCGCTCTGAGTGGCGTCATCGCTATGAACAAGATTCGGAGGATCGTTACGAGAATCGGGCTGTGGAAGACGGTCAGATCCCGGATATCTCCCGCGACCAGGACCCACGATATCGTGCCCCTGAGCTCTGGAGAGCCGAGGATGAAGGATACTTTAGGCATCGACATAATTCGTCCGTTGGCAGCGTCAATACCGCTTCTAATGAATCTGCTTCAGGCCGATCCGGTGGTCGGTGGGATTATCCTGCTAACTTCGATGATGCGTATACAGTAGAGCCCTCGTCGAAGAAGTCGAAGAAAAAGGACAGGTTTGCGCGGACAGAGGATGCTATGTCTGAATCGAGGAAGAAGAAGAAAAAGAGTGGATCATCAAGATCTCGCAGGAATACTTATGACGATGCTGCCTCTGGAAGCGTTCAGGATGGAAGCTCCGATCGAAACCAGCTCGCTGTCGATCCGGAGAGCATGAGGCACGAGTTTTGAGTGTCATTGTTGCTTTGACGAGTGAAAGTGTCGTAGTGCCTTTCTGTATGTTTTATTCTGTACTCTCCCTTTGTTGAGTTGACAGTCACATTTACTCTTCATGGACTCGGTTGTACTTCCTGATTATAGTTTGTAACATGATCCTTGTGCCAAAATATGTGGTGTCCATCCCCTTGTGATTTTGCAACTCCTTTGCTTGTCATTCCACGAATAACCCCCAGCTTTCGCACATTTCGGAATGGGGATAATCTCTTCCGTCTATCGGTCGGGTTCAACCAGATCTCACACGACAGGTTGCCATATTGGTCTTCTTTATTATGGATTATCAATTGTGTCCTACAAAACTCTCAACGTGGATACCGAAAACATTATTCGAGTCTAGTTCCGCAGCATTCTAAATTCGCACTATGACTCCCTAGCAGGAGTTGGTTGCGGTTGAGGCAATGGAGGATGCCGCACATCAGGTCTTGATGGTGAAGGCAATGTAACGCCCAGGTCATTTTCTGTTGGTAACCCCGTCGAGGGATCTGAGGGTGATGTTGAGGTGATCAGATATCCATCTCGTATCCTCTCGCCTCTGATTACCCGTTGAACCTCCTAATAATCGAGATGGAGTGAGCACGCAAACCTAAGAAGTACGAGGGACGAACATTGGCATCCAGGGTTTCATATTCCACAAGTGCATCTGTCAGCTGCAGAAGAGGTTCAGGTTTCGGTGGTTGCGCCTCGTTCGATGCACCTACCAGTCCCAACTCTTCCTTGTGCTCTTCCAAAAGCTTGTGCACACGACCGGCCGACTCACTCAGCATTCTATCGTGCAAGATGCACAGAAGTCATTACAGATTATCCCTGCATCAATCCAAGAACTAACCGATCAACCTCGGATTCGATTTCATGCCGCTTCCGGGTACTGATAGTGTTGTCCTTTGCGTCATAATATGCAAGGCCGACCTTATCCGAGTAGCCCCAATTCTGCGCAGTTTTGAGAGTTGTATCGGTTGAGCAAAGGCGTGAAAGAGGGATTGCAACGAACCTGTATCATGGTGTTGGCTAGGTTGGTAGCCGACCGTAGATCTGAAGATGCTCCACTTGAGATATTTTCCTTCCCGTACACTTGCAAACCCACAAGTTAGAAGCGTGCAACATGAGAAAGGGGATTACATATACCAAGCTCTTCGGCTACTCGGCCGCCCATGGAGACATCAATATCTGCCATGTATTCCAGCCAAGTAACCGAGTGTCTGTCGTTGAGAGGAAGACGTTGGGTCTAATAGTTGAACAAGGCAATTGGTAATCCTCTAGCCTTTGGGAACAACAGGTACTCACAATGCCCAATGCATGCCCTCGAGGCATACATGTCACCTTGTGTAACGGCATTGATCCACGAGTGTAGAGCGCCACTAGAGCATGTCCTCCCTCGTGTACTGCGGTTGAGCGCTTGACGTCTTCAGGAATGTATGCACTCGCTCGTTCGGCACCCATAAGGATTTTGTCCTACGTCATAGGAATCAGCCGCCATGGGATGTAGAACTTGGTGTCTCAAAATACATACTTTGGCCCACTCGAAGTCCCAGAGCGTGATAGCGGGTGACTTATTCCTTGCAGCTTGGATTGCCGCCTAATATTGGCGACAGTTATCAGCGGGTCGCTACGAGGTCCTGTTCTGCAGACATCGTACCTGATTGACCATGTTCTCCAACTCTGCACCAGAGAAGCCCGAGGTACCACGAGCAAGGACGTTCACGTCTACCTCTAAACAAGCCCATTTGAACATAAAGCCGTTGTACAGATTTAGTCGACATCTCAACAAACCTGGAGAGGCAAGCACGGAACGCATATGGTACTTAAGTATTTCTGTCCTACCACGGATATCGGGAAGCGGAACGACGACAGTCTTGTCAAATCGCCCTGGCCGAACCAGCGCCCTAAAAGAAGCGTTAACTAACAGGACGATAACGAACCATCAAGCGAACCCACTTATCGAGAGATTCCGGAAAGTTGGTTGCAGCAAGAACGATGACTCCGTCTGCATAGAGCAATTAGGCAAGCCGGATGAGATTCTGATGAAGTACGTACCTGAAGAGCTAAATCCGTCCAATTCAACGAGAAGCTGATTCAGAGTCTACGCGAAAGAGAATTGAGTTGGCGCTGTGGTAAAGAGAATCTATGCACTGACTTGCTTAATGTATTGCTGCAGGGACATGTGAACATTGGCACGAGAATGTTACTCCACTAAACAGACTTACGTGGTCGCGGGAACTTCTTCGGCCACCAATTGCATCTAGTTCATCGATAAAAACAATCGCCGGCTGCTTCTTTCTGGCAGCTGCAAACAACTCCCGTATTCTTTTGGCGCCAACACCAACATACATCTCGTCAAACTCCGACCTAAAACATGTAAGTGACGTTTTGACTTCCACGGAACGCATAGGCCGCACCCAGAAGCAAAGAGGAACGGCTGCACAACAATACAGTATCAGGACGTGTGTTACACAAAGAAAATCTCTTGACTCACCACACCTGCTTCACCTGCGACAGCTCTGGCTAGGAGCGTCTTACCCGTACCAGGAGGACCCGTCAGGAGCACCCCCTTCGGAAGGCGACCGCCAAGGGTATTGAAGGCATTGGGGTCCTTCAGGAATTGCACAACTTCCATAAGCTCCTGCATTAACGAAGCATCAAACCATCAGCCCGGAAGTTCCGACGAAGTATTGATAGCCCTACGTCTTTCGCCTCATCAACTCCGTGAACATCAGAAAACTTGTAAACTTTCCCTCCTGCGGGGGACTCAAACTCCATGTTCTTAGGTGAAGAGTTGTTCGCACGAGCAATTCCAGTGTTTTCCAATACAAGGGAGAGAATGGTTAAGGCTATGAATGCGTATAAAAAAGTAAGGAACACGAATTTAAGGGCCTTGGCAAGACTGCTCCCTCTTGCTATAGACATGTGAGTGAATGTAAGAACAAAGAATTCGGGTGACACGCACATCCCTCCACGACAACGTGTACTGGATTCGCTTTATCGCCCGCATTAAGAGGGGTTGAATCATCGGTGGCACCTGACATAGTTGTGCCAGCCCCAGCAAACCGACTTCTTGCATTTGTCAGCCAGTTCTCCCTAGGTTTGCTAAGGGCCGAGGCTAGTACATCTCTGGCTATTGTTTGGGATTCTGTGAGTGGCGGAGATTCGGGTTGCGATTCAGGCGGCGGCAGAGCGAGAATTGCATCTCGATGTCTGACAGCAGGATCAATGGAGCTAGCTTGGTCAGTGGCAAGGAGCGAGCGAAGACATATTTGGAACAACTGAGAGGACCGAATGAGTGGGGATTGCTGATCAAATTCAGTGAGACGTTCATATCGGCTGAGGATACGTTTTTGGCCTGCGGGGTATTTAATGAGCTCGTTCCATAATGCCACTTGCTTGCCAAGATCCTGTGGATTGGTATTAGCATCCGCTTCTAGGCGCGCAATATGTGAAAGGCTCTGTAGAGGTGGGGTTGGGCCTAGGCTGTGATTGAAAATGTTCAACGAAAGACACCTTGACTGTCCCCGCGATATGGAGTGGCGTGGCGTGGTAATACCAAGACGCAATTCCAGTGGAGTTGACAGCCGCCCACACCATCCAATAGACAATCCATTCTGTGGCGAAATATAAATGTGTGAGCCAGCACGGCGATCCATGGAAGACACATTGGTCACGAAACGATCTACCTGAGGAACAGAAGAGTACGCGCGATATGAGGATGAAGGGGCTCGTGAGGCAATTATCCACCTCGAGGAGTTCGCTAAGAGATTTCTCGGAGCGAGTGGTGCCTATGCCATGGGAATGGGGATAAGTCTTCGTATGAGCGTTGTGGACTAAAGACGAGGTTATACATGCAAGTGTATCCACCACAAGAGATGCGACATTGCAAATCTTCTCAGGAAGGCCAATACAGTGAGGACAACCCTTAAATAGCTTGGATTAAGTACCTCAATCCTGAGGATGAGAGTGCCTGCCTCTTGTCTCTTCGGCCTAAGCGCTCAGATGAGTCACGTGATCACGAATTGCAACCGCGGAGCCGGATGAAAAGTCGACTCCCAGAATTGTACGAAATGAGCTATTGAGTTGGATGTCCCCAATATTAGGAAACGAGATAAAAGTAAAAAGCAGCCGTTGCGGAGCGAACAACCGAAATACTCCTGTTGAAACTTCTATGAGGCTGATACTATTCATCTACCTATGAATACGCTAATGCATCGATCCCTAAGCTTTTCCTGACCTGCAAGATGGCGGAAAGTTCCTTTATCCACTCCTCTAATATCACAACATTGTCAAGAAGTTGCGATAGATTGAGTCGGGCGGCACTAGCTCGCCTTGCGAGAGCTTGTTCCAGATCTAGGGGTGCTGCCGATGCTTTATCATCATCCATTTCGTGTAAACGAGGAGCGGAAGCGGTGAAGACGTCTTCGATTGAAGTTTCATCCCTGGAGTCAAATGGGCTGTGGGAGGGCAAAGCAAAAGGGTTGTGAACTGGCGCATTCATCGTGCTCTTCAATGGCCGAGGATGAGGGGACCAAGGTCCATCGACGGGTGCGGGAGCGACGCTCCCTTCGATTGTGATAGCTTTCGTGTGCTTGTAATGGGGCGCGAATGGGCTAGTAGGGACATCTCTCGTCTTCCGTGCCGGATTAAGCGGTGTTTGTGGCATGACAGTGCTTGAGTTGCTCTTCGATGGCGAGGCGAGTTTGACAGTGGAGGACTTTCCGGACTTAGGACTGAATATCCCAGTGAATGATGCGAGACCCTTTGCAAGAACATTTGGTTTCGCCGGGGTGTTTGGTGGTGGAGCGGGTACCAGAGAACCGGTGCTCTTTCCATCTTGGTGTTTGGCACCTCGACCAAGGGCCTGCGCGTCTGCAACCATCTCCATATTCAAATTGATAGCGTCAGTAATATTATCTGCAAAAAACAATAGACCTTGTCGTCGTTCTTCCAAGAACTTGTCCAGATTAGTGACGACGCGACGATAACGTTCAAGTTGAGCCACTAGGCCGGAGAGAACGGAATATAGGACTGGCAAGACAGCTCGAGTCCTCGACTTAGAAGATGGTTTGATGCTAGACCGCAGAAGCACATCGATCTTGAAGTCGATAGACTTGTCGTCTCCATCTTCATCCTCATCGCTGTCCTCCTGCTTTTTCGATGATTCCTTCCCTTCCCATTCCACATCCCAAGCTTCTTCATTAGCCCCCAGACCGAGCCAACCTCTCATGTCTCTATAAGGACATGCACAGATCGAACTCAGCACACCAGTAAGTTCCACATTCAACTGTGGCGTATTGATGAAAAAGAGTCTTAGGGAGTGTAACACGGTTTGTATGAGGGCATCGGTAGGAGACAAACGATGAGGCTGTGATAAGGATGGTTGATGAACATGGGAAGAACCAACAGCGGATGAAGTAGCCAGTGTAAAGCAGGATGTGTGAGAAATTAGGGTGACGGCGTCGTTGAGATAGTTGCCGTACGGGCTACAAGGAGTGATGCGAGATGACGATGCAGATGTCTCGAAGAAGGAGGCGGGCATTTCGGAACCAGCCGGTACAATGCGAGAAACAAGATGTTCGTACAGCTCTACTTCCCGCGCGTAGTCCGATGACGTGGCGATGGTCTCTTGTTTAGGAGAAAAGAGGGTCCCTGGGATTTCACGAGGGTACACGAATTCTTCCTGGTAATCAGCCTTGTTCACTCCCTCAGTTGTAGTCCCACCAGCGTTTCTGCTTGCTGCTAGGCGCGCCAGGGGAAGGATGGCAGTGTCTCCGAGCCAATCCACTGTGAAGAGTCCTGGCCCATCTACCGTCGACGTAATATGGCAGTGATCTGTACATAGCGAACGCAGCAGACGTAGGGCAGCAGAGGTTGAATGTGGGTGTGTTGATCGGATATTGTCGATGAGCAAGTCCTTGAGAGTGAACCGGCCCAGGGACATAGTAAGGATGTCATATTGTTGCTGGGAAGTGAGGCGTTGCTCATGGTGGTGTTCGAGTAACACGAGAGCCGTACTCTTACGGTGCTTTTTCTTTCGAGTTCGCCGTTCATTCTCTGTCCTTAAGATTTTACTTGAACGCAAATATTCTTCTCCGTTGTCATCCCTACTCATGAGGAAGATAATGATGAGGTCTGAGATGCTCCTTTCTGACCTGGTCACCCGGAGCATTTCGTCGATATATGCCATAACAGCGACTGCGCTCCCATCTTCATCTGAGCATTCAAGAATAGAAGGGTATAACACGTTCCTGAGGAACGTTGTCCTGAACGTATCGAGGATCGTATCTGAAAGGTTAAGTCCCACTAGCGATGACGCTGGCGTGCTTTCGGCTCCTGGGTCGGACGAGCTCACGACAAGGGTGATTTGCACCAGAAGGTCCTGCATGAATTCCAAGAGATGCAAGAAATGGTGAAGCAGACACAGGAAATCTGGATCCGTCGACTCCACCATGCCGTACACAGCTCCGATGCCTGCACAGAGGACCTGGGGGAAGTCCCCGTCCAAGATATACTCCGCAAAAGCAAGAGATGCTTCTGCAACAGGATCCGTTGAAATTCCATCGGTGCCCACAACGCTTATAGTTGCGTTCTGTGATTCTCCGGAACTGTTGTTGTTCCCGGAGTACATAGCAATCGTGACAAGAGATAGAATACCGCCGCGTGCGAGATCTCCAATATTCCCTTCACGGTGGACAAAACGAAGAAGATAGTTGAAGATAAGAAACTCGTATTCGGGCTTTCCAGATGCCACAGTTTGCTCAGCCGCGATCGTGGCACCGACTGAATGAATTGAAGGCATAGGAAACGTGGCTCCATTCTGAGACTCTTGAGAATGAATAGTCTGCGACGCAGATACCTCTTTTTCCTCTTCCTCCTCCTCTTCATCATCATATATCACAGGGAGGGAGGAGGGCTGATACCAGTTCTTATCATGGAGGAATATCAGCAAGAGATCTCGATAGGATCGTATTCGGTTGGAAAGAGTGCATAGCAAGTCAACCACTGCAAGACATTCAGCAAGGGAGATAGGTAATAGTGGCAAATGTCCTGACGTTCGTATTCATAATCGGAGGGTTCAGCACGCACAGACATACTAGCTGCGCCCATCGGCCGTGCTCCATCAACATGCTCATCGATCTCATCGCCAACGGCTGTCCTCAGGAGGCGAATGACAGCTTTATGGACAGCAGAATGAACGAGAAATTGCCCGTCGAGTGCCGAGACGAGTCTTGTAATCATGCGCAACACTTCAGCTTGAATGCCAAATGGGCGGTCTGTCTCACTCAGGCGCACAAGTGCCCCTAAGACATCTGTACGAAATCCAACTGTAAGATAATAATCATACTTGGAAACCAATACTCAGAGGCTTGCCGTTTTTGAGTAAGTACTCTATACATGCTCCAGCGGATCTAGGCACACGCAGATAACAAGCAGTGAGCGGGCAGAAAATTTTGCAGTTTTTTTGCGCACCCTTCGTCGCTTGAAGTAGTAGACTCCTGGATTAGCAATGCCACCATCACGTCCAAATGTTCAACAACATTCGTGGACTTGATTCCACGAGCGAGCTGCCTCTCGTCCGGGAGCTCTAGAGTGCTCTATAGTTGAATATCCAATGAGACTAAAGCGTCGATCAGCGACGTGACGATAGCCCACCAACCTTAACAGCGTACCAAGAAGCGTCAAACTCTACAACTGGGTCAGAAGCTGTCCTTTGCGACACGCTGGCTGGCTTGAGGAATTGTGCGAAGTACGCCATTAAACCGAATCAGTCGAGGAGTGATGATAGATTCGTCACGTTCCAGAAATGTCCTAAAGCGCAAGATCGAAAATGGCTGTGCAGAACGAAGTGCGCTTATCAGGCTATTTCATATATAACTTTCCGCTACAGCTACATAGAGCTACATTCAATGCAGAATCTCAACATTGTTTGCAACAAAATGGTATCATAATCAAACCTGTTATAAAAGAGGGTGTGCACATTTTTCGAAGAACAATGCGATCAATTTAGAAGTAACAGATGGGGTTCTGTAAGGACGAGTTTCAGGCAACAAAACATGCTAGAGAAAAGAGTAGATATAGGATTACCAAGTTTGAACCGGAACGTCGCTGGAAGTGTTTTCTGGAAATTGCGAAAAATGAAATCTTGAGGGAGATATGGCCGTATTACGAAAAAGGACCGGTCATGAAAAGTCTGTGCAGGGCATTCCGGAAAGGACTTTCTCAAAGTCAAATCAGTTCTATTCAAGCTAGCCGATCCGGATGTTCAATGCCTCATAACTCCTCCATCATATGGATTCTGGTCAAAACTTAGTGCCTATGGAAAGCCATTTTCAAGGGGAATCCCTGTCAGGTATGTAGGACGAGATTGTTCATTATGGAAAACATCAGCAATTACCGAAATTGCACCACTCAGATGTCTTGGCACAGAGGGAAGTAGACTCTGGTAAATTACCAGGTTTTTGCACGTAGAGTGCCGTTTACCACGATTGGCCTGGTAATTAGACAATGGTAAAATACATTCTCACTTTCACGAAAGTTGCGAAGTCCAATTACCAAGTTTTGCATACCCTGTACGAATAATATAGGTGCAAATGACCTTGGGCAAGTTAGCTAGCACCCGGCACCCTATTAGGATCCTTTACGATCTGCCAAATCTATCCTCAGTATTGTTCAGCCTCGACATGGACGTTAAGAATGTCATGTTGTCCTCTCAGGGAGACACTACGAAGGAGCGATTGGATGTGCTGTTCTAACATTCCGTATATAAAGTCCGGGGTATACGGCAATGGATAGAAGGATTGAGGACAACCCAAAGTCAGAGTCGACGTTGGATCCAACCTGCAGATATGAACGCTGATCTGCAGAAGCACACAGTCAGGGACACATTGATGACATTAGGTGATGGCTCCCCAGGCGCAGATGCCGAACCTCCAAATCTCTGACTCGAGCATGTGGCATCAGATGTCCCTTTTACTCAAGCGTAGGCCCTTCATCGTATACCCACTCCAAGTGATATTGTACAATTATTTGGTGTCGATCTGAAGTGTATAATTCTTGGTCTAAGATGATTCAGAAAAGACCAGTGACACGTCCATTTTCGTCTAAATCGACTTCCCAAAAGCCGGGACGCGTACCCAAGCCAGGCATGGTTTGCATGTCCTGTCCGTAAAAATATCAGTGATTCACTCGTCAACTCCTCTACAAGGGACGCACCCCGAGAATTGGAACGAAAAAGCCGGCACCCGCCGACATGCGCACTTCTCGGATCGGGATAGTGAATCCTGGGGATCACTGATCAGCCCTAATTCCTTTAGAATCCTGTCACGCATTCTCTCACCTGATGGGTCGCCCCTGAGTTTTGCATCATGAGAGAACGAGTACTGGGTCTTAGCCATGCAAACTAGGAGACCGGTCTAGTTGGTGGCCTAGATTTAGAGAGTGACGAGACTCACTTGGCAAATGACTATATCCCTGCTTCGTATACGTCTCGACTTGCTTTTGTGCATACTCGCTGAGCTCAATCTTATCAGCACCGTAGATATTCTTCGCGATTGACGTCATCTTCGCCTCTATGGATTCGTTAAGATCATAAAGGAATCTGAAGTCCGACGAGCCGTCGCAAGCAGCAACGACAGCTTCAGCAAGAGCCTTGGCCCCAGCACCACCTTGGGCCCAGTGGTTGCTAACGACGGCTGCATCCGCGCCAGCTGCGAGGCCTTCCTGCCTGACGAGCTCCAGCTCAGATGGGGTATCGGAACTGAATCATGACGCTCAGTCCCGCAAAGAAAAAGAGCAACGCAAGGAAAGGAGAGCGCACGCGAACCGGTTGGCAGCAATGATCACCTTCAGCCCGAACTTCTTGGTATTGATAATATGCCTTCTCAAATTCTTGCAGCCTTCTTTGAGAATGACCAGATTTTCCATCAGATATGTATCATGCAACGGCTTCCCGGGCGTAACCTCCGGGCCACCTCCGTGCATCTTGAGCGCGCGAGTCGTTGCCACTATGACAGCGGCATCAGGTGTCAGTCCGCTGGCGCGACACTTGATGTTGCAGAACTTCTCAAGACCCATATCTGCACCGAAGCCACCCTCCGTGAGGACGTAGCCCTGACGCTCAAGTCCATCGCCTTCATCGGTTCCTGCAAGCTTCAAGGCTATGAGGTCCGCGAGGATTGACGAGTTTCCATGGGCGATGTTCGCGAACGGACCAGCATGAACGAAAACAGGCGTTCCCTTTATACACCGCTCATTGCTAGTCTGATCGTAAGATTGATATCGCACGGACGAACCTCGAGAGTTTGCATCAAGTTGGGCATGATGGCCTCCTTCATAAGCACCGCCAAAGCACCCCCAACGCCAACGTCATCGGCAGTGATTGCATCTCCGTTCTTGCTCGAAGCGACGACCATGTTACCCAACCTAGTGGGCTTTAGCTTCATCCAATAGAATGCGGAAGGAAAATTCACCGTTCTCTCATATCCTTCAGATCCTTGCTCAGCGCCAGTACAGCCATGCATTCGCTAGCGACTGAGATGTCGAATCCGGTCTGCCGCGTATGACCCTGCTCAGTCGGGTTCTGACCGACAGTGATCTTCCGCAGATGCCGATCGTTAACATCCATCACCCGGTGCCAAGTAATCGTCTCTGGATCAATGTCAAGTCGTGAGAAACGATTCGCCTCTTCGGGAGTGAGCTCATTCGGGTTCGTCTTATCAATACCGAGCTTTTTCAGGCGTTTGAACATCAGAGGAGCGAACTCGCGTTTGCCCTTCTTCTCGGGTACAAGGCGCATGAAGAGAGACTTGTTTGGTGTCGTCGCTTCATGAAACATACGAGCATCGAGGGCAGCAGCTAGAAGGATGCGGTGCTTGTGAGTTACGATATTCAAAGAGAATGTGCATCCTACCAAGTAAATTGTTTGCAGCGGTCACAGCATGGATATCTCCAGTTAGATGCAAGTTGAACTGGGACCAAGGCAATCATTAGCCGGGACCTATTATCGGGCTCCGATACTCACCTCATCCATTGGAATAACCTGACTGTAGCCACCACCCGCCGCACCCCCCTTGATCCCAAAAGTGGGTCCCTGACTAGGCTGCCTCACACATGCGAATGCAATCTTCCCCAAATGAGCCCCAAGAGCCTGTGCAAGTCCAATAGTCGTCGTAGATTTGCCCTCTCCAAGGGGCGTGGGATTGATGCCAGAGACGATAACGTACTTGCCATTTTTCCGACACGCGAGCCGATCAAGAATTGAGAGGGAAACTTTGGCTTTGTATGGGCCGTATTGTACCAGCTCGGTAGAGCTGATACCAATCTCAGACGCAAGTAGCGTGATCGGTTTGGGAGTCTGAGCCTGAGCAACCTCAATGTCACTGGTAGAACGATGTTCCAGGTCATTAGAACATGTATCGACCACGACGCCAAAGCAACCTGCCTTGGAACCTTATCCAAGATATTCAGCCTGAGTGGAGCAATCTCCCTACCCCTTTCCTGCTCCCAAAGCCGCTCGGCGCTCCTCAGAGTGTTGAGCATGAGCATAGCAACAGTCATCGGTCCCACGCCTCCGGGAACCGGCGTGATATGGCTTGCGACCCTTGATGCTGAAACGAATTCAACATCCCCAACAAGACGTTGGCCAGACTTCTTGCTTGAATCTGTTCAGTCTGAAAATAAGAGCACGCAAAGAGAACTGGATGGGTAAGGCTCACCAGGAATGTAGTTCGTTCCCACGTCTATGACGATTGCACCAGGTTTGATCCAATCACCCTTTACGAATTCGGGTTTACCAATTGCAGAAACGAGGATATCGGCTCCGCGAATCTGAAAACACTGGTTAATGATGTTGGTGAATTTCAGGGCACTGTCTTACGTGGCTCTCGAGATTCTCCGTTCGACTGTGACACTGAGTCACAGTAGCATCGCGCTTCCTTAGCATAGCGGCGACGGGACTACCAACAATATCACTTCTCCCCAAGACAACGACACGTGCACCAACGATCGGCACACCGGTACTGTCGATAAGGCGGATCACGCCAGCAGGCGTGCAAGGCGTGAAGATTGGCTGAGACGCACGAGACGAGAGATGTCCAATGTTGTACGCATGGAAACTTCACATGGATAGGTAAACGGAACAGCAGCAAGTACATAGAACACGCACCCATCGACGTCCTTTTCGGGGCTGATGGCCTCCGTGACCTTCCTCTCATCCTCTGACGACACATGATCGCCCAGAGGCAACTGCACCAATACCCCACTGACTGTGTCGTCTGTATTAAGCGCCATCACCCTCTTGATCACCTCCTGGACATTTATGCCTTCATCCAACTGGACATGCGTGAACTTTATACCTGCTTCCTCGGCAGCCTTCATCTTCATGCGGACATAAACGGAGGAGGAAGGATTCGTGCCAACTTGAATGATGACAAGGTGAGGTTGAAACGAGGAGTGTTTGGCTCGCAAAAAAGTTATACGCTCTGCGACTTCATTTCGGACTGCCCTGTGTACACAAGACGGGGCGTGGGGACGAATGTTAGAAAGTACTAGTTTAGGAAGAACAGAGCTCACTTTGCAACAACGGTCCCATCG
>WNFI01269783.1_pt1 | contig 19687 bp, 33 predicted proteins | sample 5400471 | NCBI WGS metagenome assembly WNFI01 (sample SAMN13153348, study PRJNA577476) | soil metagenome | isolation source: 100 cm saprolite on Douglas fir-dominated hillslope | place: USA:California | collected 2013-09-17
GTATTGTGGCGCCATGGGAGATACTGAGCGGCGATTTAGAGGGACAAAGCGACTTTCTAGAACATCAGATTCCCATTCCGAATGGCTGTCATGTCGTCGAGCCTTTCTCGCATTCTCTGGCGCTGTTGCAACGGATGATAGCGAGTCACCCCTCACACGCGAAGAAGGGGTGGGCACAAGCGGGGAAGATGACGGTCTCGTGGCTAAAGAAGACGAGTTGAGCAGGAGTGGCTTAGGGGCAGACTTTGGGGACGGCTTCGACGGTGTCGCAGTCGACAACCCTGCAATAGATGCAATTGAGTCCCTGAGGCCCTTTGCTTGCGTAGAAGGGGCGTCATCGACCGAATCTGGTGATGTTGGAAAGGACCAGGCATTTCTTCTAGGTTGCGGAAGCATGCTATCGCGCGGTGAACGGAAGTAAGCTGGGCGAGGGGGTGGAGAGTAAGTTTCGCTGTGAAAGTCACCAGAGAATGATGTTTCGCGGTGAGCGTTTAAAGATCCTTCCGAGGATGGACGTCTCGCTGGATCAGTTCCGGGCCTGACATGCGAAGCACCTGAAGTACCAGGGGTGGGTGATGCGGATGTCTTATTCCACGCTTGCATAGCCTTTACTTTCCAATTCGTGCTGACCTTCGACAGGGAGGCAGCGGCGTCTGATTCCTTGAACTTTTCGGCGTAACTCCACAGAGATGAAGTAGTAGATGATGAATGAGTTGGCGACATGGGAGAATCAGGTGGCAGCGGTGAAGCCGGAGGCAGCGGTGAGACGGGAGAAGATGGATGTGATGGTGACACAGGGGAAGAGGGGAGAGGGGACACGGGAGATGGAGGAGCTTCCATGGCACTTTGATTGGTTATTCCCAGCCAGACAACGTTGGCTAATCGCGACGCAAGACCCGGCGCAGAGGAAGATGCTTCGACAGGGGTTGTCTCGGTTTCTTCGCCGTTATCTCGTGGCTCGTCGTCTGATTTCTCAGACATTTCTGGCGAGGGAAGGGGTGAGGTACCCTGGTTGGTGATCCCTTTCCAGAATGTGTCACGTAGGCGAGTACCCAGCGCGGTGTTAGCTTTCGCTGTTTTTGACGCGTCCTCCCTTCGTCTTATGAGCTCCACCGCAGTTTGGAGGATGCTATCAATGCCACCTGCAGACTCTAAGGGATACGCCTGTAGAAGGGTCATGCCCTCTGTGAAGGCATCGTTAAGTTCCCACGCTCGTAATGGTGATGGCGGGCCTAGTAACAAGTTTTCCTCGGCCCAAAGGCTTGGTGTATGCCTCATTGTCTTCCCGAGGCTGGGATACAGTCAGCGAGAGACAGGAGTGACCATGGCATGACATACCAAAAAAGTGGACCCCTTACACGGATTAACATACTTGTGCAAATATCAATTAGGGCCTCAAGTTTGGCTGACGAAGTTCGTGTTGTCATAGGGCAAGCGAACAGCGCATCCCACACGGACAGAACGGACGGTAGTGGGAGCGTGTGCGTGAGCAATGGTGCCAACCATCGACTACGTAAGTAGGGTCAGCGAATTGTCAAGCGGTCAACCAAACTCGTACTAGGAATAGTGAGGAAGTCCTGGATCAAGACCCTTTAAACGCTATAAAACAGGAAGTTAGTACACTTCCTTCTATACCAATGTGATACTTACAAGATCTGCAGATAGTTCTGGATCTACCCACAGAAGTCGATCGCTAAAACGGCGTCTCCATTCATTTCCACCATCCTCATCCTCGAGCTCTGCAAACTCCCCTACCATCGCTTCGAAGAGCCAGAAGGTGTCTGCTTCAACATGAGCTACGTCAGGAGACTCCACCTCTTGATGAAGCACAAAGGATAGAGGAATTAGCAAGGAGGCCATATGAGGAGAATGATTGGCCGGATTCAAACACGAGTGGATGTACAAGAGGCGTATGAGGGCAGACGCATGCCTAGGATGTGCATTTCCGGTGTTGAAAGGATGAGAAGCAAAGAGGGTCCGGTGAGAGCCTGGTGACATCACAGATATATCAGGAACCACGTCTACCCCATCATCCACATGAATTTCGGGAAGGCCTTGGGAATTGTTCCCGTCTTGGTTGATTGCCCTGAGACGGATGTCCAAATTGGCAGAGCAGCGTATTTTTACACTCTCGTCGGCTGAGGGATCTAGAGGACAATCATCAAAGCTTTCCGGCTCCTCCTGCAGACCAGAAAAGAGAGTAGCCGGAACTCGGAACAGATCCTTGATGGCACTAGTAAGTGCTGCATCAAGAGGAGCTGGAGGCGATGTGGGAGGAGGAAGGTTGGAAAATGGCTCAAGCAAACGGCGGACAAGATCCTACAAATAGGACCATCATGTAAGAACGACGTCAAAGACGAAATGAAACTAGGTATGGCGAACGTAATAGTTTTCCCTGAGTTTTCGAGCCTCCGTCTCCCACGACGACTTGAGAATTGGCAGCGTTCCCAACAATAGCCTGACGACATCTGTTATTGGTAAACAAGCCACCCCCGCAAGATCTCACCTCCAAATCCGAGGACGCAACCATGAAGGAGACTCTGGGATTCCTGCTGATGGTTGAGTAATGGGGAAGGCGGTTATAGTTAGACTATACCATAGGCACAAAGCTTGCATAGCTGAGACAAGTCAACCGTGGGCATGTCATTCGATTTATCCAAGATCTCGGAAAGGGCATCTAGGCTGCTAGGGCATCAGAAAGGTAACAATATCCTGCTGGAGTGACTCACACGTCACTCGGCCGATATTCTGGGGTCCATTGGACATTATATGAGCGTGCGATGCCCGCAAGGTACGTGTGCATGTCCGCGGGTGAGATAGGAGGCGCGGACAGTGCTCGAACAACCTTCGATGCAAGCTTGCAGTTAGCCACCACGTAACCCGGAGCTGTAGTTTTTACAGACCTGTGCGGATACATGCTGATCCTTGTTCGAATTAGCGGTGTGAAGAAAATGTTGTCCTAGGCGAACTCCGAGCAACTCGCGGCAAGTTAGCAAGTCTGAAATACTAATATCAGATACAATCTAAGTGGAGTATCGCAGAAGCGTTATGCCTTTAGAATCGACCTGTGGTGCAGCAAAGATGAGTGTAGACGCAGCCTCCACGACCGCGGGGCTCAAATTGCCGCTGAAGAACCTCGTTATCATGTATGACGAGGAATGAAACAGTGGGATACGTGCCTTTCTAACTCGGAAAAATGCTCGAGAAGAACACCAATGTGTATCTCCAGGCTTTGTAGCAGGTCCCCCATAATTTCATCCTGTATCAGCCTCTGTGCCTTTGCGCGGGCCAACGTTTCATTTCCCTGCTGAAGAAGGATGGATATGTCTCTGCCGATGACTTGCCCTTGCGCATCTTTGCGATTTCGAAGCTGGCCTAACCGCTGGGCGGTAAGGCGGAGCTGAGCCTGGAAACCATGTTAGTCTCTCCGAAGACAGCCCCGAGAAGCGCGAAAAGTCCCACGTACCTTCGCTTTCATTGGGTCCCAGGTGATCATCTCGCAACTGAATGCTGTGAGAACTACAGAATAGGCGTAAAGAGTGGAAGAGATGATGCACGGGAGTGAGGGCACATGCGGTGCTGTAACAGAACAGCGCCCAATAACCACCTGTCACGGCGTTTAAGGATAAGGGTTAAGTCTGTATGAAATTCTGCAGGGAATGCCAGCCGACCCATTCCTGGCTGAGAAGCGGCGCCATGCACTAAAAATAGGACACCGAAAAGCCACGCCCCTGGTAGCGTGTGCTTTTCCGGCGGTACTTTACAAGCAAGGGCAGCGTCATGGCGTACTGTACGGCATAAGTGAAATACACAACCAATGATCTCCCTCAGGAAAGGAACTCCTTTCTGACCGACTTTTTCGTCCAAATCCCCGGTGCGAATCACGCACACTACTACCAGGCGGTGACGACATGACCTCCGATTGATGCATCAAATCAAGGAGGGATCACACTGTAAGCTTGGTCATAAGCCTCCCGTTTCGACTTAGTTGTCAATTCATTGGACACAAGTCGATGATCTGCAGAATCTACTTATCCCCTCCTGTCTGCCGTGTGAGCATCAATCACCAAAGTACAGAACATGATTAGCCGTAGCGTTAAAAACGAAGCCGCGTGTTGCATATAGTATTGTGCCAAATAACGTAACAGGGCCGGTGCAGAGCGCCCGGCTGAGGTCGAGATATAGTCCGTGGCCAGCCAGTACCGAGCGTCCACAAATAAAAGGTGTAATGAAGAGAACGCGTGGCTCACACCTTGTTCCCACATGAGAATTTGATGGCCCTTACGCAGTCGAGGGTGGATGACTCGGGGACACAGCACACCTTAATATTATTGGCTACTACGATACAGATTACTGTAAAGGGCTAGATATACTGTATAGAAACGAGACAGGACGATAGTATGGACTTGCTTGGAATGTGAAATCGGATACCAGGTCAAGCCCGAGTGAGTCTGACTCAGGTGACTGTAACAATCTCCCCCTTCCCATCCTTAAGTATGACCAGTTCACAATCCAGCTTCTCACCAGTATCGAGGCATACTATGTCCGTGGGATCAATGGGATTTGTCTTGACCAGTCGCTTTTCCATGAAAGAACGCCCCAAGACCACGTCGAAGTGCGACTCTTCGGACAAATAGACTGCATGTGTGGTTTTAGTCTTGCCAACGGTAATTGGCAACTTTCCGATACTTATAATGCGGCCATAAAATGGACGATGAATGGCATGGACAAAAGAAAGGCTAAGAGCTCTCACTTGACTAGGCCACTATATCCGTAGTGCCCTGGGGCGGCATCCTGTGGGATGAAGCCGTGCCTCATGGCAAACTTTCGGGACACATACACATAACGATATCCAGTCTTGAGCAGCATGCGCACTGGATCCCATAATCAGGACGGCATTCCGAAGAGATCGTTGTCCTCATACCGTTCTTTACTGGACCAATGCTACCAGTGATGGTGCGAACCCCATTGCTAGTATGAAAGTCCTCAAACTCCTTCTTGTGCTTTGGTACTTTGTCATGTGCAGAATTGTGCCTTCTGTTGCGGGCGGAAGGGGAGGCAGATTGGGCAGTTGCTGACAAAGTTTGAGCTGAGGCAAAGAGACGTATGACGCACTCACCACTCGGTAGACTAACAAAAACGTGGAGATGGTTACCGGGAGGTTCTCCGGGCCATACATCACTGATTGTTTCCCGTGGCCACAATTTTCGGTCATTGGCATTGGACCGATATCGGCGATTGGATATGTCCTCCTCCACATATTCGAGATCTACATCGACCTGCGGATGTAAGAAGCGAGCAGAGGCCATTCATTACATCAATGTTCACATAGAGATCATGATATAGCACACCTTCGTGAGAGTGAGACGCGGAGCGTCCAAGCTGTATTGGGTGAAGAACTGGACATGTCTGTCATATATTCGCTCCTTCAGGCGAGAAATCGATTCGGCAGGTGGGATATAGACGTCAAAATAGTCCTCTTCGCCTGCAATATAACACCATAGTTTGAATTCATCCATATCGTGGCCAGAGGTGTTCGTTGGAGTGTCGTCACGAAGGCTGCAATTCCAGCCCAATTACATAATAACCGTCGGCTGAACTTGAACAACCCCTAACCCCACTTGACCTAACCTTACTTGGCCTCAGATCAGTCTCAGATCCGCAAAATCTGGACAAGGTTCAACCCCAATTTCCCTCAATTTCCTCTCAAATCCGCAGAACCTGGACAAGGATTTGGCCATTTTAGGGGTCTCAAATCCACAAAAATCCGGACAAATAGGGGAGCTTCCCAGCCTATTGGGATTAGTCAGCAGCAGCACTCGTCCGACCAAGGATCGAACAGGCGTGAGGTCGCCCACCCGAAAAATAGTCATTCGAGATGTCTGATCCCACCACCCGAGGTAAAGCATGGCCTCTTGCGGATGCCCAATTGAACAATCAGGTGGAAATGGTCTCCATCTGCTGAACCCGACCATTTCTGACAGTATTATGTTCAGATTCTCGATCTTGTGCAGCAGGCTTCCACTTACAAGCAGCTCAAAAAAGGGGCGAATGAAGGTATGCTGGGTAACTTTTGATGATAGATCACCAAGTGAAATGCTTTCGTTCACAGCAACAAAAACTCTTAATCGCGGCATTGCCGAATTCATTATTCTGACGGCTGACACGGAGCCACTGGAAATTCTTCTCCACCTTCCGTTACTTTGTGAAGAGAAGGTACGTCTATGCTACTATATTGATTGGTGTGTATCGGTGACGGAGTTCCTTGCAGAACGTGCCGTATATATTCATCGAGTCCAAGGCAGCTCTCGGACGTGCATGCGGAGTCACGCGGCCTGTCATCGCTGCCAGTGTAACCACGAATGAGTCGCGGGAGTTACAGAGTCAGATACAAACGATCAAAAAAGCCATTGACAGGCTCATGGTATAGGACACCATTCCTTTACACATAACCAATAGTACAATATAGTCTTTCTCTGGTCCCAGCTTCCGGGCATCCTGTGTTCATGAAATTCCATTACGCTAAGAGATGGTTACAAGGATAGTGTGTTGATGGGCATAACGGACATGGCCCAACAGATAGACCAAAATGAATGGGTGAAGTTGAGCAGCCTGGGCTACTTTGGAACATTCTCGCGGGCCTGCTGTCGAATCCTACGCCTGGATTCCGAGGTTTCCGTTAGCCCAAATGGAGCCTCAAATTCAGACAGAGAACATACTCATAAGCTACCTTGTCATTCCTACAAAGAAATTTAATAGTCCCCAAGTAGCAGTAAACAACAGGACCCACTTGAACATAGTATACGCCTCGCTCTGAGCTGGATCATTAACATTTGGATCATTCAGCAGGGCCTGGACACCCAACACAATCTAGAAAAGAGGATTCGGATATCGCCATCGAAGCCTTCGTTTTTGAACACCCACCTGTTTGATGGTAATAGCAGGTTTCCATGATTTCTCCTCGTCAAGTATAGATAGACAAACAGTCCCTGAAGGGTATACGTTTGGATGAAACAGTGGGGGTACGAATTTACCTGGGTGACGATATATTAGTTTAGCTAAAAGTTCTACTCGAACTCCACGCGTACATTTAGGTGGCTTGGATGGATAGTCTGATTGGTGGGTTGAGTGGCATTGTCCGAAGCCCTTTGTGAATCATCCACATACCTTCAGGGAAGGTCATGGACAATTTGTAAAGCCCACCTTCCCATGCGGTCTAGAAGATGTTAACTCGTATAAAGATCAGCTAGGGCATACTCCAACAGGCGCTCACCCCCTCCTTCCCTGGTATTCCGACCTCCCATTCCATCAAATTCATGGACCCATCTGAAGCCTTAGTAGGCTTCGCGTAGAATCCCTGTAAACCGACTGATTGAGGCCCACAAAGTGCCTCCGCAGCTAGATACACGCACAAATGGATGGTCCTTCCGCCATTGCTTCCTTTCCTCAGCGAGTCGGGGGCGACAGATACCGGACATGATGTATGAGAGTGCAGAGTATTCGTAGATGCGATCAGAGTCAGATTGGGCCAAATGCGGCCAAACAATGAGGACGCGCATGGGCTGACGCGGCAGGCAGCTTGGATTAACTGTAACGACTACAGAATGAACGCGCTCGTTAGCAAGTTTTCGACAACCGATGCAGACAGCGAGATCAGGACGGCAATGGACATTGCTGAAAACGATGGTCTCACAGATGCTATGTGGGGCTCACAAGCCGGGTTTGGTCAGATAGTAAAAGGACATGCCTTCAATATCCCTCCTGTGCCGGATGTACGTCCTGGTGAACACCTTTTCTTGTCTACAGTTATCTCATGGCGTACTATATGCTCCATTTTAGCCCACTGCGTTCCTGAGGCTTCACACCGATGATCATGCCGACCCCAACTGCAAGATCAAGATCCAACATGGCACTACCACCCTTGCTTTCCGGTTTCAAGGCGGAGTTATCGTAGCTGTTGACTCTCGTGCTACTGCAGGAAGCTACATAGGTAGTTTTTTTTATTGAGTCGGGTTGATTCATGCTTATCCTTTGCCCAGCGTCTGGTACCGTGAAAAAGGTCATTGAGATCAATCCATACCTCTTAGGAACGATGGCGGGTGGTGCCGGTGTGTCCTCATGCATTCTCCGGTGGACGTTTGGAAGGCTTATACCCGTGCATAGCTGATTGTCAATACTGGGAAACGTATCTTGGCATCCAGTGCCGCTTGCATGAGTTAAGGAACCGAGAACGGATATCTGTTGCAGCTGCTTCCAAGTACCTCAGCAACCTCGTCTACAGCTATAAAGGCATGGGTCTCAGCATGGTGTGTTTGTGTCGATCTTTTCAGTAAATGGTCGTGATCCATATCTTCCCAGGGTACCATGATCTGTGGATGGGATAAAACAGGTCCCACCATCTTCTACGTTGATTCGGACGGCTCTCGTCTTAAAGGCGATTTATTTTCTGTGGGCTCGGGTAGCACATTTGCGTACGGTGTTCTCGACCAGGGCTACCGGTGGGACTTGACGGATGAAGAAGCTCAGGAGCTTGGACGGAGAAGCATCTATGCTGCAGGCCACCGAGATGCATTTTCTGGTAACACCTGCAACCTGTATCATGTGAAGGAGGACGGTTGGAGATTCATTGGTACGTCGTCGCTGCTATTGTGACATCTTGCGTATCCTCACTAGTTTCTAGGCAACTACGATATCACGAAAATGCACTACGATGGACCTGGTGCGGTTCCCGGTTCGCTGGGTAGTGGGTATGGCTATGACGTCCGCACTAATAACCGGTTCGCTGTCCTCTCCAAGCCGGTCTCGGCGTAGATACAATATGGCCTGTACTGTAGTGCATCTTGTATTTCATCACCCACTTAAGCACTTCCTAATTTGGATGAGGGTTGATGACAACTGCTGTTCTCGCTCCATTGGTGTGTACTGGGATCCAGTCATGAAGCGCTTTTTCTCCAAGTCGCCGAAAAAACAACCTCCAATGTCTGCCGTATCACCCCGCAATGATCTAGTTGTCCATGCGCCTGAACTACCTCCGAAATTTGTTGTACCTCCCGTACCCCACCCCCGACCACACGACCACATCGCCCTCTTACCTACCCAAGACGGACTCCTTCTGAGACCGCATATAGCTGGTCAATGCGAATCAGATCACTATGTTCGCATTACTTGGGGTAAAATACCAGAGATTGAGGAATCGCCGGGAGCCGTGCAGAATTCGAACGTCAACTGGGCCGTAACAATAATTGTCTACGGCATTGTCGGCATTATCGAGCTATTCACCGGTAGCTTATCGTTATCACATCCCTCTTGAGATTTCTCTCAACGATGCAACCCTCTGTGTAGAATCATATTTGCTCGTTATCACGTCCCGGTCGGAGGTCGGACATGGTAAGCTCTTTCGTTCTTGCCTCTTGGTGCTAAAATCAATTTCGCCTAGTACTTCATGAAAGTCGTAAAGTCTATGCCATCAAAGACGTCACAGCTATACCCCTCGGCGGGTTCCAACAAGCCGCATCCGTGACCAGTGCCATCGCGCGTGCCAATGCCGCAAAGGCTCGCTCGTCCCTTCTCGTGCCCGTGAACCCATCTCGAGGTCACTCTAGTGGAAACGCTGGGTCTATTGACGACGTAGGAAACCGGGTCAGATTTTCAGAGGAACACGAAGTCAAGGTGATGACACCTGTGGCCGGGGACGAGTTCTCTGCGCTCAATACGGAAAGGCCACCGTCTCCTGCTTCAATGGCTTCCGTTTCTTCCTCCATATCGTCTGAAGTCTCCGCGGCTCCTGTTACAAAAGTGCTGGCGACCCGCTTGTCGTTTTGGAACAGGCTTTCCACGGGCAAAATGAGCGATACTAAAACTTCGAATGTCGGGTCTGTCGCTGACGAAGACGATCGGCCTTTAGACTCCTTGATCCACCAGGATATGTCTGAGCCTCAGGAAGTACTGAGTAGAATAGTCGAGACTGCGGCTCCTCCGCCCACCACTATCAGGGAGAAGTACACGGAACTAGAAACGAAGATTCTTCGACAGACTATCAAGGAATTTGCCAAAGGAGAGATGTATTTTGCGTACGATTTCGGTAAGTTGATAACTACCGCAGTGATTCCGGGTCCGCTAATCGAATTGGTCCTAGACATAACGCATTCGTTGCAACACAAGCAAGAACAGATTGCTAAGACTCGGAAACAGAATGATCTGCTTGCCGAGCTCGATGCACTGGATTCATCGGCCCAGTCTAGAGCCAATGGCGAAGATCATGATGTTTTGGCGGAGCCTTCACCAACCCTTCCACTATGGCGTCGAGTAGATCGACAATTTTGGTGGAATGAACACCTCTCGAAGCCGTTCATTGATGCTGGGGTATCCACCGTTTTTATCCCTGGAGTGTGACCATGACTCATTGCTATCCCTCTAGCTGCATCCGTACATACTGCCACTCGTGCAAGGCTTTTTCCAGGTTGCCTCCTTTTCACTTCCGCAGGATTCTGGGTCTGCGGTGCCCGGTGATACCACTAACGTAGATTATATCATAATGTCTCGGCGTTCTCGAGACCGTGCTGGTCTTCGGTATCAGCGTCGAGGTATAGACGATGGAGCTCACGTCGCCAATTTCGTTGAAACAGAAACCATCACCCGAGTGGATGTATGTAAAACCACTACTTTCATCGACGTGTTAACTCCGGCTTACTGATTTTTAGCGAGAGAACGTTACCAATATCTTCAGCTATATTCAGATTAGGGGGTCCAGTAAGTTGATCTTGCTTCCATTTAGCCAATACAATTCATCATCCATAGTACCATTGTTTTGGACGCAGTCGAGTACTGGTCTGAAACCCCCACCTCAGTTATCCCCCGAAGCAACCCACGAGCAAAACTTGAGGGCACTTATTCGTCACTTCAAACGGACGTTGCCAACTTATGGTCCACATGTAGGTATCCTTATAGCGAACAAATTTCTGTGGATTACCCAAGGACTGTAGACCGTCGTGAACCTAGCAGAACAACATGGAAAAGAGGGGGTACTCACCAATGCGTATCGTGAATACGTCGAAGAAGCACGGCTGTCAGATGTCAAGTACGTATTCTGCGAATTGAAGCTCCGAGCACGCTGACGATAAGGAAGATACTGCCAATATGATTTCCATGCGGAGACTAAGGGTATGAAGTAGGTCATATATTCATATTGTTTGAGTGAGGAGTCACACGACAAACAGATACGAGAACATCTCGAAGCTTATCACTCAGCTCGAACGGTCATTCGAGTCTCAAGGGTGAGCAAAAGGCAGAAAGGTAGCTATTGATCACAATATAACGCCTCATTTTGCTAGGTTCCTGTGGATATGCGATCGGGTTATACTAACCCAACAAAGGGGCGTGTACAGGATGAACTGCATTGATTGTTTAGACCGGACGAATGTCGTGCAGGTCAGTAGTATCGTCTTCTCATCAGCCCCTGTGGGTTCACAAATGATAGTCCGCTTTCGCTCGACACGTACTAAATCGGCAATTGCTCGCCTTGGCTTTGTTGAACCATTCCGAGTCTGGTGGTACGGAAATGGATGTTGTTTTCAACGATGGTATGACATCGGGTTGGGCGTTCATTCGGCTATCTAGATGTTGATCGTGTCTTAGTTTGGGCAAATAATGGCGATGCTATTAGAAATTTCATGCTGCCCCACAGAACCGGGAAGCGTGACCTCGGGGGTTTGTTAAATGACGGTATAAACTCCCTGGCAAGGTTCCTAATGTTCTGGTCCCCTTTCGCCTTCCCCCTGCTTATTTTGAACTTGAAGGATGTATACTTCGACATTTAACGATTGGTTTAGTCAGGTTGTCATCGACTATATGCTTGGTTTCCGGACACTTTCAGTTTTTTCAGAGTTCTTGTTAAAGTTACAGTCAACCGATCCGCGCGAACTCGTCCGATTGTCGAACATCCGAGCAGAAGCTATTGCAACGTGTGTCTCGCGTGTACTAGAAGAGGGGGAAACGCTGTTTTCTGGGTGGTCTTTGTTCTCTCCGGTTGCGCTGAATACGAAACTGGGGGAGAAGTTCGAAGAAAAGGTGTTACTCTTGGTTCGTCAATTTCATTTAATCTTCGGACTTTCTCGATTTACCGTGACCTTTCCCCAGTCTCGGGTCGCCTTATATATTATAGTGAGGGCAAAATCTGTTTTTGAGTTCCATTCCGTCGCTCAAAATTTCCCAGAGCTTTGACTACAACCTGGCAAAAGTGAAGGTTTCAACACGGGTACCCCTTCAAGACATCGTTTCTATTGCTAAAGGTACTCCCAACCTTTCTGGGTCTTTCTGCTTCACTCACTCGCAATATAGGCATATACATCATCTCTCCGCTAGAAGAGGCGTCTCGTGATCCCGTTCAAAATGCAGGATTCGTTGTTGAGTGGCGCAACATGCGCCAACGCACTCGCGTGACAAGTTACTCTCTGCGTAACAGTGTCGACCTACCCTCGCCCTCGCTCAGCGGGCCCAGCGTCTCCCCGAACGATGCGCGCAAGTTCAGAGCACGGGGGCACTCGAGTCACTCACCAACGAGGACTATCCCCCCCTCTTCTCTTTCCCTTTCTAGCGCATCTCAGATACAAACACCATCTACCAGCTCGACAACCGTCCGAACTACCGATCACCATTGCTCTTGCGTACGTCTACCGCTACGGCCACCGCGCGCCTATCGCGCCTGCTCTCTAGCGCCGCATTACCAACCCCGGCGCCGACCCCCGAGACGAGTATCGCAGCTGGCGCTAGCGACGCAACAGATTCGAACACGACGAATTTTGCCGCGTTCAAAGCACTGCCGATTGATCGCGCGTGGCGCGAGGGCAGCGGCAGTGCCTTCGTCGAGCCGGCTGCACCGGACGACTTGGCTGGTGTGAGCACGTGCAAGGAGGCTGTCGATCTCATGGTGGACGCCATCGCCAGTGCATGTAGGGACGCTCACGCTCATGCGCATGCGCATGCACACTCACACGACAGCGCCATATCCGACATGAGCAAGGATAAGAGCGATGTTGTGCCGCTTGTCCGCAATGAGGACATCGTGGGGTCTGTCTCTTTTTTTTTTCCACATTTCATTCTGCTCACCTGGGCCTTTGTTTCTTTTGTCTCAAAGCTTGGCTGAGGCAAGAAGGACGACAAGTATGTACGCAAAGATGGAATATGGTGTTAAGAGGTTGCTGTGGCTCGGTGGTTGAACAAGGACTGGACAGGTAGCCTTACAACTGCTAAAGCAGTAGGACTATATATAGTATTGGATCGAACAATACACATCCCTCTCACGAGCCCAAGAAAAGTAAAGGTATCGACAATTTTGCCATTCGCCAGGTGAAACCAGCTACGGCGGGTACAACCAACATGAAGAAGGGCGACTATTGAAACCAATAAATAAAGCAGAGAAGGGTAAAATGGGTATTTATGGGCTAGGTATGTGGGCAAGTGGGTAGGTATTTATTTATGGCAGATCCATGGCCTAGTAACGTGTAGTCCCTCCGTACATAAAAACATGAATGAATGAAGTGGGTTAGATGACAAAAGTTGTGTACAGACGAAAAAAATAGATATGTATATATATATATATAATCAATGGTCCATAAATAAACCTTGGGTCGAGTTGGAATCGCTTGGGGTAGTGTTCGACGAAGAGGGTGATGGCCGATTGTAGTAGCATCACGTCTGATCTCCCGAGTAAACGTCATTAGCCGCTAAGAGAAACAAAAAAGAAACAAAAAACTAAACTCACATGTTAACGCAGTCCGGCGAGATCAATAAACCGTGTCCTGCGCTTCATCGCTCTTGAATCTGAGCTCGTCCCGATCTTGTCCAATCCGACACCCATCATATCCTGCTCCACCACCCGCCGCATGTGTGGCTCACAAAGCATGCGCCCTTCAACTTCCCAGTAATCAACAAGACGTTCGTCGCATCTCATCCCATTTGCGTCATCTTCGTATTCGCAAGTGAGATGCTCGACGTGATAGCGGTCACCCGTGTGTGAGAGTGCACAGGGGCCTTCAATCGGGCGTCCACAATCGGGCGCAGCACACAGGGAGTGGTTGGCCTCATGATAGTGGTAGTCGCAGAACGGCTTGCCGTCAAAGACGTAGAATGTCTTGTCGGGGAACGATTTCTATATCAAGGGTTACACGGTAAACGTATGTTCCAAGAAATAAGGACGGGGGGGCCTCACGTGGCAAGTGTGACAGTTAAAGCAGTCTCGATGGTATTTCCCCTTAAGTTGCCCGTCTGAGGATGACACCGCCTGCTTCTCAATAGGCAGGCTGCAGCGACGACACTATGGGGTGATCGTGAGTCGCGATTACCAGAACCATCCAACCTCTCGTACCTTCGGCAAGTACATATGGCACCGGAGACGGTGGCTCCTCGTCGGACGACAGCCGCTCCCTGCGCGGGCGGATCGCGCTGCACGTGCGATGTCAAGGAACGCATCGGGGGTTTCGACGCACGTGTGTGTGAGGACGAGGTTGATGAAAGCCGTGTGTCCGTAGTGGTTGGTGATTTCAGGAATGCAGCTAGGGCTTTGTCAAGGCCTGTATCCGTTGAAACTCGCACCGTTTGTCGGTGATCATCTGAATATGTCGATGAGGCAGACGGGCTGTTGTGCACACGGGCGGACGTCATTCCACGCGCAAGGAGCTCATCATCGTCCGACTCGTCACCCTCGGCATACGCAAGTCCACCAAACTCAGATTCTTCATCTTCCGATGGACGACCAAGATAGGAAGAGTTCGGGTCATCCTGGGTCACGACCTTAACGCTATCTCCAGGCAATACGTCCTTTTTCTGTGAGGGCTTCTCAGAAGAGAACCGTACCCCAATGGGAGTAGTTGGTGTCAGAGGTCCGGGTGCATTGGACGACTCGTCGGATGGTTTGAGGGGGAAAGGTATCGACGATGGTTTACTGTGCTTGCGCTGTAGGGGGGTTGCAGAAGGGGTCGGGGATTGGGATAATGGGATGTTCGAAGAGGACCGGGAATCAGGAGGAGGCGATGGAACCGAACTCGGAGGGGAAGCAGTGCGGTGCGAATACGGCATTGGTAGCGCTGCGGGGTAGATATAGTGTCATTAATTAAAACATGATGAGAGAAGTAGAACCAAAGGCGCCGATAACCACGTAGGTAGTGGCGTCTAACAAAGTAATATGTGCTAAATGAATGAATGACGACATACCAGCAGGAGGATCTAGAGCGCCCAAGGGAGGTGTGTTGGCCCGATAGTCGTCCATACTCTGGGGTATATCTGCTGAAGGCCGCCGCATGCGAGACGTGGGTGGAGGAGCAAACATGGCGGCATGAGCCGCTGCTGCGAAGCCTCTGCGCCCGACGCCAGCCATTCCAGCTGAGCCTCCCGATTTGGTGTCAATCTCCGGCACTACGAGGGACTGGGTAGAATAGCTCGATGGGGCGGGAGAAGGGTTGGCCCGAAGGGGGTGGTGATTAGGCTGAGGCATCGGCGCTGAGTTGCCATAATTAGAGCTCTGAGCGACCTGAGACCGTGGGTCAGAGGGGCGACGCAGTATGGAAGTGGGAGCTTTGGGAGGAGACTGCGGCGCTGAGGGACGACGCTGGATAGGAGGACGGGTATCGAGGGAAGGTCGCAGGACCGAAGGATGTCGCTGGATGGGAGAAGCAGTGTCAGGAGACCGTAGAACAGAAGGAAGACGCTGGGTTGGAGAACGAGAACCATCGTCGAGAGAAGATGATGGATTAGATGGACGACGGAAGGAGGGAGAGGGAGCGCCAGGGGGGGACTGTGGGTTAGATGGACGACGCAGGGTGGGAGAACGCGTATCGAGGGGAGATGGGGAGGCAATAGGTGTCCGAGTATTGATACTGAGACTCCCACCAGGTCGAGGAATAGTAGAAGGGGTGACGACGTTCGGAGACAGCTCCAGTCTTTGTGGAGGTCGAGGAGGTTGGGACACGGGATTGCTGTTGAGCGATGGTGCAGGACTACTAACGCCATTTCTTGAAGGAGCGCCGTGTAGACGCGTTCGATGAAGGTCGGGGGGCAGTCTGCGCCTTGACTGGTGGTTGAACGGGGGTGGTATCGCTGGCAGTGTTGGAAGGAAGAGAGGCAGATGAGCAGACGTGGTCGCCAAGTTTATCAATTGGGATTAGTCTAGTGCAGGTGGAACACTTGACTGTTGGGAGAAGTTGGGATATGCGTTCAGTTGGGTGATTAGGATGGAGCTGGGCCATGATAGATATTAAAAAAAAGGAGCGTGAGGATGGAGATCTGGAGGGAAATAGGAATGAAGATAGCGAGGGTGGACGGCCAGCGTGGTTCGAGTGCAAGTGTCAGTCAATTTGGCTACCGTCCCATTTGCGATGCAATGCAATGCTACAATCTCCATTTCACACTCAACTCCAACAACATGACATAGCACAACGTGATAACAAGTCCTCTATACCAACCCACTGCACCGCATTAATCATAACCACGAAGCGAGTGTCACTAGCTACTCGTTGGCACAGGCAACGAACAATTTTCTGTTGATTCGCGTCCTTGGTCCGTCTCTGCACCTTCACCAGCCTGCGTGGACACCACCGTGGTGCCCAGTTGCGGGAGTCCAGTTGAAAGTACAGCCGCGGCAAGTGCTTGAGAATTTCCCGAGGGGTTGAGCCTGGAAAAAAACTCGTCCCAGCGACCTGTGAATCTATCCGGTTCGGCGAATCATTCATCGTATATAATTGAGCTCAAGCCACGCACCCCAGTCAAACATACCCCCGGGAATGCCATCCAACCAATTGTTGTCCGCCAACGCGAGCTGCTCCAGCGCTCTTGTCGATGCTGGCGCCGAGTCGAGAGTGTTCATCACGTGAACGTTCTCACACTCGGGCATCCCACCCTCGTTTAGCACAGGATTAACGTTCACGTTCGCGATATCGTTCCGCCCTGATGACGTCTGACTTCCGCTCTCATCATCATGCGCTCCTGCAGGTGGCGCACCATCTGCGCCCCGCGTGAGCCCGTCCTCCTTGAATAACAGGGATATGACCTCACCCTCATCGTCGCTATGACTCTCGATGATTACGCCAGGTCCGACGCCTGTAAATGTTCCCTTGGCCTTGCCGTGCGCGACGAACACGCCGCCCCCTGGCCAGCTCGAGTCTTTCTTATATGCTAGTCCTCCTAAGGGGAACGGTTTCCTGCTTGTCACATTATTCGCAGGGTTCAACGGTGGGAGCTCCTCCTGTAGCGGCGGACCTTGCGTTGCCCCGTAAAGCAATGCGATGATCTCTGCTGTCTGAAACAACATATCAAATCAAGGGACTACTCATCGGAATGCCACACGACCAACCTTTCGGCGCGCCGACATGTGATCCGGTGAGAGTGACTTTTCCCATCGTCGGATACAATCGCGTAATTTCTTAAGTTTCACCGCCGCGTCCTGATCCCGGCGACGTGCCCACGTGTGGTACTGTCATAAACCGTTATCGTCAGATGAGCGCTCTCTGGGTCATAGCCACATGCAACATGCCCACCTGAACCAGCGCACATGAGGTCGCCGCGTACGCCACTAGCATCCATACATCATAAACTTTGTCATTTCGGTCCAGCCAATCGATAGCATCGCCAGTCAATCCGACCAGGTTTGACCAGCTTTCAATGGTGAGGGAAAACTTGAGATGTTCCGGGCACAAGTATGAGATCCGCATGAAGACGCGCCAAAAGATCATTAAAACGCAAGTATATAGCAGGAAGAGCACTCCTGCATAGCCAGTGTTCAGGGGAAGCCCAACATAGGATGTAATGATACGAACCTGCGTTGACGGGTGTGTCAGGCCCTCGGAATTGCAAACTTGGAGGCAGATTCTTCTTCCAGTTCTCAATATCGACCAGTAACATGGCAAGAGCCTCGTCGGTTGTGTTCATCAACCCGGCCGGGCTAAATTCATCAGATAAGCGTCTTCGGAAGCGGGATAAGATAAATCATACCTATATATGGTCTTCAGCACTCGTCCAAGGATAATGCTGAGTCTGGCAAGTTCGTCCACGTAGAGATCATAAGGAGTGCCAGAGGAAGGTAATCGGGCATCGCAGTCATTGACATCGATCATGTACGGATGCCCATATGACAGGCTCACCCTGTGATGAGCATCGTGAGCATGAGATACCAGAAACCCGTGAGGTAGACGGGGATAAGTTGAAAAATACCATCGGTCACTAATGAGACACGCTCCCCACAGCCTGCGTCGCATTTCAATATTCTGCTTTACCGCCTCTGCACGATGAAGACCCAAATCTTGAGCCTGCGCCTCAGTTGAGTAAACATTGCTTCGGTGAGGAACATCCCCCCCATTCCACGTACCATCCTGATCGCAGTCCCCAATCGGATCCACACAGCGGACAGAGCATTTGGCACAAACTGTGAATGACAATCCCCTACCATGCAAAGAATTAACAGGCTCTGTACATTGACGATTGAAGCCGTCGAAAGGACATCTTCCGCTTTGATGACGGCGTTGACGGCATAGCGTATTGCGTCGAACACATTCTGCGGTACTTCCCGCCGTGCAGCCGCTACGAGGCAAATAGAATATAATAATATAGGCGGAGGCGAGGGGGTGGAAAGAAACTCGGCTTGGGTGATGACTGGAAGGACGGGAGCGATCTCTGAGAAGTACGCATTAACCAGCTTTTCGACCACATCCCGTTCGATGCGCATGTCCACGGGCTTTTGCAATGCTGGTGCGGCGTCGCCAGCAGTTGGCTCTAACACTTGGACGAGTCCGTCACCGTTTTGTAAGATTTCCCATGTATGATGGTGTCGCGCATCATAATTTTCATATAATCGGGAAGGTATCGCGGCGCTCGAGTGAAGAAGATGCGCTTCAGATGTAGGACCTGGTAAAGGATCATGTGTCAAAGCGAGGCAAATGGGTCTGAAGCCTCGTCCCCATACCATACACCCGCGCATCTGGAGGGCGAGAGGACTCTCCGGGCGTAGAAGAGCTGAGCCGCTCTGTGTTTTCCAAGCGTGTTTTCTCTGTGACAGCGGCAGCCTCTTCCTCTTGCTTTTTCTTCTTAAATCGAGTCTCCGCAATAGGAAGGAAGAAAGTACAATCGAACCCATACTGTTTGCAGTGTTGGCATAAAGGGGGGTCAGAATCTGGGAGAATATCGCATCTGTTTGATGGAGGGATGGGTCAGCAAGCAAACAGAGACAATGATCCGAAGAGACGACGGCGTCAAAAGGGACCATGGGAACGCGAGATGGTGTAAACCGCAGCTGATTGCTGTCAAACAGAAAACGGACGAACCGGATTTTGCGACTGCGGCAACTATCGCACGCCCTTTGCGTCTTAGTGCGCTTCTTGGAGTCTGAAGGCAATGGGTGTTGCGCGTTAGCCCTTGGACCTGATGCCATAACGTTGGGAACTAAACCCGAAGCCCCTGCAATTTCCTCTGAACCCTCCGCATCGCCCCCTTGGCCCTCACTGGTGGGCTTGCGCTTGCGCTTCCCCGTTGATAGTTGGCCGAGTGACACAGATGAATGATTCGCCGTTGGGGAAGGCTGAGACACGGCTTCGTGCGCGGCATTTGGACGCGGAGGTGCATACATCATGATTTGTTGTGGATAAGGAGAATAGTGAGGGAAGGGGGCATGAGATGGATACGGAGCGTGATGCACCGGATATGCATA
>WNFI01255906.1_pt1 | contig 19681 bp, 17 predicted proteins | sample 5400471 | NCBI WGS metagenome assembly WNFI01 (sample SAMN13153348, study PRJNA577476) | soil metagenome | isolation source: 100 cm saprolite on Douglas fir-dominated hillslope | place: USA:California | collected 2013-09-17
CTTATTTCGACCTGAAGACGCGGGTTCAAAACAAACTGCTTTCCGAACTGGACCCCTCCATGGATGTGACCCGGACCGACGAGGTCCGGCGCACGATCCAGGAGCTGTTCGAACAGATCCTGACCGAAGAAAATATCGTTCTGTCCCGCCCCGAACGCGCGCGTCTATTCGAACAGATCGCGGCGGAGATCCTGGGTTTTGGACCGCTGCAGCCGCTCCTCGAAGATGACACGATCACAGAAATCATGGTGAACGGGGCAAAGAACATCTACATCGAGCGAAAGGGAAAGATCCACCGGGTGCCGGTCACCTTTGAGAATAATGAGCACGTCCTGCGCATCATTGATCGCATCGTGGCTCCGTTGGGCCGGCGAATTGACGAGTCCAGCCCCTACGTGGATGCCCGCCTTCCAGATGGCTCCCGTGTGAATGCGGTGATCGCACCGATATCCCTGGTCGGACCCATTCTCACCATCCGTAAATTTGCCCGAAATCCCATTACGGTGGAACAGCTGATCCAGTTCGGATCGATATCCCAGGAATCGCTTCAGTTCCTGAAGGCCTGCGTGGAAGCCCGCCTCAACGTTGTCATCTCCGGCGGAACAGGTTCGGGCAAGACCACGTTCTTGAATATCCTTTCTGGTTTTATCCCCACGGATGAGCGTATTGTCACGATCGAAAACGCGGCAGAGTTACAATTACGTCAGGAACACGTCGTCACCCTGGAATCGCGTCCGCCCAATATTGAAGGCCGGGGCGAGATCACGATTAGAAACCTCGTCATCAACGCCCTGCGTATGCGTCCCGACGATGAAGCCGCGCTGGATATGCTCCAGGCCATGAATACGGGCCACGACGGCTCCATGACGACCCTGCACTCCAATGGCCCCCGGGATACCCTGTCTCGTCTGGAAACGATGACCTTGATGGCCGGGATGGACCTGCCCGCCCGGGCGATCCGCGAACAAATTTCATCCGCCATCGATCTGGTGGTTCACCAGGACCGCATGCGGGATGGCACCCGTAAAGTGGTCAACATCACCGAAGTCAGCGGTATGGAAGGTGAGCTGATCACCATGACCGATATATTCATTTATGAGCAATCCGGGGTGGAGAACGGCCAGATCATGGGTCGTCTGCGCTCGACCGGGTTGCGTCCGAAATTCATGGACAAGATCGAAGCGGCCGGTATTCACCTGCCTCCGTCCATATTTGGAATCGGAGAGCGTCGTCGTTATTAGGCGGCGCAGCTCTTTCGAAAAAGGAAGTCAATAATCCTATGGTTATCGTGATCATTCTCGGCGGATTGCTTCTGATCGTCCTCCTGATCGTCGGAGTGATTGTCACCTCCTCCAGCGAACGTACCCTCGTCGAAGAACGACTGGGTCAATATCTCGGTGAAGAATCTTCCAGCGCGGAGGTGGGGGCGCAGCGGACGGCATTGACAGATTGGGTCTCGCAGCGCGTCCAACGCACCTCCTTCGGCGATAACATCAGCCGTGATCTGGCGCGGGCCGATCTGAAATTTAAGGTCGGCGAATATCTGGCTGCGATCTTCATATCGACCTTTGTCGTGGGCGGGCTGGCCTGGGTGATCGGCGGGCAAAATATCATTTCTTTTCTGATCGGCGCGGTGCTGGGGTTCTTTATCCCCCGCTTCTATGTCAAACGCCAGCAGGCCCGGCGGTTGACCAAGTTCAACGACCAGCTCTCGGACATGCTCAATCTTATGGTGAACGGCCTGCGAGCCGGCTATTCGATCATGCAGGCGATGGAAGCGGTCAGCAAAGAGATGCCGCCGCCGATCAACGACGAATTCCGGCGAGTCATCCAGGAAATGCAGATCGGGATTCCGATGGAAACTGCGCTGGCTAATCTCCTGCGCCGGATTCCCAGTGACGATCTGGACTTTGTGGTCACCGCGATCAATGTTCAGCGCGAAGTGGGCGGTAACCTGTCTGAGATATTGGACACCATCTCGTTTACGATTCGGGAACGGGTGAAGGTCAAGGGAGAGATCAGGGTACTGACCTCCCAGGTGCGCGCCTCCGGCACCCTGCTGTCCCTGATCCCCCTCGGTCTGACACTCATTTTATGGTTCCTCAATCCCAAATACCTGCTCTCCTTCATGGACGGCGGCCTTTTCTGTGCGCTGGGAGCCGGCATCGCCGTGGTTTTCTTGATCGGTTCAGGCTATTTTATTATGATGCGCATCGCAGACATCGAAGTATAGAATGGCGATCGTAGTTATCATACTGGTCAGTATCGTGATCTTCGGCGTCGCCGTCGCGCTGATCGTGGCGGGGCTCAGGGTTTCACGCGTGGCGGAGCAGGACGATCCATTGATGGAGCGGCTGGCAGAAGCCACTCAGAGGGGAGATGTGGTTGCATCACTCGAACAGATCGAGATGCAGCAGCCCTTCAGTCAGCGGGTGGTTGTACCGTTTTTACGCCGGGTCGGCGAGCTCTCCACTGGATTTACACCACAAAAAGTACTCGAAGATACCAACAAGAAGCTTGAATTAGCAGGGAACCCGGGGCGGATCGACGCCACGACGTTCCTGGCGACCCGGTTCGTCGTTGCCCTCTTTTTTGGCAGCATCTTACTCATTTTTTCTTTTTTGGCTCCCCAAAAATGGCCGCTGATCCAGGTTTTCCTCGTGGTTTTGCTCTTTACGGTGATCGGTTTCTTCTTTCCACAGCTCTGGTTGCAAGGCCGGATTAATTCCCGCCAGAAGGATATCCGCCGGGCGATGCCGGACGCGCTCGATCTTCTTACCATCTGCGTGGAGGCCGGGCTGGGGTTTGAAGCAGCCATGTCCAAAGTCAGTGAAAAATGGCAAACCGAGCTTTCGATCGCATTGCTGCGGGCCATCCGCGAGATCCAGCTGGGGAAGGCCCGCCGGGATGCCATGCGGGATATGGCTGAGCGGATCGGAATCCCCGAAATGACGAGCTTCGTTGCAGCAATCATCCAAAGCGAGATTCTGGGTGTCAGCCTGTCCAAGGTGCTGCGGATCCAATCCGATCAAATGCGCGTGAAGCGCCGGCAGCGCGCTGAGGAGGAGGCGCATCAGGCTCCGATCAAGATGATCATTCCTCTGGCGCTTTTGATATTTCCCTCCATCTTCATCATTTTGTTGGGCCCCGCCGGGATCCAGATCTCACGAACCTTGGGTGCTCTTCGATAATCCATACTGAACCTGCGCCGGGCCGGCACCCATGCCCAAGCCCAGGATCGCATGCTCGCAGCGCACAATGTTCTGCCTCCTCAACATCCCTCACAAGGGCGCGCGCCCGTCCTTGAGCGGGATGTTGTGCTTGGAGGAGGAAATGGATACCCGGTTAGTTCGGGCCGATGCTTCGGTTGGATACTTTACGGATGCCCTTGCGTCCGGAGGAGGACTCCATGTCAATCCATGTGGACGTGCAAGCTCGAAATGTCCCGTTGACCGAGCCGATCAGGAAGCATATTGAGCAAAGGGCAGGTAAGCTTGATCATTATCTCCCCCTCATCGAGGAGGCCTATGTGGAGCTTACCTTTCATAAATCCGCCCGGAATGCCAATGATCGGAACGTGACCCAGATCACCGTCCGCGGCAAGGGTCTGCTCCTGCGAACGGAAGAGCGTGCGGATGAAGTGCTGAGTGCATTTGACTCTGCGCTAGACAAGCTGCACCGCCAGATCGACCGGTACAAGGGGAAACATTACCACAGCCGGGGCGCAGACCGCTCCGCATCGAGGCCAGAGGAGGAGTTGGTTGCCCCCGATGAGACGGGGGAACTGCCCGACCTGATCGCAAAGCGCAAGCAATTTCGAATCTACCCCATGAATGAGCTGGAGGCGATCGAACAGATGAAGCTGCTCGGCCACGATAATTTCTTCATCTTTTACAACGGCGAGACAAGCAAGATCAACGTCCTCTATCGTCGCCGCGATGGATCCTACGGATTGATCGAGCCTGAATTTGGATGAAGCGGCCGCCCTTTTCGCCGCTGGTCCTGGAGTGGATGCATGGAATCGATGGATTTTGACGACGACTACCTCAATTTAGGATTCACGGACAGCGGGGTGGACATGGAAGCCACCCAGGCTTATGACCAAATGGTGATCGTGCGCGATATTGAGTTTTACAGCTTGTGCGAACATCATCTGCTGCCATTCCTGGGTCGTGTGCATGTCGCCTATATGCCGGCCGGCAAAGTCATCGGTCTATCCAAAATCCCGCGGATCGTCGATATCTTTGCCCGCCGCTTGCAGGTGCAGGAGAGAATGACGCGCCAGATCGCTGACCTTTTAGAGGAGATCCTGGAGCCCAAGGGGGTCGCCGTGGTGGTCGAAGGGATGCACCTGTGCTCCATGATGCGGGGTGTGAAAAAACATGGTGCGCGCATGACCACCTCGGCCATGCACGGTGCCTTCCGCACCAATGCAGCCACGCGCCAGGAATTTCTTGAGAATATCTCGCGGGGGGCCGGGCCCCTGCAGATCTAAGAGTTAACGAGGGTTCCGGGCTGCTTCCAAAACGTCCGGACGTTCCACGATCCAGGTCCCGACCCGCATTTGCCGGGCCACCTGGGTGAGTGGTTCATGCAATATGGGATGCATCAGCATGGGTGCGATTTCCGCCATGGGAACCACGACGAAGGGATAATTCCAGCGTTCAATTTGTAGAGGCTCATCGTCGAACAAGGTGATGTCGATGTCGATGGAACGGGGGGCATTTACATCGGAGCCGCGCCGGCGTCCCAGGCCGAGCTCGATCGGCCCGATGACACGCGCTTTGAGCTCCGCCGGCGGCAGGTCGAACTGGATTTGCAGGCAGGCATTGAGGAAATTCGGTCCCGCGGCACCCACGGGCTGCGATTCCCATGCATGTGATACGGCCTGCCACTCACCGAATTTTTGGATCTGAGCCAGGGCCTGAGGCAGGTGCCTCTCAGGTTGAATATTGGACCCCAAATTCAGATAGTAGGTGTGGACCTTACTCATTTCGACTCCGTTCGATCTCTACTCCCACGGACGCTGAGAATCGGACCGCCCCCGGTTTTTCCACGCGAACCTGGACTTTTTGGACGCCCTCCTGAGCTAGGCAGATGGCGGCGAGATCGTTGGCCAGGGCCTCCACAGTAAATCGGTTGGCGGTCTCCGCGTGTGCCTGGGCCAGTTTGGCAATTGTCCGATAGTTCACACTGTCTTTGACGTCATCGCTTTGGGCTGCGCGCCGCGTGTCACTATAAATGGTCAGGTTGATCAGAATTTCCTGCGGGTGCTCCCGCTCCCAGTCATTGATCCCAATGATTCCCCGAACTAGGAGGTCTTTGATGATGATCTTGTCCATGGCAGCGCTTCCCTTTCAGCACGAACCAAGATTCTATCATCAACCGTCTCGGGTTTCTTACTCTGCAACCCGCACCGGCGGTTGAAATTCTTGACTTCACTATTTAGGCATGATAATATCTGGTCGTAGCCGGAGGCAAAGATGACATCGTCAGCTGACCCATCCATTCTTGAAACGGATGTCGAATTTACGGAAGAGCAGCACGATATTTGGAAGACCCTCTATACCCGCCAGCTTCCCCAGGTCCAAAAATATGCATGCCAGGAATACCTGGAGGGTTCTCAAAACCTGCGGCTGCCGCCTGACCACATCCCCTCGGTGCAATGGCTGAACGAACAAATTACACCGCGGACCGGCTGGCGGACGATTCGCACCAAGGTCCGCTATTCCGATGCGGTGCAGTGGTATAAACACTTCGGTCAAAAAGAATTCCTCATCACCGACTACGTGCGCAGCCGTGAGGAGCTCGAATTCACGCCGGAGCCGGATATGTTCCACGATGTGTATGGCCATCTACCCTATTTCACGCTGCCGCGCTATGTGGAGATCCAGGAAATGTTCGCACCGGCATTCCACAAAACGACTTCCGATGAGCAGCGCGAGTCGATCAAGCGGCTCGCCTGGTTCAGCAGCGAATTTGGTCTGATCCGTGAAAATGGGGAGATCAAGGTGTTCGGCACCGGCCTGATCTCCTCCAAAGGGGAAATGCAGCATGTCATCGAGGGCAAGACCCCGCTGCTCCCGTTCAAAGTTGAAACGATCGTCAACTTTGAGAAAGCGATCTGGAGCTACAACGACCAGCTCTTCGTATTTGACTCTCTGGGTCACTTGAAGGCGGAGCTCTCCCGCTTTTTTGACACCTTGTGAGGACGGAAAGTCATGAATCGAAACCCGCTGCGTTCAAGGTGCAGCGGGTTTTTTTGATTTCCGCTTTTTGTCATTCGGTGCCCTGGAAGTTTTTTTTGGACGAGCTGCGGCGGGCCGTAAGCGGGAGACAGATTGACCATTCTTATTCGCCTTGTTCCGCTTGCCGCCCGGGGCCGAACGGTAACCACCCAAAATCAGTGTGCTGTCTCCGCGGTAGGCCTCGATGAAGAGACGGGCGAGCGCCGTGCTGAGGGCGAAGAGCAGGAAGCCCGTTCCCGGTCGGGAATCCCAGCGTGGAAACCAGATCAGGGCAAAGATGAGCGTGGCGGCCAGGATCTCAAAAAACTGCGTCGGATAGCGGTTCGCGCCCCATAATTGGATACCCCAGGGAAGATTCGTCGGTGCTCCATATGCCAGGCCGGAGGCCAGGTGGGCGAATCCCAATCCAACTGCGATGAGAGCAAAATATGGAGTGAGCGCATCCAGGGTGGGCCAGAGCGCCAGGCCTCTGCGTTGGGCGTAGGCGAAGCCGGTGATGAGGGCGACAGCCAATCCGGCCCAGTTATCGGAGAGAGCCGTGTTGATCGAGATCAAACTGATCGGGCTTTGCAGAAAGGCTGACAGATTTTCCGCGGCAAAGATCAGGCGCCCACCGACGAGAAAGCCGATCAAGCCGTAGGTGATCAGATTTACCAGGTCCGCCTCTGCGATTCCGTGCCGTGAGGCGCGTTTTTCCGTTAGGATCGCACCAATCCAGGCAAAAAAAACAAGCAGGATCAGGTCGCGTGGAGGCGCAAAAATGTTTTGAAAAAGGGCAGGCATCAGATCGCGATCGAGTTCAGTTCTGAACGCTCTTCAAGATTTCCTCGATGTAGGTTCGAAGCAGGGCTTCGGACATGGGTCCTCCGATATAGCGCTCGGCGACTTTCCCCGCCCGATCAATAAAATAGCTGGTGGGGAGGGAGGTCAAATCATATTTTGGACCCAGATCGCCGGTTTCATCCAGCAGGATCGGAAAGGTCAGGCCGTATTGCGTCACGAATGGGACGATGTCCAGCGGATAATCCTGCACGGTAGAGTTCACGCCGAGAACCACGAGACCTCGAGACTGATATTCCTCGTAGAGTTTTTGGATGGTCGGCATCTCTGCCCGGCACGGAGGGCACCAGGTTGCCCAGATATTGATCAGAACCGCGCTGCCCCTTAGCTGCCGGACGCTGAATTTTTCCCCCGTGGGGGTTGCCAGCGAAAAGTCAGGAGCTTGAGAACCCTTGAGCGGCCCTGGGATCAAAGCGGCGGACGCGCTGGCCGTTCGGTCCGCGCTCAGTTGGATCCAGACGAGTCCGATGATCAGGATCAATGCGGAGAGGAGACGACGTTGGTTTGGTTGCATAACTGGCGGAATTGACCTATACTCAGGCCGTTCGATACGTCTTGCATATCATACCAGTATTATCAAACCCCTGCGCGTATGCTCTTCACAGAATCGGTATATGTCGGCATCGACCCCACATCAGGGCGCAAAGCATTTACATATGCCGCGCTGGACAACGACCTGAACCTCGTGACGCTCGCCGACGGCGAGCTCGAAGATGTTATCGCGTATCTGGCCGGACAAAAGTCGGCAACGGTGGCCATCAATTCCCCCTCCCACTTCGCGAGCACGGGATCGCGGTTCATGGAACCGGCTCGCGGGAATCGCAGTGCCTGGCCTGGGTCCAGATCGGCTTCGCACTGTATCGGAAACTTTCCAAATTGGGGTTTCGCGGATTTTCAGAAGACGGCGGATCCCACCAGTGGATGGAAACCCATCCGGACGCTTGCTTTTGTGTCATGCTGGATGAGATTCCGCTCTCCAAACCGACCCTGGAAGGGAGACTGCAGAGGGAGCTGATCCTTTATGAGAAGGGGGTTCGCATCAAGGATCCAATGTTCTTTTTTGAGGAAATCACGCGGCACAAGTTGATCAAAGGCATTCTGCCAATGGAGTTGGTTTATCCGCCGGAACAGCTGGACGCACTGGTAGCCAGCTACACTGCCTGGTTGGCCTCCCAGAAACCTGCCGAGGTGATGCGGATCGGAAACAGGCCGGAAGGATTCATTACGTTGCCGACCCGCAGCCTGCGGGAAAAATACTAGAACGCTGCTAGGCACAGTGCTGGCGCTGGACTTGTTGCCGGTTGAAGAAGCTCGAACCCGCATCCAATGGTTCGGCCGAAGAGGACTAGAATGAAAATTGCAGTAGGATTTGATCACGGAGGTTTTCCGCTTAAGGAAACAGTTCTGGAGAGTGTGCGCGCCGCCGGACACGAGCCGATCGATATGGGAACCTTCAGCGCGGAGAGCGTGGATTTTCCTGATTTTTCTGAGAAGGTCGGGCGCTCTGTGCAATCCGGCCAGAGCGCACGCGGGATATTGGTATGTGGCTCCGGAATCGGCGCGTGTATCGCGGCAAACAAGATGAACGGCGTTTATGCCTCGATCTGTCATGATACCTATTCCGCGGCCCAGGGGGTCAGGCATGACAATATGAATGTACTCTGCCTCGGCGGACGCGTCGTCGGACCCGAGGTGGCTCGGACGCTCATCGCAGCTTTTCTCGGCGCGCACTATCTGGGCGACGAACCAGGTGGTGAGCGCCTCGCGCGGCGTGTCGCAAAGATCCGAATGCTCGAAAAGGGAATATCACTCTCACAGTGAGGTGTCTATGGATTCCGTGATCAAGAAACTTACCATGCTGGGCCAGTCGCTCTGGTATGACAATATCCAGAGGAAATTGCTGGAAAATGGCGAGATGGCCGCAATGATCGCCCGCGGGGATGTACGCGGGGTCACCTCCAACCCCACGATATTTAATAACGCCATTTCCAAATCGAATGACTACGATTCGGCCCTGGTACCCCTGGCGTGGGCGGGTTGGGACGCAGAAAAGATCTTCTGGGAATTGGTCGTCGAAGATATTAAGACGGCCTGCCGCCTTTTTCACCCGGTTTTCGAAGAGAGCAATGGCGGAGATGGATACGTCAGCATCGAAGTCAGCCCTTTTCTGTCTGCCGACACGCATGCGACCGCGGCCCAAGCCCAACAATTATGGGCACGGGTGGCCAAATCGAATCTGATGGTGAAGATTCCTGCCACTCCGGCAGGCATCCCCGCCATCCGAAGTTCGATCGCGGCCGGCATCAACATCAATATCACACTGATCTTCTCCCTAACCCGCTATGCGGAGGTCATGGAGGCCTATCTCAGCGGCCTGGAGGACCGCCTCGCCGCGGGTCGCCCGATCGATCACATTGCCTCTGTCGCATCCTTCTTCGTATCGCGGGTCGACACAAAGGTGGATCCGCTCCTCCCGGATGGCTCGCCACTGCGCGGGCAGGCGGCGATCGCGAATGCAAAGATCGCCTACGAGAATTTCCAAAAAGTTTTCTCCGGTGCCCGTTGGGAGAAATTGGAGGCCCGGGGAGCGCGTCTCCAAAGACCGCTCTGGGCATCGACCAGCACCAAGAACCCGGCGTATCCCGACACCATGTATGTGGACAATTTGATCGGCCCGCATACGATCGATACGGTACCACCAGCCACCCTCGAGGCAGTACGCGACCATGGCAAGGCTGAGGTCAGCATTACCAAAGATGTCGAAAAGGCGCATGCGACGATTGCTGCACTGGAGTCGGCAGGCATCTCGATGGCGAAAGTGACACAGGAACTCGAAGAGGAGGGTGTCGCCTCGTTTTCGGAATCGATCACGGCGGTGTTGAAGACCATTGATGATCGGCGCAAGAACGATGTCGCCTCGCTCGGCCCTCTGGCGGATGCCGTTTCCAAGCGGATGGCAAGGCTGGAGGCGGAGTCCATACCCGCGCGACTCTGGACTCACGATCCCACTCTTTGGACGAACATTCCGGCCGAACAGGCGGAAGTGAAAAACCGAATGGGCTGGCTGGACTCGCCCGAAAAGGCGCGCGGGCTCCTACCGCTCTACCAGTCCTTCGCAGACGAGATCCGCAGCGCCCACCTCAGCCGCGCCCTCGTACTGGGGATGGGTGGATCATCTTTGACTGCTGAGGCATTTAGCTTGCTGCTGGCGGCCGCCAATATCTCCGGTCCGGTTCGTCTCGCGATCCTGGATTCGACCGACCCCGGCCAGGTCACCAAAGCCGCCGCGGATTATCCGGCAGAAAATAGCCTGTACATTGTGGCAAGCAAGTCCGGTGGCACGGCAGAGGTCAGCGCGAACTATGATCTCTTTTGGAGCCTTACACACAAGGAGCGCTCGCGATTTGTCGCAACTACCGATCCGGGTACATCACTTGAGCTCCTGGCGCGCGAACGTGCTTTCCGGAAAATTTTCTCGGCCGATGAATCGGTCGGCGGACGGTATTCTGCGCTAACAGACTTCGGAATGGTGCCGGCCGCTTTGCTTGGATTTGATCTTCCACGTTTACTGGACCGAGCGGACTGGATGAAACGCCAATGCCTGAGGGACGTTCCTGCAGCCCGCAACCCCGGACTAGCGCTGGGAGCCGTATTGGGGGAAGCGGCGCTGGCGGGCATGGACAAGCTGACGATACTCGCGGATGCACCCCTGGCCGCGCTCGCCGCCTGGATCGAACAGTTGATCGCGGAATCCAGTGGCAAAGATGGAAAGGGCATCTTGCCCGTGCCCCTGGAACCCGTGGATGCTCCCGAGGTCTACGGGAAGGATCGAATGTTTGTTTACCTGAAGCAAGGCGGCGAACTCGAGAACGCGATCTCGGCGCTTCGCACCGCCGGATTCCCGGTATTGGAATTTGCAGTAGCCGACCCCTACGAGGCCTCGGGCGAATTCTTCCGGTGGGAATTTGCAACCGCCGTCGCTTGCCATATCCTGGGAGTCAATGCATTCAACCAGCCGGACGTGCAGGAGAGCAAGGACCGCACTAAGGCTAAGATTGCGGAATATCACGCAAGCGGGAAGTTGGCGGAGGGGAAATCCATTGAACTGGGCGGAGCCAAAGACGCGCTGGCTGAATTTTTGTCACAAGCTGGCTCTGGAAATTATGTTGCGATCAATGCCTACGTAGCGCGCAACGAGAGTGCCGTTCAGCCTCTGCAGAGGATGCGGGTTGCGATCCGTGAAAAAACTCACTGCGCCGTAACCGCCGGCTTTGGCCCGCGCTTCCAGCATTCCACCGGACAATTTCATAAGGGTGGGCCGAATACAGGTCTGTTCATCCAGATCATTTCCGATTCACCCGCGGATCTGCCGATCCCGAACGAAGATATGACCTTCGGCACCCTGATCCGAGCGCAGGCACTGGGAGACTATGAAACCTTGCTTGCTCGGGACCGTCGGGTGATCCGGATCCATCTGAAGACCCCGGAGGCAATTCACCAATTGGTGAAAGCACTTCTCTAGGCACAGCCTGGAGCATCTTCTCATTGCGACCTTTATGGAATGATGGTCGCCAGGTCCCCGCCGGCTGCCAGAAGCGTTTGCTTCCCGGTTTGTACATCGGCTCCATAAATATCAAAGTGGCCTGAATTTTGGTAGGCAAATTGGTAGGAATAGCGCGAGTAGATCAGTTCACTACCATCCGGTGACCAGCCGAGGCTCGAATAGGACACATCGCTTTCGTTCAGGAAAATGTGCGCGCCCGTTCCATCGGGTTGGACGAGCCAGACCTGGTTGCTGGTGGTCGGTCCGTTCGCCGCTGAGTCGCGGTCGATCGCGATCCAATCTCCGTCTGGCGACCAGACTCCCGAATAGTCACTTTGACCCCCCGATCCGCCCAGGTCTGTCGTCTGACCCGAAGTCAACCCGTACTCTTTCACATGCATGAAGGTGCTGCCGCTCAGATCCGTTTGATCCCCATACAGGATTTCATTTCCGGCAGGACTCCACGCCTCCGGTATGGTCTGAGCCGAGCGAAGGGGAATGGAGATACTTTGATTATCTCGGAGATGATACAGCATCAGCATGTTATTGACCGCAGAAATATAGCTGAGCCATTGTCCGTCCGGCGAAAATTTCGGAGATGTTCCTGGAAAGGACTGATCTTGGAAGACCGGCTGGGTTACACCGGTCGAGAGGTCCAGCCACCAGATGCTGAACCGGGGCAGCTGGACAGACTGGGAATTATCCAGGCGCTCATAGGCGACCTTCTGGCTGTCAGGATACCACTGGGGTGAATCACATTGCGCGTGGGGGCAATCGAGCGCGAGGCGTTTGCCGGACCCGTCCAGATTCATAGTCCAGATCGCAGATCCGTCATTGTCGGGCTGGAAAACTACATAGATGATCGTCTTATCGTCCGGGGAGATCGAATAGGCCACAATGCCGGATGGTTCCTGGGTAAGTTGGACCGGGCTGCCTCCTGAGAACGGGACGCTGAATAATTGATCGTGAGTCTGTTGCGCAGGGGCGATGAATAAAACCTTCCAAGAATTTTGGCCTGCTGTGCCGGAGGGCCTCCCATGATCGATCCCACCCGCGATGGAGCTCGATGCAGATTGGGATACTTTGGACACGAACTGAAAAGAGTTAATCGCACTAATCGTTAGGGCAGCACCTAGACCGGTAACCACCACCGCTGAAACGAGGGGGGTATACAGACTGAAGCGCGTCAGCAGGTCCGAGCGCGCAATCAAACGCGCGCCCCCAACCATGGCGAGCCCGATCAGGATCAGGATTAGGGCCAGGCCGATACTGAAGGACAGGATCAGGAGCATGCCGAAGGGGATGCGGTTGATTGCCACCGCAACGAGCAGGATCGCGATGGCATCCGGACACGGTACCAGGCCTCCGCTGATACCCAGGGTCAGGAGGGACTTCCAGGTCACCCTACGGGAATGCTGGTCGTGCGGGTGCGTGTGGCCATCTGGTTCGCCTGAATCTCCATGAGAATGCGGATGCACATGCGTAGCGGAACGATGAGTCTGAACCGAACTCTCTGCCGCATGGGCGGGGCGATCGGAGTTGAGTTCGGCGCGCCTCCCCAAAAAAAGGTTGATTCCAAACGCGATCACGAGCAGGCCCGAAATGATTTCCAACCAGGGCGTGATCAGCGTCGGGAGAATGTAGTGGGAGGCGATCAGGGTGATGAGCCCGAGAAGAAGCACGGAGCCCGTGTGGGTTAGGGTAACGATCAAGCCCAGAAAAACGGCATCCCGGGCTCGGCCCTGGGAACCGACCAAGTAGGCGCCTACCAGTGCTTTGCCATGCCCAGGCGTCAGTCCATGCAGGCTCCCCAGAACCAGCGATAGAAGAAAGGCTCCGGCCAGGAAAAACGGAGAAAATTCCTGCGTTTTGACCAACGCGGTCAGCGCGGAGGCCACTGAGGTTGGCTGGTTTGACGATCCCGAGGCCGGGCCCCCAGGTGCGGAACTTGCCAGGTTGCTGGCCATCTTCGAGACCGTATCTGTGAAGAGGGGCAGATTCGGAGTTCCGCTGGTCCAGGAAGTCAATCGCGGGGTGCCAGGCGAAGGGGTGGAGCCCGTGGAGCCTGGAACATAGAAGTTGAATTTCAATTGACCGTTATTCTGCGCAGGAGTATCGAAAGCGAATCCATCCTGGCCTGCTAGCGAATACCAGTTCAGACTATTTGACTCGAAGTGGGAATTGTGGATCACGATCGCATGAGTGCCAGAGAGACTTGCCGGCAATTGAAAGAAGAGCTGGACTTCGATCGAATCTTCTCCAGTCCGCAATACGTCCACGGTGGCAGGCCAGTGCACGCTCTGCACGATTCCGGGAATCGTTTGCCCATCCATCGAGAGTGATAGGTTCTGGATGTAGGGAGCAAGCCAGGCGGAGGCCTCATCGGCGCTGACGGTCCCGTCCTGATTCTGATCGGCAGACTGCCACGCGGCATCAGAGATGACTGGCCCAGGTAGGATTCTCCAATCCAGAAGGAGTCCGGCGGATCCGAGTCGGACGGCTAGATTCTGCGCATACATGTCGGGCGGATCGGCCCTCACAGCTTTTTGCGGTATGAGCAGCAAAAAGAGGATGAGCAGATAAGGCAGCCATCGATGAGTGAGATTTGCTCGACTTTGGATCTTGCGGGTCATGGACTTCCTGGATTTGGTTCGCTCGGTCATTATGATAGTCCAGATGCAGTACGCCCTGCCGGCTTCTTAACTCGCATTAATCCAGGCGGCCTCGAATCCTGCTTATAATGTGGTTGCGCGAGAGTTCGCTCCAGGGGGGATTTTCTGGCTCGCGAGTTTGGCGTCCGGCCACCGGCCCGATCAAAAACGACACCATGAAAAAGAGCTACATCGCCACGTATTTATCGGTCATCGGATTGTTGCTCGGACTACTGATGTTCTGGTACGCGAGAGCCTTCTATCTAGACCGTGAAAAGTCCAACGATAAGTTTGACGGGCAGCGCGCCCTGTTAGATGTCCAAACCCAGGTGGCTTTGGGGCCGCGGATCCCGGGGACGGACGGTCACGCCAGGACTCTCGCATGGATGCAGATGGAACTTGAATCTGCGGGCTGGCAGGTGGAAATCCAAAGGACCGAGTCGATGGGCCATCCGATCCAAAACCTGATCGCGTGGCGCGGGGCGCTGCCTCCGCAGTATATCCTCGGTGCGCACTACGATACGCGCATTTTCGCGGACCACGACCTGGATCTTTCCAAGCGGAAGCTGCCAACCCCAGGGGCGGATAACGGGGCTTCGGGAGTCGCCGTGTTGCTGGAACTGGCTCGGACGCTGCCCCCGTCTGCGCCCCCAGTCTGGTTGGTTTTCTTTGACGCAGAGGACAACGGCAACATTCCTGGGTGGGATTGGCTGCTTGGATCGAAGGCTTTTGTGAGCACCCTGGCGGTTCATCCCAAAGCCATGTTACTCGTAGACATGGTAGGCGGGATCGACCCTACCTTTTACATGGACGGTTCCTCTACCCCGGCTCTCAGAACTTCGGTTTGGGCGACGGCAGCGCAACTGGGATATCAAAAGATGTTTATTCCGAGCATCAAATACAACATTATGGACGACCACACCCCATTCCTCCAGGCCGGGATTCCGGCCGTGGACATCATCGATATCGACGATCCGTACTGGCTCACGACCGAAGACATCCCCGCGAATGTTTCGGCCCAAAGCTTGCAGGCGGTCGGAGACACGCTCTGGCACTGGGTCACGGAGCAGCCCCAGTAGCGCATGCCTGCAGTGCTTCCGGACCAAAAAGGATCTGCACGCGGATTCATCGAACGGTAATCATTCGCTTCTATCATCCCCATACGAATGTTGTGAAAAGGAATCGAACTCGAACATGCAAAAATCAGGAACGGATTCGGCACGCAGGAGATACCCGAAGATCTCTTTTGGCTTAAGCTGGATCGCAATCATTCCGGGCAGCATCTGGATCATTGAGACATATTATTTACCGGTTTTTGGGGGAAAGCTCAATCCAGAACAGTCTCTTTTAGCGGCGCCGGTCATTCTCCTTTTTGTCGCATTCTCGCTCCTGTGTCACCTTGTCGCGCACGTGGGGGCCGGCAGGTCACTCGGAATAGTGATCCCCGCCACACTCACCCTGTTGATATTCGGCGATGTGAGCCAGAGCTGGCCGCAGACGCGCTCTCCCCGAAGTGATTTCCTCGTCGCCGCGGCCGGTCCACTTGCGAACCTGGTCCTGGCAGTCATCGCATATCTGGTTTGGGATGCCCAGCTGAATGATTTCGTGGGGAACATGGCCCTGCTGCTATGTGGCTTCAATGCCTGGCTTTTCATCATCAACCTGATCCCTGCATTCCCTATCGATGGCGGGCGTATGATCCGGGCTGCATCAGCTGGTTTGTTCGGGGCGGTTGGAGCGAGCAATCGTTATTTTCGAATTTTGGGCGTCGTGATTGCCACGGCCATGGCCGGTTGGGCACTTCTGCTGGTTGAACAGCGCGCCCGCTTCAGTGCCGAGACCGCGCAAATTACCCTCCTGCTGGTCATCCTGCTTTTCGAAGGCTTGTGGACGCGCCCGGTAGATGGTTCGGACTTTCCGGCAGAAGGCGCTAGACCTCGGACGCGGCGCGCCTCCCTTGCGCAGGCTTTGGCGGTCGGGTCTCTCTTTTTGTGCCTCGCCGCCGGCAGCCTTGCTCTCTTACTGACGAACAACGGTTTGGATGCACCCGGCGTTTCGCTCCCAATCGAATCCATGGTTCAAGTTCCCCCGCAATATCACCATGCTCATTCCGGGAGTTTTTACCTGGTGACCGTCATCTCCTCTGCCCCCATCACCGCGGGAGAATGGCTTCTAGGTCACGTCGATCCGGCGATAGCGATCGTTCCGCCGGAGGTGGTGGTGCCGAAAGATACAACCCCCCAGGAGCAGGCCAAACAGGGTTTTCAAATGTTGGATGACAGTGAAACGACCGCGATTGCTGTCGGACTCGAACTGGCGGGGTATAAAGATACAGCCGTGGGTAAAGGAGTTGAGGTAGTCGGCATATTACCGGGTAGTCACGCTCAAGGTCTGTTGCAACCCGGGGACGTGATCACCAGGCTGGATGGACACCCGGTCGCAACCACCTCCGACCTGATTGCGATGGTGAAGATCCATCCTTCGAGTGCCCCAGTCGTTTTGCATGTTCAACGAGGTCAAAATGAGTTGGACGTTACTGTCCCACTCATGGCACCGGCCAGTCCAACCGATGGCCCGAAAATTGGGATCAGCATCCAGTCCGCCGGGTTCGATTACACCCCGCCATTTCCGGTCTCGATCGTCACGCAGAAGATCAGCGGCGGACCGTCTGCCGGATTGATGTTCACCCTCACGGTTTATAACGCCTTATCGGTGAATGATCTGGCCGGCGGACGGAAGATCGCTGGAACTGGCACCATCAATCTGGATGGGACGGTGGGCCCGATCGGGGGAGTGAAGCAAAAGATCTTCGCGGCGGAGGGGGTAGGGGCGGAATACTTCCTATGCCCGGTCGATAATTATACGGATGCCCTCTCCGTTGCGAAGTCAATCAAGGTGATCAAGATCGCGACAGTCCAAGAGGCGGTCAACTTTCTGGAGAGCCTCCCACCCAGCCATCCCTAGTGCCTCCGCGGGAATTGCTGGGATCTCATCTATTCCCTTGCCTCCCATTTTCCTGCTCATCCGCCGAAAGTTTGAGACATTGACAGGCCGGAATTGCCGTGCTATATTTTCCTGTTATGATACATAGTATCAATAAGAATTGGTCGATCCCGACTGCGCAGGTTCGATGATCCGGAACCCCAACCGTGGCTGCCGGACCGCGCTCTGGGTATTGATGCTGGTCTCGCCCAGTCTCGCAGCCTGTGGCGGCCCCTTCTCTCCCACCCAACCCCCAGGATCCAACCTAATCCAAGTCGTCGCAGCTGAAAATTTCTATGGAGATATCGTCCAACAGCTGGGAGCCGGACATGTTTCAGTGGTTAGTATTCTCTCCGACCCGAACGTGGACCCGCATGAATATGAATCCGGCATTCAAAACGGGGTTGCGGTCGCGCGGGCTCAACTCGTGATCGAGAATGGTTCAGGTTATGACAGCTGGATGGATAAGCTGATATCCGCCTCGCCGAATTCCCGACGGATCGTGGTTGTGGCATATGATATTTGCGGCGAAAAGCTCCCTGACAACCCCCACGTGTGGTACAGCGTTGCAGATATCATGACGGTCGCACGTGCGGTCACGGCGGACCTTGAGCAGCTCCAACCGGCCTATGCACGCGAGTTCGATGCTGCCCTCGCAAAGTTTGACGCGTCGCTCGACCCCATCATCGAAAAATTGGCGGAACTAGAAACGAAATATTCCGGAACTCCGATCGGCCTCACCGAATCGATCTTCCTCTACCAATCCGGGCCAATGGGTCTCAAGGTGCTGACGCCGTTTGAGTTTGAAAAAGCGATCGCCGAAGGAAATGATCCACCCGCAATCACAGTCGTGGCCGCCAATAACCAGATCAGACTTCATCAGATCAAGCTGCTGATTTATAACTCCCAGACCGTGACCCCGATCACAACCAATCTGGAAAGCGAAGCCGAGCTGAACCATATCCCGATCGTGCCTGTCTCCGAGACCATGCCGCCCGGAAAAAATTATCAGAGCTGGATGCTTGGCCAACTTGTGGCCTTGCAAGCCGCGCTCGCGCCCTAGGGAACCGAGATGCAGCCTCACCCGCACCGCCCCGCCATACAGCTTGAGAGCGTTTGCGTCGAGCTCGGCGGCGCCCAGATCCTCCAAGACGTCACCCTTGCCATACACGCAGGTGAGTTTGTTGTCATCCTCGGCCCCAATGGTGCCGGCAAAACCACGTTTCTGAAAGTACTTCTCGGACTGGTCCGGCCCAGCGCGGGACGGGTTCTGGTTCTTGGCCAGCCGCCGCTGCGCGGGTTGCAGAAGATCGGCTATGCTCCCCAACATCGGGCGCTTGACACGGAATTCAGCATCCGCTCGCGCGACCTCGTGGGTTTTGGTTTGGACGGGCATCGCTGGGGCGTCGGGCTGCCGGACCGTCGGCGCGGGCAGCGAATTGATCAGGCCCTGGCTGAGGTCGATGCCCTGGATCTCGCGGAGGCGCCGTTTGGGGAATTGTCAGGGGGCGAACAGCAGCGGCTGCTGATCGCCCAGGCCCTGCTCAGCGATCCGCAAATACTATTACTGGATGAACCACTTGCCAATCTGGATCTGGCTCATCAACAGGAGGCGGTCTCTCTCATCGATAAAGTGTGCCGCACCCGTCAGGTGACCACTCTTCTGGTTTCTCATGACATCAATCCCCTGCTGCCAGTAACCGATCGCGTGCTGTATATGGCCCGAGGCCACACCGCAATGGGAAGTCCGGAGGCGGTGATTACCAGCGGCACGCTCAGCGAGCTGTACGATTCACCGGTTGAAGTCATACACGCGCTGGGGCGATATTTTGTCATCGGAGCAGAGGTCTAAGGTGGTTTCTATTCTGGCTTGGAAGGAGTGGGCTCAGCCGAACGCCGAGTGAAAAAATGATTGAGCTGTTGCAATATCCATTCATCCAACACGCGTTCCTGGCCGGCTCGATCGTGGCGGTCGTTTCCGCGCTTCTCGGTTATTTCTTAGTGGTGCGCCGATTAAGCTTTGCGGCGCACGCGTTGTCAAGTATTGGATTCGCAGGTGCAGCCGGGGCGGTCTGGTTGGGGGTTCCGTCCGTGTTCGGTTTGCTCGTATTTACCGTGGCAGCGAGCCTGGCAATTTCGTGGCTGGGCAGAGGGATTCGGAGGCAGGATCTGGCAACCGGTGTGATCATGAGCTTTGCCCTGGGACTCGGAATTCTCTTTCTGTCCCTCTATCACGGCTATGCGGAGCAGGCATACAGTATTCTGTTCGGAACGATCATAGGGATCAGCCAGGAGGACGTTGTTCGGACCGCTGCGCTGGCGATTGGGCTGCTGCTCGTATTCGGGATCATTTTCCGGCCGCTGCTCTTCAGCTCCTTCGATCCGGAATTGGCCGAGGCTCACGGCGTTCCTGTGCG
>WNFI01681001.1_pt1 | contig 19675 bp, 12 predicted proteins | sample 5400471 | NCBI WGS metagenome assembly WNFI01 (sample SAMN13153348, study PRJNA577476) | soil metagenome | isolation source: 100 cm saprolite on Douglas fir-dominated hillslope | place: USA:California | collected 2013-09-17
TATGGGCATGACCTGGGCATGGCGTTTCAAATCGTAGATGACGTGCTCGATCTGACGGCCTCGGAAGATGTACTGGGCAAGCCCGTCGCCAGTGATTTGCGGGAAGGCAAGGTCACGATGGCGGTGATCCATGCGCTTGAACGCTGCACGCCGGAAGATCGGATGAAGATCGAAAGCATCCTGCATCATCGCGCATTCAACGGCGTGAGCCACGCTGAGATTCTGGAGATCTTACAGCGGTATGGCTCGCTGGAGGCGGCCGCGGACCGCGCTGCAATGTATGCAGAGTCAGCGCGTGCCGCAATTTGTACCTTCCCCGATTCTGAGATCAAGCGGGCACTGCTCTGGGCGCCCGAGTTTGTGGTAGCGAGAGAAAAATAATTCTTGTAGCGACGAGCCTGTCGGCTCTGACTTAAGTCTTATTTCCTCAACCATCTACGGCAACCTCTTCCCTGCTTCCGAACACTAACCTCCTGTGGGCTAGAATTGAGCAATCCATTCCTGGCCGGCCTGCGTAATCAAAACATGGATCTCTGGCCTGAACCTAAGCTTAGACAAGGAGACTACTCGATGAAAAAGTTAATGATTGTTATGCTGGCACTCACATTCCTGATGGGCGTAACCGCATTCGCACAACAGGACACAATGGCGCCCATGGATAAGACTTCAACCAAGGCACCGCTGATGACCCTGAAGGGCACGGTCAAGGCTGATGGCGACAAAGTGTCATTCGTGAGCGACAAAGACGGAAAGAGCTGGGACGTGATGAATCCCGAAGAACTGAAGGCGCATGATGGACATCATGTCCAGCTAAGCGCCCATGTGTACGAGGATAAGAACTCGATCCATGTCATGAGCGTAAAGATGCTCAAAGGCGGAGCCAAGAGCGACGATTCGATGAGCAAGTAAGCGCTGCATGTTCCACTGGGTTGTCACCCAGCGGAGCATACAGCAACCCCCATGCGGGCGCGAGCTACCAGATTATTATTGATGTGGAAAGCCGCGCCCAAGTGAGGACCGAATTGTTGGAAGTTGTTACTCTTCTGAAGACTCTGTGAACCGCTGCTGAGGTATGTGGGCAGCCCCCTCTTTAAGGTTACTGCCCACCCCCAGAGGCGGTCGTCAACTACCACTCAAACCGCGCCCCAACCTGTCCGGTACGATTTCCATTCACGCCTGTGACTTGCCCAAAGTTGGCATCGGTAATCGCACCGGTATCCGGATTGGACCAGTAATGACGGTTGAAGACGTTGAAGAACTCTCCGCGCAGAGTCATCTTGTAGCGACCATCGGAGCCAAAGCCGAAACTTTTCACGATGCTGAGAGACTCAGAATAGTTCGCCCAACCTCGGAACGCGCTCCAGTTTGGCAGTTGGTTACCGAGTTCTCCGTGAACCGGGGCGGAGAAAGCCGAGGGATCGAACACCTGGCAACTGGCGCAGGACACGCCGTTTGAGATGGCAGCCAAATCCAATGACTTGAAAGTGTTCTTCAAGCTGCTGGCATTACCGTTGAAGTTGGCGAAGACTTGTGACCAACCGGTATAGCCGAACCCGGGCCGCACCGCTCCGAGGGGCAAGCCGCTGTGGTAGTTCAGAGTTGTGGCCAGAGTCCATCCCCCGACCAGGTAATTCAATTTGTTCGGGCCGGAGAGCCACTTCCTTCCATGCCCGAAGGGCAGATCGTAGACCACATACCCCTTCAACTGATGTCTCATATCCTGGGGCATGATCGTCCCTCCCATCGACGCGTAGGAGTAGGGATCCTGGAATGGCGAGCTTAGACTCCAAGCCTCCTGCATGTTGCTCTGATCCTGAACGTTGCCAGTGAACTGGGAATAGGTGTAGCTCAAATCCATCACCAGCCCGTTACCGGCGCGCTTCTTGACTTCGGTTACGAGCGCCTTGTACGAGCTCTTGCCTAAGGGCGAGCCAGAGAAAAATATCGGGCCATATGCGCTTACTTGTGGATACTTCTCCAGCCCCGCGACTGCTAGATATCCGCCCCAGCCGTTCGTCTCGGTGGGAACCCCGTCATGCAAGCCTCCGCCGAAATTTCCCACGAAGCCGACATCGACGACGGTGTTTTTGCCAACCGCGTATTCCACACCTGTATTCACGGAATTGGTGTGCCCCAGGTGGAGATTGTTCGGATCGACATATGCGCTGCCTGATCCCCAGGGATTGCCCATATTCGCGTTGGAGTCACGGGTCGGCGGAACGACCACGCCGGGGTAGACGCTGCTGTCCCATTGAAAAGCAGCCTGAGTGGGGTTCGTATTGTTCACGTTGCTCGTTCCCACATAACCCAGGTGTCCGGTGAGCCCGTAGGACAAGGCTCCCCACTGGTTGTCACCCAGCGGAACATACAGCAATCCCCATGCGGCGCGAGCTACCAGCTTGCTGTTGATCTGAAAAGCCGCGCCCAAGTGCGGACCGAATTGATGGAAGTTGTTGCTCTTCTCGAAACTCTGCGAACCACTGCTGAGGTAAGCAATGGCGCCGTTGTATCCGTACGAACTCCATACGGCATTCTTCGCTTGCAGATCGAACTCCGACCACTTGCCATTGATCTCGTGATAAGGAAGGTTGATGTCCCATCGAAGGCCAAGGTTCACAGTAAGCCTGCGGCTGACTTTGAAATCATCCTGAGCAAAGAAGTTCATCATCTTCCTCCGCCCATGAACTCCGCCGTCTACCGTCTGCGACTGACTGGCGGAACTCACGTCGCCTAACAGGAAGTTGGCAAAAGCAAACCCCACGTAAGGGCCGACGGCGGAATCTGAATCCATGGCTTGCGGAACGCCAGTCTCGTGTGAGTAGTTGTAGTTCAGGATTCCGCCGGTAGGATGATCATTGGCTCCCAGCGCGGTCCACTCGCCACCAAACTTCAGGGTGTGTCGGCCTCTCACCCACGACAGCGTGTCCTTGGCGTGCCATTGATAAAAAATGAAGGGATACGCAAATCGATTTCCGATGGTGCTCTCGTTGTAGCTTGGAATCGAGCCGTCGTTGAATTGAATTCGCGGAAAGTTTGCAACGCCTGGCCCGAAGGCAGGAAAGCCGAGCTTCTGATTGTCCACTTGATGGGCAGCGCTGTCCGCTTTGAACCACTCGTTATAGTTGAGAGAAACCACATTGACGACGTTCGGATTGACCGTGTGGGCATCCACGACTCGGAATTCCCGGTTGATCACTCGTTGGAGTTGGCCGTCGGAAAGCGGCCCCCCGTCGGTACTTCCGATCGACCAAACGTACGGCCAGTCCCCAACCCCCGTAGTCATGACCCGCGACCAGTCATAAGACGTGCTGAAGTGGTTTCTGTCCGAGAAATTATGATCCAGTTTCAAATCGACGGTGTAGTTCTTCTGGATCGGGCTGCCGTTGAAAGGTGAATCATAGTTGCCAAATAGCTTGTTGTTGATGGGCGTGTAATCCTGGCTGTAGAGACTGATGATCTTCTGCGACTGTGCGCTGATCCGGTTCGACGGAATGATGTTGCCTGCAAACACGTTTCCGGTCAGGGGATCGAATATAGACCCCTCATACACCGGGTTTCCAGCGCCGTCGAATACCGGGTTCTGCGAGCTGTCGACCAGCTGAGAAAATGGTGTGCCTGTCTGTGGATCGATCAGCAGTCCGCTGAAATCACCCCCAAGCATTGCCGTGGTCGGGACAGTCGCTGCGCCAATACTCTGCCTGAGATCGGTTTGGTTATAGACCTCGTAGCTCCCGAAGATGAATGTGTGGTTCTTCCAAATTGGACCACCCGCGCTGAAGCCGTAGTCATAGAATCGGTCCCTGGCGCGCTTATGGTCATCGGAACAATTCGAGAGCGTGGATCCGCCCTTACAGTAGCTGAGCCAGTAGTTGTTGTCCCAGGTGTTTGCGTCGAAGGCCTCGTTGTGAAGAAATCCGTAGGCGCTGCCGTGGAACCGGTTGGTTCCCGACTTCAGCTCATAGAGGAACGAGCCGCCGCCTGTCTGCGAGGCCTCTGCGCTGATCCCACTGGTCTGTACCTGGAATACTTGAACGGCATCCATGCCCGGCGGAGGCTGCTCACCCTGGATACCTGCGTTGGCGTCGGTGCCATCGATCATGACCTGCCGAGCCTGGGTTTGAGAACCCGCGACGTACGTGCTCCAGGTAGTGCCATCCGTCGAACCGACCGTCGGAACCGTACTCAAGGCGATGTTCTGTATATCGCGTCCGCCCGCAACCGAAAGTGGCAGTTTGGTAAGGTCCGCGCTGGTCATGGTGGAGCCGGTCGTGGCGGTTTCGGTGTCAACGAGAGGAGCATCCATGGTGACCGTGACTGTTTCCTGGATGTTTCCCACCGGGAGAACTGAATTGAGCTTTACGACCTGCGCAATTGTGACGGTGACGCCATTTTGGTCGAAGGCCTTGAATCCCTGCTTTTTGAAATGCACCGAGTACTGCCCCACCGGAAGATTGAGAATGGAATAAATCCCCTGATTGTTGGTGGGGGCACTGGGATACAAGGCTCCGGTCTCGGCATTGCGAGCTGACACCTGAACTCCAACAATGACCGCGCCGCTGCTATCGCTAACCGTACCTGTGATCGATCCCTTATCAACCTGCGCCCACGACAGAGTAGTGAACAGAAACAGAAGCGCAACGCCAAGACTGCTCTGCTTGCAGGAACGCCGTCCACAAACATGGTGTGACAGTGACCGCATGTTTCCTCCGATGTGAATCGTGTATGGTGGTGCGCTCTATCCGGCGACCAGCACGTTGGTCATTTTGCGAAGCCGTGTGAGATCGGCTGATTTCACTCCCTTGTCGACGATGACAAGGTCACACTTCTTCAGCGGACACAAACGGTAAACCGCCTCCACCCCAATCTTGCTGCTGTCGATCACCAGAATTCGCTCCCGCCCCGCACGCAGAAACGCCTTGGGCATTTCGGCGTCGTAGTTCATCACGCCCTTGTGGAATGAGAGAGCCGCAGCCCCAAAGAACACTTTGTCGGCATAGATATCTGCGAGTGCGTTGAGCATTGGAGGGCCCGATAGATCGTGGCTGCTTCGGCGATACACTCCGCCAGTGAGCTTGACTTGAACTCCGGGGCTACCCGCCAACTCCTCAACCACCGCAAGCGAGGTCGTCACCACGACCAAGTCGTGCTTGGCGGAAAGATGTCGGGCAACATGTCTTGTAGTGGTTCCCGAGTCGAGCACCACCGTCTCACCCTCCTGCACCAACCGCGCCGCTTCCCTGCCAATCGCATCCTTGGCGCCAGACATCTTCGCCGAACGTTCCAGGAAACTCCTTTCCATGGAGCCGGACAGCGCCGCCATCGCGCCCCCGGGTGTCCGAATCACCAAACCCGTGTCCGCCAATTTGTGCACAGCGCGACGAACGGTCATTTCGGACACAGAGAATTGAGCAGCCATTTCGGCGTGCGAAGCTGTGCCTTTTTCCTTGATGAAGAGCAGGAGTTCACTCTGGCGATCTTCGGAGGGGCGAGGCGAACTTATGTGATAAGTTTTCATTATAAATGTGAATATCTAACAGACCACACTTTGATGGCGATGGTCAACCTTTTTGTTCGAACTGTAGCGAGGAGTATCAAAGCGAGGCACCGGGACGATGGCCTAAAAAACGAAATCGCTTCCGTAGCAAGCCGGTCGGGTCCGGTGTGAGTTTTACTCGTGCAAATACGCCAGATTGTCGAATCGCAGCCCTTCTCCATTTTTCAGGTCGAAGATGACACTTGAAGCTGGGTCTCGCCAACCCGTCCGTACTCGGCGAAGTTCGCCGGGCTTGAGGGTGAAGGATATTTCGCGAATGTTGGACGAGTGGATGGTGAGTACAGCTTCTGAAGAGCCGCCGTTGTATACGTCGACCCCCACGAACACCCGCGGCGAATAGAACCGGAATTCCGCAGACGCAGTCTTGGGATCGGCCAGGGCAACGTTAAAAGTTCCGAATTTCCCGTGCGGCACACTGATACGCCACTCGGCACCCCAATCAATCACGCCCGAGGGATATTGCCCACGCAGTTCGGTCCCAGCCGGAAGATGCGGATCATCGAAGGTGACATACAGAGGCGGGGCCTGTCCGGACTTGCCTTGAATGTCGATGTCCTTCGCCTGGTTATGTCGGATGCGAAGCACGTGGTTCGACTCGTCGAACATGAAGCCGGGTTGGTCGAGATCCTTGCGGCGGCTCAGTGGAATTCTATCGACGGTTACAAACTCGGGCACGAAGTCCAGACGAAGCACATCGCTGGAGTCCGAGTCGAAGGTCGAATAGGTAACGGAACCTTTGCCATAGCTGATTCTGGTCACAACGGAGCTTGAACCCAGCAGGTGCGACTCATCGGCAGGAGCCCACTCGGGAACAGCCCAGAAAGCATCCATCAACCTTCGCGGACCATCGGAAAATTCGTCGGTAAACCACCACTGCGGCCCAAAGGGAGTGTGAGCGCCGCCAGAAAGCCCCTGGAAGTAGGTGACCCAGTTGTACGACCGAAATGCCGCCTCGCGGTAGGATTCGTCTCCAGTCTTCGCAAAGTACAGCGCCTCAACCGCGGCAAGCCTGGAAGTGTGGCTGTCACAGCACTGGTTCGGTTCATTACAGCAGAATTCGATACCATTCCCTTGCTCAGTGGTCACGGTGGCGCCATGCACAATGTACTTGGGCCATTTGGGTGTGGTCTTAACCCACTCGATAAGCCGCCGTGCATGTTCACGCCACTGCGGATCTTTTTCCGGATGAAGTAGAACGTAGCGGGCAAACTCCAGGGGGATCACTTGGTTCATGTTCCCCATGCTGGGCACGACGTCCTCGAAATAACCCACCCATACGTTGTTTGTGAGCGGATATTTCTGAAACCAGTCCCACGCCCCTGCTCGCACCTGCGCATAGCCCGCCACGTCGCCATGGCCCAGGCGAATGAGTTCGTCGAACAGCATGATCGGCTCAATGACATTGGCCGAATATGGCCCCATGGGACCGCCGTCGGCTTTTCCGTCACGTGCATAACAGCGCACCGGCCAGGGAGAGTTTTTCTCGTCGCCCGTCTTGTAATTCTTGAGCAGAGCGTCGGCGCAGCGAATTGCCGCACGCAAATACTTTGTGTTGCCAGTCATCTCGTAGAGCCGGAGATATGCGTATCCGTCTTCGCCGACCACGTGCGGCTCAATGTAGTCTTCGCCGTGCGCGCTCCACCCGGTATAGCGTTTAGCGCCGGGATTCGCAGATGCATAGGGCACTTGCGGCCATGCATATCCCTCCGGGGTCAACCCGTTTTCGAGTTCGTAATCCACAAAATCCTGAAGGAAGATAAGAGTGCGCGCGTCGCCGGTGTAGGGATAGAGACGCTCGATGAACCCTTGCAACATGGCGCGCAGGTAGCCGGTCGAGTTGGCCCAATGCTGGTCGGGAAACATTTCGAAGGTGGTGCGGTCGAAATCGAAACAGCAATAGTAGTAAGGCAGACGCTGCCGGTTGTACTGGTCCCAGAGGATGGTCCACTGCGTTAAGAAGTGAGACGAGTAGGAATAGCCGGTGTTGTCGGCGATGGGCCAGGGGAGCAATTTTCCCTGCGAATCGAGTTGTACGGGGCGGCCTGCGATCTCCGGCTGATCCACAGTCGAGACTACGGGAAATGGCTTTTGCTGCTGGCCGGCGAGGATCGTGACCATAAACAACATCGCCACTCCGACCTGCAAGACCTTAATAGCTTGTGTCATATTTCATTACCAGAACAGTTGCAATCAGCACGATAGCCGCACCCGCAATTGCTGTGGCATTCAAACGTTCACCTAATAGCACGGTCGCCAGAAACACTCCGAACACGGGCACCAAATATAGTGAGGCAGATGCGGTCGTCACGTCGAGATGTTGCAATGCCTTGAAGAAGAGCAGCATGGAAGCTCCGTACATGAACAGAGCGAGGAAAGCAAAAGAAAGCCAGCTCTGCCAGTCAAGCAGCAGGAAACTGCGGAAGGAGAACGGTTCCACCCAAATCAACAACGGCAGACTGGCCACAGATGCGGTGATGTAACTGAAAATCAGAATTTCTATTTCCGCAAAACGCTGCATCAGTCCCTTGCAATACACGTTGTAGAAGGAAGATCCCATGCATCCGCCCAGGATCAGAGCATTGCCCAGCAGGAATCGCATGTCGCGAAAGGAAGCCTGCCTGAGGTCACCCACCGACAACAAAACTACGCCAGCCAGTCCGATCGCCAACGATGACATCCGCAACAGCGTGATACGTTCCTTCAGCATCAACGAAGCAAGAACTGCGCTGATGACAGGAATCAGCAGATTCAAGATCGCTCCGTTCGAGGCCAGCGACTTGCTGATCCCCCACGTCATCCCCAATTGAGCGAGCACCTGTCCTGCAACGCCAGCGATGGAAAACCTGACCCAATCGCTCACGGTGGGACTCGCCGAGTCCGTATTTTCCTTTCTCATCTTCAATAGAAGAGGCACGAATAAAACCGTCGTGATGTAGAAAGGTAGGAACGTGATCGCAATCGGCCCCATATGGCGGTTCAGAACCTTGACGGCGGTTCCCTGCCCCGACCACATCAGCGATGCCAGGGCCAGCAACAGAAAATACCAGGCTGCGTTCCGTCTGGTGGTTGCCAGCGCCGCCGTCGCGCTCATGACTGCGCCTCGAGCATGCGCACCCCGAAGCGATCCGCTCCCATCGAACTGCCGTCGAAAATGTAGGGTACGCAGGATCGCGCCTGCGCGTACTTCTGTACAACTCGCTGGAACGCCTCATCTGCGCCCTTCGCACCTAACACAGCGACGGTGCCACCGGCGCCTCCGCCCGTGATCTTGGCTCCATACAGCCTGTTCTCTCCGCATTCCTGGCGTACGAGGTCGACCAGAATATCGGTTGCGGGACAACCCAGGCCGCACTCGGTGTACGACCAGTGGGACTGGAACATTAGATCGCCCATCATGCGAAATACCGCGGGCATTACATCGTGGTTCGCCCCCCTAGCCAATTCAACGAACAATTCAATTCGATGGTTCTCTTCGATCGCATACCGCGTGCAAGCTCTCACCCGATATGTCGTCTCCGGCTTAATGCAGGTGAACGGGTCAGGATGAACACTCCCTAGAGCGAAAAATTCGGATCCGGAAAGAGTCTCGGGCAGGCGAGCTTCGTATTTCGAACGGAACAGCGATGGAGTGATATTCGACAGGTACCCGTTCCATCTCTCATCCACATAACGGGGAATCCGATTGCTCTGGTCGATGTCGAGCCGCAGGTGTTCCCACTCACAAATCATTCCATAGCCGATGAAGGCGGCGGCGCGAGCGGCTTCGTATTCGACGCCTGTGACCGCATGCCTTACTCCGGAGTCGATTCCCCAGCATTGCAGTCCCTCGGGCATCCGCACCAGCGGTTGAGGGCGACAGGGCTGGCAAACGAGAGGGAGCATCTGGTTCTCGTCCCCTAGCACCGAAGCCGCTTGGTCCATGATTCCGCAAGCCGACTCAGCGATCACGTTCTCCACCCACTGGCAGGCCTCTGCCAAATCCACTCCGGCCAAAGCGATACCGTAGGCACCCGAGCAAGCTTTCATCACTGCCACTTCCACCGCCGCGGAAGAGCTGACGCCCTTGTTCAGGGGTACATCGGACTCGATGTAGACATTAGCCCCGATCATTACTTGCGTGGGATACAGGCAACGGAGTAGGTAAAAAACTCCCAGAACGTAGGAAGTCCACCGTACTCCAGAATCGCGATTCACCAGTGCACGAACCGATTTTTCATCGGTCAGCGCGGATAGATGAAACTCGACTCGATCCAGCCAACCCTCTAACTTCATCTGAGGATTCCACAAGATGATGCGGCCGTCGTTGCGACGCTGGGCCGCCGCCCACGTGGCCTCCCGAATGGTCGACTGGAACACCAACCCACCGCTGTAATCCACATTGCCTCCCATCAATCACATAGTCAACAGACTCCTCTGTCATTCGGGGATGAATGGGCAAGCTGACGTAGCGTTCAAACATCGCTTCCGCCACCGGGCATTCGCCTTCACCGTGTCCCAGACTGCGGTAGATCGTCGTCAGATGGATCGGCATGTAATGCGACCATGCCTTGATCTGCTTTTGAGTGTAGAGCTTCCACATGAAGTCTTCCTTGTTAAGTCGGAATTCGGATCCCAGCAAGAGACGATAAACATGGAAAACGTGTTTGGAATCTGGAAAAAGGCAGGGCAGCCCCAGACCCTTGATCCCACGCAGCCCGTTCGAATACCTCTTCGCAATTTCTATTCGGCGGGCATTCAGCGAATCAAGCTTCCGCAGTTGAACCAAGCCCACTGCGGCTTGAATTTCCGTCATTCGGTAGTTGAAGCCGATTCCATCGAACTCAAGATGCCAGTATCTCTTGCCCATCGGCTGGGCTCTCTCGTCAATGGCGAGGTACTTGCCCTTCGGATCGTAGGTGCGGCAACACAGCGAGCGATGCGAAAGCATGTTCTCGAACAGAGTCCTGCTTCGGGTTGTGATCATGCCGCCTTCGCCCAGTGTCACCATGTTCTTCTGTTGATGGAAACTGAAGACTCCAATGTCACCGAGCGCTCCGGCCTTACGACCCTTGTACTCGGCTCCAGCAGCATGAGCGGCATCTTCCACGACGAGGATGCCCCGCGGGCTGGCCAGTGCGTTTAAAGCATCCATATCGCAGCACTGCCCATACAAATGGACTGGAAGGATCACCTTGGTGCGGTCGGTAATTTTTCTAGCGACAGATTTCGGATCCAAATTCAGCGTGCAGTGATCTACATCGGCAAATATGACTCTCGCTCCGAGAGCCGTTGCGGCATTCGCAGTGGAGATCCAGCTAATCGGTGTTGTGATGACATCATCGCCCGGCCCCACACCCGCTGCGATCAAGGCCAAAGACAGACCAGCAGTCGCGGACGACACGGCCAAGCCATATTCGACCCCGCAGTATTTAGCAAATTCCTGTTCAAATTCCTGAACCTTGACTCCACAGGAAGGTGCGTTCTGCTCCAACACCTGCAGCACGGCGGCTTTCTCTTCTTCCCCGTAAGATGAGCCGTGAGAAAATTCCAGCTCGAATTTTGCCTTAGGCAATCCCATCGAAACACCTCTCAATAACCTGCTCGCTGGTGGGGACGGGCATCGAACAAAAAGCTTCAATCTTATTCGTCATCAGGAAGTGGTCAGATCCACGCGGCGCACGGCCGGGCTTGAGCACTGCTTGTGGAAGTACACGGCCGGAGTAGTTCATGCGGTTTCCCAGCTTCATTCCGAGTTCGTAACGTGAGATCGGGTCTTTGGCGCCGACATGAAACACGCCTTGTGCATCATTGTTAAGCAACCGCAGTATGAACTCACTCAAAGTCACGGCATCAATCGGATTCCGATACTCAAAGGTGAGCATCTCGACAGACTCCCCGAGCGCCCAGCGTTCGGCTAGACCGTCGAGCAAAGAATTCGTCCCTTTCGTCAGCGCAAATCCGATAGCAAGGGCGATACGCACAATGACTGCCGACGGCACGATGCCGAGAATCGTGGTCTCGGCCATTGCTTTGGTCTGGCCATAGAAATTTATCGGACTGACCAAATCGTCCTCGGTATAACCATGTTTGCAGCCATCAAAGACGGCGGCCGATGAAGTAAACAGAAGGCGGCACTGGGTGCGAGCGCAGGCATTGGCGACGTGCTTCGCTCCAATCACGTTGACTACGTAGGCATGCTTCTGGTCGGTCTCGCATTGGTCTATGTCGGACAGCGCGGCCAGCAAGAGCACTACGTCGGGCCTCGTGACCTGGAATGCAGAGTCCACACTAGACTCCCTGGTGATGTCGATTGGAACCCCCCTCGGTGCGGTGGAGACACGGTTTCCGCCAACAACGTCATACAGACTTGCCGATGCGCGCATCAAATGCGCACCGAGAAAACCTCGCGCCCCGATAACTAACATCTTCGGTCTGGTAGCCGTCGTTGTCATGCGCGGTCCCGTAGATCCCATACACAGGGGAAGTCACCCCGAAGTGCAACGCATGCAGTTCCAATCTTTCGATCCGAGGGTGAGATCATTTTCAAAGATGTTATAAAGTAACATACTACATGCCATTCTTTAACACCGCTCAGAGCTGCCCGTAAGACTAGACGGAGGTACGCCGGGCGGCCTCCGGGCCGTCTTTTAATTTTGACGGTGCGCGATTTCATCTCACTTCTTTATACTGAGCGCTTTATACTGAACCGTTTCCTGACCCAGCTAATCGAAGACTGCTTGAGACCGGACCTCCTATGACGGATATGCTCACCCTGATGGCGCGGCATGGCTATGCCCTTACCTTCGCATTGTTGTTCGCGGAGGCGATGGGGCTGCCTTTTCCGGCGGCTATCGCTTTGGTGGCGGCGGGCGCGGCGATTGCGGCACACACGCTCTGGGGGCCTGCGGTGCTGCTGGCGGCCATGACCGCCTTGCTAATGGGCGACATTGCGCAGTACTGGCTGGGACGATATTCGGGCTGGGCACTGCTCGGATTTCTCTGTCGCATGTCGATGAATCCGGAAACCTGCATCCTGCGCTCGGCGGAATCGTTCTACAAACGTGGCAAGGTCACGCTGGTGATCGCAAAGTTTATCCCCGGCGTAAACACGATGGCGGCACCGCTGGCGGGCAGCATGAACATGCGCTTCGGGCAGTTCCTGAGACTCGACTTCGCCGGCGCTCTGCTGTATTCGTTGACCTATCTGCTCGTGGGATACATTTCGCGCGACTTTCTAGCGGCCACGCTGAGCGGGTTTCATGCGGCGGGACGAGCGATGGAAGTGGTCGTTCTGACGGCGGTTATAGTGTATGCGGTCTACCGCCTGGCGCAGTTCGCCAGGCACGGCAAATACCGCATCGTTCCCCGAGTGCAGGTGCAGGAACTGGCGGCGCGTCTGGCCTCGGAAGATGCCGGGAAGGTTCTGATTGTCGATGTGCGCAGCCATGGTTACTACGACCGTGGAACGGAGCGCATCAAAGGATCGATTCGCATTGAGCCCAATAATCTTGAGGAAGAGATCAAGAGCCTGCCCAAGGACAGAGACATTTATTTGTACTGTACTTGAGCACGCGAAGCGACCAGCGCCCGGGTGGCGCACCTGCTGCGGGAAAAAGGATTCAACGGGCCGTTAATGCTCCCCGCAAACCGCTCTCACACGCCGAATTGACGCAGATGGTGATCCAGATGTTTGTACATTCCTCGCGCCCAATCCTGCGGCGTTAAAGCACCGAAGAAAGAATGTGGACGTTTCGTGCATTGCGCTTCCCCACCCTCGTGAAACTGCCGGATTCGAACTTTGAGTTGTTCCTGTTCTTGAGCGAAATCTCTCTTGTCTGCGATCACAAAGTGCTTGTCGGTGGGACCGTTCTTTGAAAATGGCTTGTCGTTAGTAAAGCTAGCGCGGACAAATGGTCCCAGTATTCTGCCAATGAGCAGCCGGGGCAAGATGAGGCGCCCAGACGCCACGTCGAGTGTCGCGGAACAATGTGCCATCATTTGTGCGACCTCCATTTTTCCCCACTGGTGTTGGCTCGTGGATTGTAGCTTGTCGATACGGGAAATTACTTCATCCACGGCCTTCGGCTGAAACAGTGTCTCCATGTTGACCCTCCAGAGACTACACATTGAGGCTAATCGCCGAAAATAATATCATCCCGGACTAAAACGGCATCAGGTCTTCCACAAAAGAGGAATAATATCTCCGATCTGATGAGATGGTGTAGGATGGCTCGGCTTTGCCGTGATGAGCGATACCATCACCCACGATGCGCCACGCGGAGCGGGAATGAACCGCGTTCTATTCCTGCTCGGCCTCTCCGTTCTCATCAACTACATCGACCGCAGCAATCTGTCGATTGCGGCGGACTTAATCAAGGGCGAACTCGGTATCTCCGATTTGCAATTGGGCGCTCTGCTTTCAGTATTTTTCTGGACTTACGCGCTCATGCAAATCACCTCTGGGTGGTTGGTGGACCGCTTCGACGTGAAATGGGTGTTCGCCATTGGCTTCTTTGTTTGGTCCATGGCGACGGCCACTACCGGGATACTTCACGGATTTACCGCGCTGGTTTTGATTCGCGTGATTCTGGGGGTGGGCGAGTCGGTGGCTTTCCCTTCGTATTCGAAAATACTGTGCAATCATTTCAGCGAGAGTCGGCGGGGCAGTGCCAACGGAGTGGTGATCGCCGGTCTGGCTCTTGGGCCGGCAGTGGGGATGCTGGTAGGCGGAACCGTGGTAGCCCGCTTTGGGTGGCGACCGTTCTTCCTGGTACTGGGACTGGGAAGCCTGCTATGGCTGGTGCCGTGGCTAAAGTGGATGCCGCGCAAAAGCACCTCGGCGGCGACTGTGTCTGGGACGAGAGTAAGAATTTTCGATATTCTGCGGCACCGGTCGGCGTGGGGTACTTGTTTCGGGCAGTTCTGCATCAACTACTGCCTCTATTTTTTAGTGACCTGGTTGCCGTCATATTTAACTCGGGGCCGTCATTTCTCCATGGATCGGATGGCCAAAACGGGTGGACTTATCTTCCTGCTGTTCGCAATCTCCGCTGTGATCGCCGGGAAGCTCTCCGACAGATGGATTGCCGCGGGAGCCTCAGCAACGCTGGTGCGGAAGACATTGCTGGGCGTGGGATCCGTGGGGCTCGGAATTTCTCTGGCGGCGGCCGCAGTCTCGCCGGATAGGATTTTTATTTGGATGCTGGCGGCAGCTGGCATTTTCATCGGCGCGTCGGGGGGCAGTTGTTGGGCAGTTACGCAAACCGTAGCCGGACCTCAGGTCGCGGGCCGCTGGGCCGGAGTGCAGAATTTCGTGGGCAATTTGGGCGGCGCCGTTGCGCCCTTGCTCACCGGATATTTGCTGGGCCGGACCGGCCAGTTTTATTGGCCGTTTGTTATCACTGCGGTAGTTTCGGGGCTGGGAGCCTTGAGCTGGGTGGTGGTGGTGGGCCGGATCGAACCCCTGGATTGGGAAATAGAACTCAGGAAGCCGCGCTTCGGCATGTTCGCACCGTCACCGGCGCAAGGCGCGCGTCCGTAATACACTTCTTTTAGAGACTTTCCTTTCGAGACGTTTCTTTCATGAGGCGGGAAATCGAAATTAAATTTTCGGTCGAGAATTTGCGCCAACTCGCGGGCAAGCTGCGAGAATCGGGTTTTCGTTTGGTCACGCGGCGCACTCATGAAATGAATACGTTGTATGACTTGCCGGGCGAAGTGCTGCGCAACCGGAAAGAGCTATTGCGGATTCGGAAGTATGGACGCGAATGGACCGTAACGCACAAGTCCAAGGGGAAGCTGGGGCGGCACAGTAGCCGCGCTGAACTTGAAACCAGTGTGACCGACGGGAAGACGCTGGATCTGATACTGCACGCCCTGGGGTATTCTCCGACCTTCCGCTACGAGAAGTTTCGCGCGGAGTGGACGGACGGCAAAGGCCAGGTCGTGGTGGACGAAACGCCAATCGGGAATTTCTGCGAGATTGAAGGTACGCCGCGGTGGATCGACGCGACCGCAAAGAAACTCGGCGTCAGCCCGGCGGACTACATCACAAAGAATTATGCAACACTGTTCCTCGAATGGAAGCATCAGAATGGATATAGAACCCAAGAAATGACTTTCTCCGCCGTCGGGGAAAAAGCGCGTAAAACTGTGGTATCGGGCATCATGACCTCTCAGCCCGTGGTTCCACAGACCATAGCGCTGACCGTGCCGAAAGGCACGCCGGTGCAGGTGGCATTGGATCAGGAAGTGCGGCTACGCCGGGTCGGACAGTCTGTGCACGCGCGCGTAGTGGAACCTGTGTATGCGTTCGACAAGCTGGTCGTCCCGGTGGGTACCGAAGTTATAGGTCAGGTCACGAGCATAGAGCATCTTTCCAAGGGCAAGCGCACGGTCTCGGCTCTGGACGCAAATTTTACTCCGTCGCGCAAAGTCGAGGTCGAGTTTAGCGAATTCGTAATGAACGACGGGAAGCATATTCCCATTCGCACCAACGTGACGCCGGGATCGGGCCACGTGTTGCAATTCACCAGCACGGCTGAGAAGAAAAAAACGATTAAAGACGTGGCTTCCCAGAAAACCGGCGAGGCCAAGCAGCAGGCCAGGCAGGAGTGGGATAGCGCGATGAAGCAGTTGAAAACACCCGGCAAAGTGCACCGGCTGGAGCGCTTTGTGGAGTCACAACTGCCGGTTCATCCCCAATACATCGCGGCGGGCACGGTGTATTTTGCGGAGCTCAACGATTCCCTCGACTTTGGCAGCGAGGTTCTGTCGGCTGAGCGTGCCTCTTCGATAGGCGGCGAGTTGCCACCGGGAAGCGTCGTGCATGCCCGTTTGGCAACGGCACTTAACTCAGCCACTACGCAGAAAGGCGATGAAGTTGAAGCTGTATTATCGCGGCCACTCTTCGATGGCGAGAAATTGGTTCTTCCAGAAGGGAGCCGGTTGAAGGGCTCCGTGCTTCAGGTGCGTCCGGCCCGCCGCTTGAAGAAAAATGGGCAATTGCGAATGACGTTCCGTGAGCTGACGCTGCCCGATGGCGTGAAAGAAAAGGTGCAAGCCGCGCTGGAGGCCGTGGAAGCTGCGAAAGACGGCAACATGAAACTGGATTCCGAAGGCGGAGCCGAAGCCACGACTCCTAAGACTCGATATTTGGGAACGGCCGTGTCGCTCTGGCTGGCTGCGGCGTCAGGAGGAGGAGACGGCGACCGCGCTGGAGGAAACGCAGCTGGAGATACCGGCGGGCGCGTCGCGGGCGGGGCAGGTGGATTCAAGTTGATCGGGATGGCGCTGGGCTTGGCTGGCGTCGGCCAGCGGGATGCGGGAAGTCCTACAAAAGCACCCGAAAAAACTTCGGCAAGTGCGACGAAGAGCCCGTCGTAAGGACCGCAACCAGCCTACGAAGAAATCGCGGGCGAGGGCGCCCGCGCCACACTGCCTATGCCCCGTGGCACTTCTTGAACTTCTTGCCTGAGCCGCAGGGGCAGGGATCGTTGCGACCTACCTTCTCCTGACCGCGGACGACTTGCTGCACTTGCTGCGCGTCTCCGGCGCCAGCCATGCGGGCCTGCTCCAGTTCGCGGCGTTTGCGGCGCATGAAGGCTTCTTCCAGTTCGTCGGCTGAAGTGGAAACCATGCGTGGGCGGCGTCCGTTCCCATCTCCACCTTGCGGCTGCGGAGCCGGTTGCGGTGGCGCTTCTCCTGGCTGCGGAGCGGGCTGTTGTGGCCGTTCAAGGATCTGCATCAGGTAGAGATAGCGAACCGTATCTTCCTGGAAGCGCTGGAGCATCGCTTCAAACATCTCGAACGATTCTTTTTTGTACTCGACCAACGGATCGTGCTGACCGTAGCCGCGAAGGCCAATGCCTTCCTTCAGGTGATCCATGCTCAGGAGGTGATCTTTCCATTGCTGGTCGATCACGCTGAGCATGATCATGCGCTCGTGATGGCGCATGGCATCGGGGCCGATCAGCTTTTCTTTTGCGTCATAACGTTCTTTCAATTTCTCGAAGATCGCGTCGCCCAACTCCTGCCGGTTCAAAGCTTCCGGCTTCACCCCTTCGGCAAGAAAGTCGACGCCGAAGCGAGTGAAGACCGCATCCTTAAGGCCCTTGATGTCCCAATCGTCGACGTGCGCCTTGGGCGGGCAATGTTGATCCATCAGTTCGCCGAGGATGGCTGAGACATAATCTTCCAGGATCAAGTCCTTCTGATCCATGCCTTCGAGCAAGCGACGGCGCAGGCCATAGACAGCCTCGCGCTGCTTGTTCATCACGTCGTCATATTCAAGTAGATGTTTGCGCGACTCGAAGTGCTGGCCTTCGACCGCTTTTTGCGCGGTTTCGATGCGGCGACTGATGAGCTTCGACTCGATGGGGACGCCTTCTTCCATGCCCAGCCGCTGTAGCAGGTTCGAGACCCACTCCTTGGCGAAGATGCGCATGAGATCGTCTTCGAGCGCGAGATAGAAGCGGGAGGAGCCAGGATCACCCTGGCGGCCAGCACGTCCGCGCAGCTGGTTGTCGATGCGGCGGGACTCGTGGCGTTCTGTGCCGAGAATGTGCAGTCCACCGACGGCGGTAACCTCATCGTGCTCGACGTCGGTCTCAGCTTTGTGCCGATTGAAAATCTCGTTCCACTGCGCGGTCGGGACCGTGTATTCGTTGCCTGCGTAGTAGAAGACGGAAATCTCACCGTCCTCTTGCGGACCTTCGATCTTGCCCTGGGCAACGCGCAACTGCTGCGCGAGTCCCTTCTTCACGCACTCCTGCTTGGTCATGAATTCGGAGTTGCCGCCGAGCAAAATGTCGGTACCGCGCCCGGCCATGTTGGTGGCAATCGTGACCATGCCTTTGCGTCCGGCCTGGGCTACGATTTCTGCCTCGCGCTCGTGCTGCTTGGCATTCAGAACCCAATGCTTGACGCCTTTTTTCTTCAGTAGATCGGAGAGGCGTTCTGACTTTTCGATCGACGTAGTACCGACCAGCACGGGCTGACCTTTGGTGTTGAGCTGCTGAATCTCGTCGGCGGCGGCGAAGTATTTTTCTTTCTCGGTGCGGAAGACGACGTCGGGATGCTCGAGCCGCAGCATCTGATTGTTGGTGGGAATGACTACGACTTCCAGCTTGTAAATCTTGTCGAACTCGGCGGCTTCGGTTTCGGCCGTTCCGGTCATGCCCGCCAGCTTCTTGAACATGCGGAAATAATTTTGGAAGGTAATGGTGGCCAGCGTCTGATTCTCGCGCTCGATCTTAACGCCTTCCTTGGCCTCAATGGACTGGTGCAGACCGTCGGACCATCGGCGACCCGGCATCATGCGTCCGGTGAATTCGTCAACGATGATGACCTCGCCGTCTTTGATCACATATTCCACATCGCGGCGATAAAGGGCATGGGCCTTGATTGCGGTCTCGACGTGATGCTTCAGGGGCCAGTTTTCCGGGTCGGCGATGTTGCCGATGCCGAGTAGTCCCTCGACCTTCACCCAGCCTTCGTCGGTGACGGTAATGTTGCGATGCTTCTCGTCGACCACGTAGTCGCCGGTGAGTTGCGCGGGCTCACCAGGGGGAACATCGAGTTCTTCGCCTTTTTCCAGCTTGGGGATGATGCGGTTCACTTTGTAGTATTTATCGGTCGACTCTTCGCTGGCGCCGGAAATGATGAGCGGCGTGCGGGCTTCGTCGATGAGGATGGAATCAACTTCGTCGACGATGGCGAAATTGTGGCCGCGCTGCACGCAATCTTTCAGGTCGAACTTCATGTTGTCGCGCAGGTAGTCGAAGCCAAATTCATTGTTGGTACCGTAGGTTACGTCGGCAGCGTAGGCAGCGCGGCGCTCCTCGTCATCGAGGTCGTGGACGATGACGCCGACAGTCAGCCCAAGAAAGCGGTAGAGCTTTCCCATCCATTCCGAGTCGCGTTTAGCGAGATAGTCGTTGACCGTAACCACATGCACGCCGCGTCCACTCAGCGCGTTGAGATAGACCGGGAGTGTCGCGACCAGCGTCTTGCCTTCGCCGGTCTTCATTTCTGAGATCGTGCCCTGATGCAATACCATGCCGCCGATCAACTGCACGTCGAAATGACGCATGTTGAGGACGCGGCGTCCGGCCTCGCGGACAACCGCAAAAGCCTCGGGCA
>WNFI01480266.1_pt1 | contig 19669 bp, 11 predicted proteins | sample 5400471 | NCBI WGS metagenome assembly WNFI01 (sample SAMN13153348, study PRJNA577476) | soil metagenome | isolation source: 100 cm saprolite on Douglas fir-dominated hillslope | place: USA:California | collected 2013-09-17
CGCAGCTGCACCAACCTCATCGAATTCTACGAGCGCATCGGAGTCGCCGATCAAATCCGATGGTCCGATCAAATGACCTTCCTCGAACCCGGTGGCCGTGCCACCGTGATGAGTTCGTCATTCCTTCCGGCGCCGCTGCACACTGCGCCATCGTTTTTGCGCTTTCCATTTCTCAGCGTCGCCGACAAACTGTCTATCGCCCGCGCCCTCGTCCCACTCACTCTCACCGAGCAGCGCGACACCGGAAAATCATTTCGAGAATGGCTCGACCAGCATCATCAAACCGAGCAGGCAATTCAACGTTTCTGGCATCCCATCCTGGTCAGCGCACTCAGCGAGGATCTCGATCGCATCTCCATCTCCGCCGCCGCGCAAGTCGTTCGCGTATCGATGATGTCTCCCGCTGCCCGCCATATGGGCGTTCCCGCTCTTCCGCTCACCGACCTCTACAACGCCGCCGGAGACTACATCCGCGCGCGAGGCAGCACGCTCGAATTCCGACGCTCGATCCAAACTTTCGAGGCCACTCCTTCGCAAGTAGGCGTGCGCCTTGCTCCTCGTGCCAACGAAAATTCCTTAACCACTGCCGCCAATTCTGTCGACACGAACCCCACTGATACGAACCGCGTCGATCAGAATCGGTCCTTCGACTATCTGGTCCTCGCCCTCCCGTTCGATTCCCTCGACCGCGTCCTTCCCAACGCTCCCGAGAGTGTCCCGCTCCGCGAAAGCATCAACCACTTCGAGACCTCTCCCATCACCGGCATCCATCTCTGGTTCGATCGCGAAATCTCCACCCTAGACCACGCCGTCCTTCTCAACCGCACCGTGCAATGGATGTTCAACAAGTCCCGCCTTCAACCCATCCGTTCTCAGCGTGAAAAACAGCAAGCGACGAACTTGACTTCGGCCCACGGGCAAGAGCGGGAGGGGCACGACTTCAGTCATGCCATTCAGTCTCGTCTCGCAGAAGGGGCTTTAGCCTCTGACGGAAGCTACATCGAACTCGTCGTTAGCTCCTCCAAATCCCTCATCGAAAAATCCCGCGCCGAAATCGTCGACCTTGCCCTATGCGAGGTGCGCGAATTTTTCCCCGACGCCCGCGACGCCAACCTGCTTAAGTCCACTGTCATCAAGGAAGTCCACGCCACCTACTCGCCACGCCCCGGCATCGACGCTCATCGCCCCAGCGCTCCCACCGCCTGGCCCCGCGTCTTCCTCGCCGGCGACTGGACCGCCACCGGATGGCCCGCCACCATGGAAGGCGCGGTCCGCAGCGGATACCTCGCCGCTGAATCCCTCGCCCGCGCGGCGGGACGGAACGACGCTCGTTTCCTCTCCCCGGACCTGCCCACGACTGGCTTGATGCGGCTGTTCTGATCCTTATGTCGGTCGTGGGAGGAAGTTTGAAAATCACATCTCCGGAACGGGTCAACGGCTGTTTTCGGCGTTCAGCGTTTCATGTACACGACCCGGGAACCGTCGCGTCCATCCCCACGAGGATGCTCGGAGCGATCCTGCCACAAGCCAGGCCGCACCTGCCTGCGCCGACGCTACGAACAGCATTGTCCATTGCAGCCGGCTGGCAGGCTGAGAGGAAACGCCCGGAATGTGCACCATGAGCACGAACAAGCTGATCATGCCTGCTTCAAGGGTCGCCGCTAGTCGGGGAACGACTGCGAACAGAATAGCTAGACCGGCAGCAAAATGCCCAGCACCGGTCAAATAGGCGAAACCCACGCGATCCGGGAGCCAAGCGGGTACCATGCCAGCGGTCGCATCCGCATATACAAAATGCGAGAGGCCCAACACAACGCACGAGAAGCCGAACAAGAAGCGTGGAACGCGTGGGTCGGCCAGGAATTTAGGCCGCAAGTTGTATTCCGATCCAGCGAGAGAGAGAAAAAGAATCCAACCTCCACAGACCAGCACGAGGTTCTCGGAGAGGCCGAGCCACATTCCTACGTTCGCGGGAGCGTGAGCCACTCGCGGCGATTGCAGTAGTAATACCCAGGTCCCCAGATAGATGGTCATCATGAGTGTGCTGGGACGGGCAATACGCTTCACAAGCAGTCCAATGCCGGTTCCAAGTAATAGAAGGCCCGAGACATAAGCGAGAGCCTCGCGATAGGCGACCCACGCCGGAACGGGTTGCCACGTGTAGGCGAAATCGCCAGAGCCAAGGCTAAGAACACCGAGGCCCGCGAGACCGATTGCAAAGAGAACATGACCGAGCGCGGTGATGCGCATTTTGGAGCCTCTCCGTATGCCGGAATGCGTTTCTTCACAGTCCGGGTGCCGCAATTTTGCGGAAGGAAGCGTCAAAGGGCAATATCCGCTTTCCGTAAATTCCTTATGACCAGTGCACCCGACACCGAGGCATTCAAGCATGCGCACGACGCGGACCGCTCGGGGGCTTATGATAATGCAGGATATCTCTAAGCTTTCTCACCGCGCGCGGTATCTCTTCGCTCGGCGTGTTGCTGAACCCCAGAATGAATCCTTGCGGGGAGGGCCGCTCCTGATAGGAGGCTGAAAGCGGCGCCACCCACAGCCTTTGCTGCAAGGCGCGCTCGGCAATCTCGTGGTCACTGAAGCCTCGTGGCAGTGTTATAGAGAGATGCAAACCCGCTTGTTCCCCGGTCACGTCGACGTCAACCTCCAGGTCTTTTTTAAGGCTCTCGAGCAGCGCACTCCTCCGGTCGCGATACAGCAAACGCATTCTCCGGATGTGTCGCGAGAAGTGACCTTCCCGGATAAAGTCCGCCAGCACCGCCTGAAAGAAGGTCGGTGGGCCGATGTCGAGGGTGAGTCGTACAGTGAGAAAGCGCTCAATGAGATCTGGTGGGATTACGACGTACCCGAGGCGCAACGACGGAAACAGGACCTTGCTGAACGTTCCAATGTATATCACTCGCGAACCGCGATCGAGTCCCTGCAAAGACGCAATCGGCATGCTCTCATAACGATATTCACTGTCGTAGTCGTCTTCGATGATCCAAGATCCTGACTTGTTCGACCATTCGAGCAGTTGCAGCCGCCGCGAGGCACTCATGGTCACGCCCAGGGGATACTGGTGCGAAGGTGTAACCAGTACGGCTCTGGCGTTACGGCATCGACTGATACCTGCGGCGACATTCAGACCTTCGCCGTCAACTGGGACGGGAACAACCTCGCAGCCGTTCAGATTGAAGACATACCGCGCAAAACGATATCCCGGCTCTTCCACCCACACACGGCCTCCCCGGTCAAGCAGCACTCGAGTTGAAATCTCCAGCGCTTGTTGAGAGCCACTGACGATCATGATCTGCTCGGCTTCGCAACGTACGCCGCGTGCTGTCCTAACATAGGTAGCAATGGCTTCCCGGAGATCCCTTGAACCCATAGGGTCGCTGTAGTGCATAGAGGCGAGGCGCAGGTTGCGGCATTGGCGGGCCACCAACCTGGACCAGATCTTGACTGGAAACTGATCGAGCGCCGGTTGTCCAAGGCTGAATGCCCCCCAACGTCCGCCGAGCCAGGGAAGAACATTTTGCACCGAGGGTAGTAGCGAACAATCACGCGATATTAGTCTTGGTCCGCGGGGCAGTTCCGGTGAGGCCGGAGAACGCTGGGGCAGTGCGACCTGATCGGGCAGCATACTGGAAACAACCGTCCCGACGCCTGCGTGAGTCTCAAAATACCCTTCCGCCAGCAGTTGGGCATACGCATTCAAAACCGGGATGCGTGAGACCCCCAATTCTGAAGCCAGCGTTCGAGTTGAGGGGACTTGTTCCTTCGGGCGCAAAGCGCGGTCCACAATTGCGGTGCGGTAGGCGTTATAGATCTGTCGATGCAACGGTTCCCGTGCTCGGCGGTCGACTCGGATAATTGGCACAATTCCAGAAGGTGTTTTCTTCATCTGCCAGCGAACATAGTGGTCATATAGAACTGCTGTCAAGTGCGTATTAATGACAACCACCTCGTCATGAAGTACTGACGGCAGGCTCGTTGGGATGGATGCCAGGGAAGAAAACTTTCCTAAAGCCTCATCGAGGGCGTACCACGGAGACTACTTTTCCAGAGCGATGTGTCTCTACAGGGCGGTGCTTGTAAGCGCAACGCGCAGCTTAGGTGGGAAGAAGAATCTCAATGATTAAGGGGCTCAGGGTACGGCTTTCCAGAGAGCCGCTCCGAGCAATTTTCCGGGTCCCTGCGCCTGCACAAAAGCGACGATACGAATCCCGTTAGGACCAATGCCAGCCTTGAGTTTCAACTGCACGTCTTCGGCAAAACTTTTGCCCTTTTGAAGCTTTCCTATTTTCGAGATTTGTTGCACCACGGCAACGTGGGTTAGGCGTCGGCCACCATTTTCCCCGCGCAAAACTTGTGAATCTACGTGATCGAGCGCAACCGCTATATAAACATCTGCGTTGTATTTGCCAGTATTGTCATCGGTTTCGACGCGCGCCCGCAGCAGAGCCGGATTCCCGCGGTCTACGGTCACCGTGCCGATACGCACGGGAACCTTCGGCGTCGCAGCAGCCTGTTGAAAGATTTTTTCGACTTGTTGCGGATCGCCGATTCGCACCTCATTGGTACCATCGACAATGATTTGCGGAGTGTATGGAGTGCTTAATCCCAGAGCGTGTACATAGGCGCTCTGACGCTCGGTCAGCGCAGAGGAGGAATTCGGGTCTTTCCACCCCTCGTGGTCCCAGTAGTCGACGTGCTCACTCAGTACGATTAGTTGCGCACTAGCTACCGGCTGCAATGTGTCGAGCTTCTGCACGAAGTCGTCTGCGGGCGGACAACTGGAACAACCTTCAGAGGTGAATAGCTCGACAAGTACCGGATGGCTGTCCGCGCCCGGTGCTGCCGCGCTGATTGCGGCCTGGAGGGGCTGACCATTCCCGGATGAAGTCTCCGGCCACAAACCGCATAAAACAAGAACCGTGCACGCCAACAGATACTTTGTACTGCGGAGAGGCATAAATGACAGTTTACTGAGGAGACTGCTAAGTGCAATAACCACTTGAAGCTTTTTGGTGCTTACCATCGCATCTCCTACTCGACGAGGAAAAGATAGACCCGCTCACACCATGTCCTGTGCGAGCGGGCCAAGTTACGATCCGTCGGGTGTCAGAAGTATAGCTTCGCCCCGAACTGGAAGACTCGTGGATCGAAGGCAGAGGTGACCTGGCCGAAGTTGCTCGATCCGAGAGCGTTGCTGACTATGTCGAACTCGGTGTGGTTCCACGTGTTGAAGCTTTCCGCGCGGAACTCGAACCGACTGCCCCGTTCGTTGAGTACGAAGCTCTTGAATAGAGAGAGATTCCAGTTATCGCGGCCAGGGCCACGCAGAGAGTTGTGCCCTGCATCGCCCCACAAGCCCATCGCTGGGTCTGCGAACGCCGCCGTACTGAACCACTGGCCGACTTTGTGAGGATAGGAAACACTGCCGATCTGGTCCGGACGATTGGTGGCATTGGGCAAGCCGTTGCCACTCTGGCCACCCGTCAGTTGCGGGTTAATTGGCAATCCGGAAGTCATCGTGACAATGCCAGAAATCTCCCAGCCGCCGATGGTCGATTTTAGGAAGCGGTTCTGGCTGTTCCGGAAGACCGGGATGTCATAGATGAAATTGACCGACGCGTTATGGGTGCGGTCGAAGCCACCCGGACCGACGTCGTATCTCCAACCCGCATATGGATTCGAGATGTTGCCTAGATCTCCGCCACCGTTGCCGGCAGTGGTCGGATCGATCGAACGCGAGAGGGTATAAAACGCGCGAAGGGTGAGGTCGCGGCCAACTTGCGAGGTCAAGTCAACCTGAAGTGAGTTGTAGTGCGAATTCGCTTCGTTGGCGCTCATGCGGATCGAGTGGAAGCCCGTATAAGGCAGGCCCGGTGCCAGGGTATAAATGCCACCGGCGATGAGGGAGGGAAGCGCGCTCTGGTCAGGCAGGTTGCTTTCCCCGTAATCGTTCTGGTGGCGGTTCTGATTTCCGACATAAGCGATGGACAACACCGACTTCGCGCTGATTTGACGCTGTACGCCGGCGCTCCACTGATAACTAGCTGGAAGCTTGTAGTTGTTGATCGCCAAACCTGTGATAGACGGCGCCACAATGGGCTGAGCCGCGGTTGTGCCAGTTGCAAGCGCGATCGTGGGATTCTGGAAGGTGACACTGTTCAAATTTGCGGCGAAACTGAACGGAATGTTCGGGCCGGCATTGTACATATCGTTGCCTTGAATGCGCTCGTACATGATGCCGAAGCCGCCGCGGACAACCGTTTTGCCACCGCCCGTCAAGTCATACGCAAAGCCCAGTCGCGGACCGAATGGGACCCAGTGATTGTTGACCAAGCCTTTTGGAACTCCAGCTTGACCTGGTATGCCGATGCCGTTCAAGTAGAGAGGAACGCCCGCCAGAATCGGATTTGGGCTGGTTCCCAGGCCCGCGCTGGTCGGGCTGATGTTTCCATTGGATAGTAAAGTCGCCGCGTTGGCCGAGTTATAGAGAGACGGGTAGAAATTGCCCATGCGGTTGTTCGCTTCGTAGGTGTGTGGAACACCATCCCAGCGGACACCGAGATTCAGGGTCAGCTTGCGGTTGACGCGCCAGTTGTCCTGAACGTAGGCAGCCCAAGATACGTTATTCCAAAAGCCTTTGTCCTGAACCCCCAGTTCGGTGTACGACTTGGCAGTGCCGAGGAGGAAATCAGCGAAGTCATTTCCGGTATAAGTGCCGTCAAAGTTGAAGGCACCCTGGGTCACGCCAAACAGGTCCTGTATCTTTTTGTAGAGCGCCCAACTGCCGCCCATCTTCAATTGGTGCGCACCCTTGGTCCAGGAAACATCGTCTCGAATCTGGTAATCGTCGGCAATGTTGTGCCACGGCCAGTTCGCGATTTCGAAGTGCGTGCCAGCCGAACCGTTCAAGTCGATATTCGGGATGCGGTCGAGATTGTTAGGTCCCGAGAATAATCTCGAGTTCGTGCCGTCGTAGCCGGTTGGAATCGCCAGACTTTTCAAGCCCGACCCCGCAAACGGAACGATGTTGATCCGATTGCCGTTATAGTTGAACGCGGTCTCGTTGAGTAAGTTCGGACTGATCGCGTACGTCGCGTGTATGACAGCGCTGTACGAAGGATTCCCGAAAGTGTCACCGACGGTCGGAACGTTCGCGCCGCTCCATTGGCTGACTCCGAAGCCCTGCGAAACCTGTTCTGAAATAAAGTGTCCAAAAACTGAGAACTTGCTGGTGAAATTGTGGTCAATACGGACAACCTCTTCTTTCAAATTCGTCGGAGAATTGTTACCGCCGATGAAGGTGGGTTTACCGCTGGCATCAACTGCGTTAGCAGCTGGGAAAATACCGGCGGTGAGCAACGCCGTTGAGTTGGGCGCAATCATGCAAGCAGGAATCGTATTATTCGGAAAAGGCGATCCCTGAACGATACCAGCGGGCAGAACGCCGCCCGGGCAGTTCTGCGCGAGGACAGCCGCGTTAACATCGGCCGCGCTCGGAACGTTAATTGCGTTGACGCCAAAGTTGCCGCCATACGTAGATGAATCAGGCACTGGTTGATTCGTCAGTCCGCCCTGAATCAAACGCCGCCATTCCATGTTATAGAAGAAAAAGGTTCGTTTCCGCTCCGGGTTGTACAGTTTCCCAAAAGTCACTGGGCCCCCGACGTTGAAGCCAAACACATTCAGTCGCAGCTCGGCTACTTTTTGCGGTGCCGGGTTAAAGTAGTTGCGCGCGTCAAAAGCGTCATTTCGATTGAACTCCCACGCCGACGCACGCAATCTGTTCGTTCCAGATTTGAGAACCATGGTCATCGTCCCGCCTGACGACAGACCATAGTCCGCGCTGTAATTCGACGTCAGAGCGCGGAACTCTGCGATGGCATCGCTCGAGGGCGCAATGCTCATGCCACCCGCACCGCCGCGATCATCATCTTCCCCTCCATCCAGCAAATAGATGTTGTGGTTTTGGCGCATGCCGTTGAATTCCACGCTTGCGTCGCCGCCGACTGGAGTGTTGACGACACCAGCACTCATACCACCACCGCCAATCTGGCTTGAGGCTCCTGGCACCAAGGCGGCAAGCTGGTACATGCTGCGCCCGCTTACTGCGAGCTGCGATATTTGTTGTCCGGTGATGACGTTGCTCTGTTCACCGGAGTCGGTTTGCACTCGAACGGGATCGGCTTCGACCGTGATCGTTTCTTGAGTTCCACCGACTTGCATCTGAAAGTCGATACGATCTCGATCGCCAACTTGCAGCACGATATTCTTTTGCTCCGCGGTCTTGAAGCCTGACAGTTCAGCCTTCACGTTGTAGTGGCCGATGTTGAGATCCGGTACGACATATTGACCGGCAGCGTTGGTTTGAATCGTCTTGACCGCGTTGGATTCTACGTTCGTGATGGTGATGCTCACGTTGGGTACCGCGGCACTAGAGGAATCCGTAACCGTGCCGACAATTGTGGCCTGTTGAGCAATAGCTGAGACGGAAAAACCCATCAGGGCAGACAACAAAACGAATACAGCCCACAAGCGGAACGGGTTCATTGCAGAAACGATGCTCTTAGCAGCACGCATCAAGGAACACATAGAATTCATGGATATCGCTCCAGACCCCGGCAGGATTTTTAGGTACCGACAGGCTTATCAAGGTACACAGTGAAGTCTCCGCTGGTTTACAGCAATACCCACATAATAGAATTCTGATATGACCACTACGAAGCTGCCTTTGACGATGAGCGGAACGCCAGCACTTTCTGATTCGCATGGTCGTAACTAGTGCTTCCGTTGTCTCCGCCCAGAGAAGACCCAGAGACTGACCTTCCCGCAACCGCCGGTTTGGGCTACCCTAATGCGAGCATGGGGATTGTGGACTCTTTGCGAAAGCAGGCCTCAGTTGAACTTACACTTCGTATCCGCAGCGAAAGGAATCATGCGATTACGTAGCGTCGGTGCGCCATTCACGCAAGGGTTGAGGAGGGTCTCAGTCTTGGTTTTAGTGGCCGGGGCGCTCGGCGTCGAAGCTTGGGCGCAGCTTGCACCTGCTGCGAAGCCACTCCCCACTCTTACCCATGCCGATCAAATACGCCGCTTGAGTCCGGAACAGGCCTCACTCGGCTATCCGGTGCTGGTTCGGGGCGTGATCACGATGGATGCTCCGGCACCCGATTTCTTTGTTCAGGATGAGGCGGCCGGCATCTATGTGGAGGGCAGCGTTTCCCCCAAGTATCCCCACCTGCTAAGCCAGTTCGTCGAGATCGAAGGGGTGACAGGTCCCGGCAAGTTCGCACCTGTAATTCGAGAGACAAGGTTGCGCGTGCTAGGCAAAGGAGTGCTTCCCAAAGCACAACTTTTTCCTTTCTCCGAGATCGCAAATGGGCAACAGGACAGTCAGTGGGCACAAGTGCGAGGTATTGTGCGGTCTGCGGCCGTCGATCGAAGCTCCTGGCAGGAGCCAGCCCTGGCCATGCGTGTCGCCTCCGAAGGAAGTGAGTTCAATGTCCGTGTGCCGATCGCCCACGAACAGGATTTTTCTTCGTGGGTCGACAGCGAAGTCCTGATTGAAGGCGTGTGCGGGAGTCTTTACAACGCTAACCGGCAACTGACGGGCATCCTGTTCTACGTTCCTCGCTTGAGCTTCATTCAAGGAAAGGGACTCCGTGTGCTCACGCAGCAGTGGACGCCTCTCGAGATCGGTGACTTTGTGGAAGTACTGGGTTTTCCCGCCATGGGTGACTCGGCGCCGATGTTGGAAGACGCCGTATTTCACCGGTTAGGCCACGAGAAAGTACTGGAACCGGTGAAGCTTAACCTCGATGTCAATTGGGAACAATTCGACGGCGCAGTCGTGACCACCGATGCGAAATTGCTCAACCGCCAGGCGCAGCCGGATGGCCTCCGGCTGGTGCTACAGAGCGACAATACGTTTTTTGACGCCACCGTGCCGCGGGGAGTTGTTGTGGAGCGTCTGCTGTCGATCCCGCTAAATAGCGAGGTGCGAGTCACCGGCATTTGCTTGGTTCGTAGCGGAGATTGTGGCAAACCCCACAGTCGTTTCGCATGATGCTGCGCGTACCACAAGATGTCGTGGTGCTGGCGTCTCCGTCGTGGTGGAATTTACGGCACACCGCAAAGTGAACTGACAACTTGCACCACATTCATTGCAATACGGAAATGTCATTCCGTAGATGCAGGTTACGTCGTGCTCACGGGAATGGGTCCCCCCGTGCGCCACGCGATATACCCCGGAACGGAGAACTTTATCTCCGGGTTTGAAAACAGCCCCGACGCTGATGCCCATTTGTGTCCTCTCTCTACTCTGCAATGATTCGACAACCTCAGTCCCATGAATCCGTCGCATCTAGTTCTTCCCAACATCCACAGGAATTTCAGCGGTGCCAAAGAGTCCGGTGTGATTATCCCGGACTCCAAGGTGCAGGACATAACTGCCGGGAGGCAGGCTGATAGGAACTTTCATTGGAATTCCCAGCTTAAGCATTCGCCCGTAGCTTTGTGGTTCAAGGTCCGCGTTCGCCTCCTGCACCACGGCATTGACCAGTTTGGCTTCGCGCGTATACGCCTGGACCTCGAAGTTGAGGCTGCAGTTTTGTCTCGCCACAGGGGATGTATTACCTTCCGCAATCGCGACGGTCTGGAAAGAGACCGTGGATGAGTCGACGGCGAATTCCACCACCAGGTCAGCGTTACGCGGAGGTGGAAGGGCGCGGGCCATAAACGTAACTTGCGTGGATGGCAGCACGTTCGAGCTAATGGCCGCTTTAAAGTCATTCTGGTTACTGTTTTTATACCGTGATGAGTCGATTGCGAAGTAACCCTGGCGGCTGCGGACGGTAATCCCCGGCCTATTCACTTTCACTCGCACCTGGCGGAACCGGCCGTCCCACTTTTTGTTCGAGGGATAATAGGCGAGAACGTAGTAGGCACCCGAATCCTGCAAGCTGATGGCAATCGAATTGGCAATATCGTTGCCATGGAAGAATCGACCTCCGGTGTCGTCGGCGGCGCGCTCAAGAGTGTCGTTTGTCATCATGCGTGCGAAGTCCTCATTTGCCATTTTCCGATTCGCTTCGACGGTTAGCGCAATGCGCCCATTGGCATCGCGGCCGGATTGCGACGGATCGCTGATGCTCCCGCCGAGCAGACCTGAAGCGTCGATGGCATAGATAGCGACATGCGCGTCATTCAAGAGATTGGTCGTCGCGCGCAACTTATCTCCATAGGTTCGCGATGTTTCCATGTCCTCAGGATTGAATCCGGTGACCGCTATCGGGAATCCAGTCGAAAACCACAGTAGCGATTTGCGGCCGCGCTGACCCGCCAGATAGCGGGCGATCTGCTGGAGTGTGTCGAGCGTGATAGAAACGCGCACATCGCGCGCAAAGTTCTCCGCATTCTTTTCAAAGCGCCGCATCATGTAATTGATATCGTTCTGGATGGTATCGGAACTGCCTCCCGAGGTCGCAGGCATGGTCGGGTCCGATGCCGTAGCGGTCGGTCCGCCGACGGCTTGGGAGGGAAGCGAAATTTCAGGCGCTGTAATCTCGGTGCTCGAAAGGTCACGCTCTCCCCCGTTCCGGGCCACGGCAGAGGTTGAAGCGCGGTATCGCTCAAGGGCAGCCTTGAGGAGCGTCGGATTTGACGTAAAGTCCTGGAGCACTACTAATTTTTCCGATAGAACCACCACTGCCAGTTTCCTGCGTGGATCAAAATGTTCGGCAAGCCATTTCAACATTTGTTGCTTCAAGTACTGCTGGTTTTGTGGCGGCGTATTCAGGCCGTCGAGCAGGAGCACGGCGATGCGGTCGTCTGCCTCAATCACGTCTGGACGGTTCGTTGTGACATGGGGGGGAAGCACCGGAGGCAAGTTCTGTGGCCGCGCGGACGGCGGCGGATTGATCGCCGAAAACGTGGCCAGCGTTTGAGGTTTTCCGTCTTCGAGGACAGTGAAATCGTTCCTCGTCAGATCGGTAACCGGGTGACCCTCCCGATCGGTGACAATTGCATCCAGCGAAACCATGCGAGTGGTAGCCCGGAGGACCAGTTCACCGGGAGCGGGTTGCTGCGATTGCCCCTCTACCACGGCCGCGACGACAATACCACCTACCAGCGAGAGCGTTTTTATCAGCAAAGGCAAGTTCACAAGTTTTTGTCCTCGCAGCAACTGACGGTTCCATCGCGATCAGGGCCCAGGCGGATGCTTATCGGTATTGGTTGCTCACGGTACTGCAACATTTTTCGGCTTCAGTTTCTCGAAATTGTCGAGCGCTTGCTTTGCGTCGTCATTACGCCCAGAGCGCGCGTAAGCGTTACTGAGCTGAAAATACGCGTAGTCGGTCGGGCGAAGCTGTATCGAGGTCTCCAGTTCACGTGTTGCGGTATTCAGGTCGCCTTGCTCCAGAAGCGCCTTGCCCAGCTGATAGTGCGCGTCAGAGTTTGCCGGTTGCTGCCTGATCACCTCCGCCAGTAGCCGTTTGGCCTCGGACGGTTGGTGTTGTTGGAGCCTGATGTAAGCAAGTTGGTACAAGGACTGAGCATGCTCTGCATTCAACTCCAACTCGCTTTGAAACTGTTTCGCAGCCTCATCCATGGCTCCGCTCTTGAACAAAACCATGCCCCAGTAATAATGAGCTTCAGGAAGCTTGGGATTCAGCTCCAGGGCGTGTTTGAATTCCGCGAATGCCTGCGGGTTGTCCGACTGCGCTGCATACGCCTGTCCGAGCATGAGGTGAACCTCGGGGGTCGCGTCTCCGTTCTCAAATGCGCGGGAGAAGAGCCGCTCGGCGGTCGAAGTGTCTCCGGTCTTTACAAATGCGATGCCAGCGGAGAGCAACAGGCCGGGATTCAGCGACAACGAATCGACGATGGGACGAAAAGTATCCGCGCTGTCTTTGAATCGATTCGTCATGTAATAACTCAGCGCAAGCATCTCCCGGAGATTCTGATCGGTGGGTGAATGATGCAAAAGGCGCTCCAGTGGACCCGTGCTATCGCTGTATAGGTGCGCTCGAAAGGCCGCGAGGGCGAAATTGCGATCGAGTTGTGGGATCGAACTATCCCAAAGTTCCGCCTGCTTGAACTCTTCCGCGGCGTCGGCATAAGCCCCTTTACGGGCATCCATCACGCCCAGGTTGTGATAGGCATTGCCAAGCAACTTAGAAATTGCACGGACATATTGAGCCTCAGAAGAGCCCGGAGCTTCCGCCTTCTGCTGTTTTTCCATGAGCATTGCCCGCAGCTCCGGCGAGGCTGCAACAGCCGGGCTGGGACTAGTTCCTCCAGCCGAAGTGTTAGCCGTGCCACCGGGCTCAGTAGCCCGACTCCGCTTCGCTTCTTCCAGTTCCCGGGTCCCATCCCCCGGCTGTCCTACTGAGATGTATGCCTTCGACAGCATTTCATGCGCGAGCGTGGTCTGCGAGGCCGGAGCGCCTCCAGTAGACATCTGTGCGATGGCTTGGCGCAAAACCGTAATCACCGCGGGCCATTTCTGTTGTTGGCTGAACAGCCGCCCGAGAAGAAGGAGCGGACCGGGATCATCAGGGCTGGCGCGATGGGCGTTCTGCAGAGATGTCTCCGCCGATTCCAGTTCTCCGGTGTCCAGTTGGATCAGGCCGAGGTAGTAAAGACTGGAATAGTTCCTTGGAGCCTGAGCCAGCTCGAGCCGAAATTGCTCGCGGGCGAGCTCGAAATTTTGCTTCCCGCCGATGGTGAAGTAGGTCATTCCCAGGTAAGCATGAGCGTGGGGGTACGCTGGATCGAGCTTCAGCGCCTTCTTGAATCGTTCTACAGCCTGGTCTAAATAGCCTGTTTGCCGGTAGGCCTGCCCAATCAGGGCCTCCAACTCAGGAGTGTCAGTCAGGGATGCCTGCATTTCGTCGAACAACACCGTTGCCTGCGGCATCCTCTTCAATTGCAAGTCGGTTAAAGCGAGGCTGTATGCCACGTCAAAATCGGGAGTAATCGCCAGGGCGGCCTGCAGTTCATCAGCGGCGGATTCGAATTGGCCCTGCATGAAATCGATCTTACCGAGCAGATTTTGGGCGCGAAAGTTGGCACTGTCAGACTTCAGGACGCCGAGCACACTTATTTTGGCGTTGCCATAGTCACCGGCTCGAAAATAGGCAATGCCGAGATCAATCTGAGAGTCGAGATTACCGGGATCCGCTTGCGTGGCCTTACGCAAGGTTTCCAATCCGCCAGTGCTGTCACCGGTCGACACTTTCAGATTGCCAAGCCGTTCGAGGGCGATCGAGATTCCCCGCTTGTATTCCGATGCAGCCCGGTCGAAATCTCCAGCGATCTGGTAGGTTTGCGCCGCGTCGAAATGAGTTTCGGGAGCGACAGGATCCTGTTTCGCCTGAGCCATCTGTTGAGCCAACCCTAACGAAGGCGTAAACGCCAGCATGATTACGAAGAACAGCGGCAAACAAACCTTGGATCGGCTGCGAATTGGCACAGAGTTTCCCATCATTGCTTATGGTGTTCGTAGGCCAGCTTCGTGTCTTCGCAGCGCGTCCTCGGCGTCACGCAGCTTTTTGAACTGATCCATTTCCGCCTGGGCCTTATCCTGGAGACCCAGCCGAGTGTAGACAAGACCAAGCTGATAATGACTTTGCGCCACTTCGGGCTGTAGGTGGATGGAAGTCTCCAAGGAAGAGCGGGCCGCCTCGACATTGCCGGTTCGCAGATCTAACACACCCAGCTCGGCATGGGCGCCTGCGTGGTTGGGAGAGTTTTTCAGCACTCCTTCCAGTTCCTGCCTGGCAGCATCGAAATTTCCCGTACGCTCCGACACCACTGCGGAGTAGTAGTGCGCGTCCAATAGTTTCGGATCCAGTGCAAGGCTTTTGTCCAGCGATTGACGGGCCACGTCCAAGTTCCCCATGCTCAGCTCAATGATCCCCTTCACGAGCTGCGTGTTCGCATCGGCAGGGCGGGACTTTTCTGCTTTTAGTGCGATGGGCTCGGCCATCTCCCACTGCTCATTTTCTACCAGAGCAAATGCCAGGATGTACTGTGCGTCTGGATCGTCTGGGGCAACGGTATTCAGTCGCTTCGCGACCGCAACCGCTTTTTCCCTGAGCCGTGACTTCAGCAGCGCAAGCGTAAGCTTCATCAGGACATCGTGCTGGTCCGGACGAACCACGTTCGCCCGGTTCAACAGATCCACCGCTCGATCCCAGCGCTCATGCTGAGCCTCGAAACGAGCGCTGTCGAACAGCAGGTCAAATGACTTCGGTTCCAATTCCAGGGACTGCTGCAGCAAGCTGGAAGCCTCTGGAAACCGATTCTCCGCCTCCCGGACGCGCGCCAGAACATGGAGGTAGTCGGCAGAGGGATGTACCGGGCGCATGACCTGAAGGATGTTGTCGGCATCCTTGAGATATCCATTCCTGATCAGGACGGTTACGAAATCGAGGCTTACTCCCAGGCTGGCTTGCCGCTGGACAACCTTCCCGATCAGAGGCCCAACCTTCTCTTCCTGGTGGAGCGACAGATAATCAGAGGCGAGGACTGGCAGGAGATCCGTTGTGCGGGAAGCGACGGGAATCGCGTTGATGGCGGAAACCGACTCCTGGTACTTGCCTGCTTTCTCCTGCGACATGGCAAGAGCTTTTCTGGCCGGAATGTCTCCCGGAACGATCGCCAGGAGCTTTGTGTACCACCCAATGGCATCGTCGGTGCTGCCCGACGATCGCGCTCCCTCTCCCAAGCCGCGAAGTGCGGGCACGTCGCGTGGGTTCAAGCTGTAAGCACGCTGGAAGAGTGCCTGCGCTTCTGGATCGCGTTTTTGCTTCAGACGAATGGTCGCGAGAAGGTCGAGGGCCCAGACATCATCGGGGTAGGCTCGTAGAGTTCCCCATAGCTGCTGCTCGGCAGTATCGAGTTGGTTTGTGCGAATGAGCCGCTCGATGTTCGTGCGTGGGCCTTGCTGCGCAATGCCAGCCGAGGGGAAGATCAGAAAAACCAAAAAGAGTGAAACCGTGTAAATTTCAGTGCGTATTGGATTTCGCGGTTACCCAGGTTGTTGAGAAACGGTGGTTTACCGAAGGTCGATCCTGGTGTGAGCACCGAGCCTTCGATCGTGTTCTTCGGACTGATATAACCTGTCACGACTTGCGGCGTGGTTGTTGTTTCCGCAGATACTAAGCCTGTCCCCGCGTAAGTCAGGTTCGTGTTGTTGAAGCGGAACATCGGGTGATTAAACGCGTTGAACATTTCAATCCGGAACTGCATCTTGAGACCTTCCGTGAAGAAATGAGTACCCTTCACCGGCAGACCCCAATTCTTGGAGAGGGAGAAATCCACATCCCGAGTGCCAGGTCCTGGGCACTGCCCTGGGCCAGCATTCGGATATCCACCAAGCGGGAATCCGTTGTACGAAAAGCCTGCCTGATTGATCCATGTGAGGCTCTTGCCGGTACTGCAAGGTTGCGAAGTGACATTCGGCCGCGCTCCGAATTGACCGGCGTTCGCCACACCCCAAGGGTTTCCGATGCCGATCGGAGCCACATAGTTTGGATCGCTCTGAAACAGGTTACAGTTCGGCAGTTGAGCCTGTGACGGACAAACGTTGCTCACACTTCCAGAGACGGAAACTGCCGGTCCACTGGCGACGTTTATGATGCTGCTTGTTTCCCAGCCTCCAACAGCGCCCCTCAATAACGCGCTGCGGCCATTTAGAGACGGCGTGTTATAGACCCAGCTCATATTAAAAACGTGGCGCCGGTCAAAATCGGCGTTCCCGCGATCAACTCGGCTGTTGTAACTATCCGAGACTGCCGTGGAAGTTCCGACGTACCCGAGCGTGGTGGTGGAGATATTGTGGGACCACGTGTAACTGCTCTGGAACTGCGAGCTGCGTCCAATTTTGCTGCTGAACATCGCTTGTAGCGAGTGATAAATGGAATCGCCGTGATGGTTCCACTGTGTAATCTGGTTGGTCGTCATGGCACCCAAGGGGAAGAAGCTTGAGCGGTTGCCACCCGGGTTCGTAATCCCTGCCTGAATATATGCGAGACGGTCCTCGGGCCTGATCTGGTTGATGTCCGCCGCGGAAGTAAGGTGAATGCCGCGCAGAGCGACCCATCCCAACTCCAGTTTCGTATTTCTAGCCAACTGAGTCTCGGTGGTAACGTTCCACTGCCACGAGTTGGACATATTGGTGTCCTGCTCGAAGCTCTGTCCCGGCGTTCCAGCGGCTGCGATATTCGATCCGCCGCCGCCATCGTACAAGTTCGTACCAGCGACCAATGGTCCATCGAAGGTCCTGTATATGGCTGCGGATACTCCATACGGAGGATTCACCGACTTCGCACGTAGGGTGAAGCCAACCGGATCACGCGCGAAGAACTGACCCACGCCGGCGCGCAGCACGAAACGCTGGGTTCCGAAGACATCCCATGCCACTCCCAAACGGGGAGCCACCAGATGCTTGTTCGAGGGCCTCAATGACCTGTAGGGCGAAATCAACGGATTTACTTTCGAGCCAAGACTCGAACAGAGGCTCGCATTGCCGCCCTTGGGCAGCTCGATGCCGTTACAAGGATCGCCTCCATTGGCCGGGTTGTAAGCCGCAAGAGAGAAGATTGACCAGTCATTCTTCTCCATGTATTCAGGATTGATGAATGACCAGCGGAAGCCATAGTCGAGAGTCACACGCTGACTCACTTTCCAGGTATCGCCCGCATAGAATTCGGCATCTCTCCAGCGGATATCGGCCAGCACATTGCTCGCGTTCTCACCGCCACCCCAAGTCATACCTTTGAGCAACATGTCACCGTAAAAATTGCCTGTATTCGCCCAGTTGACGCTCTGATATCCGCCCGCACCCCAAAAATTCCCGGCTTCGGAACCCTGCTCTTCATCCTTCGCGCTGCGGGCATACAACACGCCGAACTTCAGAGTGTGCTTTCCGGTAACTCTGGAAAAATCGTCTTTCCAGGTGAACAGGTCTTGCCGGTTCGCCCACGGGGACTGGATACCAAAGAACGTAGAACACCAGCAGACGGGGAGGGGCAAATCCTTGGAATGCAGTTTGCCGCTGGTCGGGAAAACAGTGGGAATCTGGGACCGAATCTGTTGACTCAGCGCGACATTATCTCCTGCTCGGGTAATGCCGATGTTGCTCCCCGACCAGGAGAACTGAAAGTCATTCACAGATCCCGACCCGATGGTCGTGGTGAGACGGGCGATTGCCATCTTACTGGGCTGTGTCCATGCATCGCTGACTGCCGGAAAATCCTGCGTGCCCCACAATCCGGCTTCGCCGTTGGCGGAGGCGTGGAGCGGATTATCCCACGAGTCCTGTGCATACTTGAGCATCAGGTTGTTGTTCTTCGTGATCTTGATGTCGCCCCTGATGTTTTCTTCACGCCAATTCAGCGGCACGCTGACTTGAGCGGTCCAGTCATACGTTCCGCAAACACTCGCCGTGGGCAGCGGGGTTTGCGACGCGTAAGCCTGCCCGCCGGGGCTGACAAAGTTAGGATCCAGCACGCCCGACGCCGTCGTTGTTCCAGCCGGGAAATTTGGCAGCCCCGGTGCTCCTGACCCTGCAGGACAGTTCGCAAGGTCACTGAAGTCTCCGTTTCTGCTTCTTGCATCGGACGTCGCTGGAGGACGTGCACTGGTTCAACCCGATGAAATAGTCCTTGGCGTTCAAGACGTCATTGCGACCGAAGTAGAATGCGTCGCCATGGTATTCATTCCCGCCGCCCTTGGTGACGACGTTGATCTGCGCGCCGCCGGCGCCGCCGTACTCAGGGCCGTAGCTGTTGCGCAAAATCTTGAACTCTTCAATGCCGTCGATCGACGGGTACATCAAAATCGTTCTCTGGGAGCCGATATCGTTGTTGTTGGCGCCATCCACGCGCCACTGGTTGGCATTCGAGGGAGCGCCGCTGAACGAAATATCAACGCCGCCCATCAACCCTTTGCTCTTGTTGTCGAAGCCCTCGGCGACGGACGCGCCGGGCATAAGGGTCGTCAACGTCACGAAGTTGCGGCCGTTGAGCGGCAGCTCGCGCACCTGGTTGCCATTAATCACGTTGCCCACTTCGCCGTTTTCGGTATTGACCTGGATGCCCTGAGCCTCGACGGTTACTTGCTCAGTTGTTGGACCAACCTCCAGCTTCGCGTCGATGCGAGATGTGCTGGAGACGTGCACTTCGATATGGGTCGCGGCATAGTCCCTAAATCCCGCCTTCGACACTTTGACCGTGTAGGTTCCGGGATCTAACTCTTGAAACTCGTAAGTCCCGCCCCCCCCGGTCGCAGTCGTTCGCACCGCATTGGTGGCGGCGTCCGTTAGGGTGACAGTTGCGCCCGCAACGACCGCGCCCTGGGCATCCAGGACGGTTCCAGTCACACTCCCGGTAATCTTCTGCGCCCATGCAGAAGCCGAAAATAACAGTGAAAAGGTCAGAAAACTGAGGGAAAGAACCAGGTTGGAACCCCGCCGAAACCGCATAAACCCCTCCCCAGAAAGATTTTTTTACAGCCGCACACCCCAACTCGGCCCGGTACTGAGACGTTGGGCCACATTAAGAGCTATAGGGCACTGTTTGTCAAGAGAAAAACGATTCTGTAGTAATATTTTCGTACTAGGCACGGCCCAGAGCTGGAAACTCGTTTA
>WNFI01371142.1_pt2 | contig 19662 bp, 16 predicted proteins | sample 5400471 | NCBI WGS metagenome assembly WNFI01 (sample SAMN13153348, study PRJNA577476) | soil metagenome | isolation source: 100 cm saprolite on Douglas fir-dominated hillslope | place: USA:California | collected 2013-09-17
GAATTGGCCAAGGATAAAGTTTTGATGGGCGTGGAGCGCAAGTCGCTGCTGCTCACCGACGAAGAGAAAAAGAATACGGCATACCACGAGGCAGGGCACGCTCTGGTGGCAACGAAGATGCCGCATTCGGATCCTCTGCACAAGGTTACGATCATTCCGCGGGGGATGGCGCTGGGCGTAACCATGCAGTTGCCCACCGACGACCGGCACAACTATTACAAGAATTATCTGGAGACCGAAATCGCAATCCTGATGGGCGGGCGCATCGCGGAGGAGCTGTTCTTGAACTGTATGAGTACCGGCGCGGGCAATGACATTGAGCGTGCCACCGATATGGCACGCAAGATGGTCTGCGAGTGGGGCATGAGCGATCTGGGACCGCTAACCTTCGGCAAGAAGGAAGAGCAAATTTTCCTGGGGCGCGAGATTGCGCAGCATCGCGACTACAGCGAAGATACCGCCATTAAGATTGATCAGGAAGTTCGCAAACTGATCAACATGGGCTACAACACGGCCAAGCAGATTCTTTCCGACAACCGCGATACGCTGGAGAGGATTGCGCGGGCATTGATCGAGCGCGAAGTGCTGGACGCCAACGAGATCAAGATGCTGGTCGAAGGCCAGCAGCTTCCTCCGGTACAGCCCCCGCCATCATCGAAGATTGACGACGGAGTGCAGCATGTGATCAAGCCAGACATGCAGCCGGGAAGAGCCAAGGGCGGCGAGCGTCCGGCGACGGCTTAGGAGCAGTGCTCGGTTCTCAGTTGGGGCGGCCTTAAAGGCCGCCCTTAATTTTGGGCGAATACGTTTAAGAGATATTCGGTATCCGGCGAAACGGTAATTCGAAATACGTTACTCAGAGCAGCAGGCGAGTGGGAAGACTCGCCGATTTTTGCAACTTGACACGTAGTCCCCTCTACAACAAAATACGTTGCATGTGTACCGTATGAATCCGTACATGCAAAGTTTTCCCCGTCGTCGGTTTCGCAGCTTACGTGTTCTGAGAAATTTCGCGTCGTTCAATTTGCCGCCCTGCTAGTAAGGAGGATCGTGTGATTCGAAATGTCTGCAGGTTTCTCGTGGTTGTCTTAACGGTTGGCGCGGCATTTCCGACCACGGTAAAGACACTGAACAAGGTCGTGTTTGCGGATCAATTCTGGCACTACCCAAGGGGTTCAGGACCAAAGCTGCATTGCCAATGCAATCGCCTCGCTGCCTGTTTCTGGCGGGCTCGTCATCCTGCCGTACGGAGTGACGAACATTTCCTCTACGGTCGTCATACACAAGCCGAACGTGCTGCTGATTGGACATGATTCCGAGGTCGATCACGATCTCGGCAGTCTCAATCCCAGCACGAATTTAGTGTGGACAGGCGCTGCTGGTGGAACGATGCTCAGTTTCAGCGCTGTGCCTGGCTCGGCCAATCAGCATCTGGGCCGCTCGGGTATCCAACAGGCACATCTTGATTGTGCGAGCTCAGCTGGAATCGCACTTGCCATACGGTCCGAATTTTTTGGACGATATGCTGATCTCAATATTTACAACTGCACTTGGACGATATGCTGATCTCAATATTTACAACTGCACGCAGGTGTCGATTGATCTGGGAGTGGTCTTGGTGCTGGGAGAGGCCGCCGATTCGCAACATAACGATTTCCGCAACATATCTATACGTAATCTCGATGGTGCCGGGGCGGGCGGGGCCGGTGTACATCTGAATGGAAGTCCAACAGCGAACAGCTCGTTCAATACGTTCACAAACATCATGGTCGTCCACAAAGACGGCAGTTGCCTGGAGTTGGATAACTCCGACAATAATCTTTACCTGCACTTCCGCTGTTTCCGGGCCAGCGGCGGTACAGGAACGGGCGTCCTTCTGCAAGGCAGTTCGTCCATTGAATCGGCGCGGAACGAGTACTTTTTCCACCTAGAGCCCGGCCAAGGCGGATTGACGCAGGCGCAAAGTTCTAGCGGGAACGTAGTGATCGGGTACGATCAATCGAATGGTTCACCGGGTCCGGTCGTAGCCAACGGTTCGCTGACGTGGACGTCGGACGGGCTCAACGGAACGGGGTGGCATATCCCAGTTGTGAACACGACCAGCCTGCGAACTGCCACCCCACTCAACTCGGATACAGCGGGCCAAATTGTGCTTTCAGGGGGAAATGGAAGCTACACCTTTTCCGGGATCTATGCGATACCTCCGATTTGTACCGTTAGCGATACATCAGCGCCCAGAGCGGTGGGGGTCTCAACGACGAACACCGGATTCACCGTTTCGGGAACAAGCTCAGACATAATCAATTACATCTGCGTGGGCAGGAACTGACTGGGAAGCTGGCGCTGCCTTGAAGATGCACCCATAGGGATTGGATGTCAGGGTCGGAGGTGCGACGCCACGTCTCGTTGCGTCAGGAATTTGGTTTGGCATTGCCTGGCGGCGGTCAGCAGTTCGTCGAACTCGGGAGTTTTGCGAAGCTTTCCCAGCAAGGGGTCGGTTTTTAAGGCGGTGTAAGCGCAATAGTTTTGGGTGATGGCGCTTCTCAGCAGGCGCTGAGCGGCGTCCTTCTGTCCGCAGTACGCCAGCAAGGTTCCGGCGGAATAGCGCGGCTCCACATCCACTCCCGCCAGCGCGGTAGCTTCAATCCTTTGCGCGGCGAGGCCGCATTGGGACAACTGCCCGGGGACAAGGCAGGCTTGAAGCAAATCGCGGCCCATCAGGGGAGAGTCCGATGCTTTCTGAATGGCCTGGCGGGCGTCGGTTGGCTTGTCCTGGCCCAAAAGAATGGCCGCGGTTTGCATGGCGGCGTATTCCGAGCCGGCGTCGAGGCGAACAAAATCCATGGCTCTGTCTGGTTTACCGAGTTGAACGAAGACCCCGGAGCAGGATCGGATCTGGTAGTTGCTGCGATCCAAGGCCAGAGCGGTGTCGCACTCGCGCGCGGATTCTTCCAACAGTCCTGCATAGCGCAGAACATAGGACAAAGCGAAGTGGGCCATCGCGTTTTTCGGGAGGCGCTTCACCAGAGCTGACGCTTGCGCATACGCCGGCCCGAGGTCACCGCGTTCCGTCCCGTTGGTAATCAAATGACTGGCGGCATCGATCAAGTTCGGATCGAGCGCCAGTGCGTGTTCCAGGGTGGAGTCGGAGCGCTTGAGCATGGCCGCTCCACCGTCACCATACGAACCGGCGAAATAATAGCGCTGGCCTAAAGCTTCCCAGGCAGGCGCGTAACTGGGATCGATTCCGACGGCGTGTTCCAGCATCGCGATCGCCTCTTTATTGGGCACGACATCGTGTGGAACAGCGATACTGCGCAAATACAGGTTGTAAGCTTCCTCGCTCTTAGGACGAGTCCCCGCTTCACCGGAGGCCGACAGTCCTCCGAGCACGGGGATCAGACCTTGCCGAACTCTGGAGGTGATTTGTTCGCGCATCGCGATTTTGTCTGACGCGGCAACATTGATGGTATCTCGCCAAATGCTGCGGTTATTGGCGACATCCACTGCTTCAAGAGTGACCTCCAACTGGTTGCCGTCTTGCAGGTAATGCCCGGTCACAATGGAGGTGACGCCCATCTCGCGAGCCGCCTGCTGAAGGTCCACGTTCGGTCCGTTGTACCTGCTTGTGGTGGCAAACGGGCGGATAGAAAACGACGGCACGTAGCTCAGAGCGGTTGCAATTTCGTCTGGCAAAGCGAAGCGCAGGAAATCGGTGTCCTTGTCGGAGCCCACATTCTGAAAGGGCAGCACCGCAATGGCCGTCGAACTTGCGCTGGCAGCATCCACCGGGGCAATGGTATGTTTGGATTGCGAAGGCTTGTGCTCCCAGACGAAGAGGGCGATCACGATCGCGGCGATCACAACAAGCCCGGCAGCGATCCAGGGCAGACGCGGCACGCGAGAAGCGGATGCCGGCTCAATGGCAGCCGACGACTTGCCGGACTCGGTGTCCCGCTTCAGCCGTTGCAGGTCGGTGCGAACGTCGGAGGCATGCTGGTAGCGCAGGTTGCGATCTTTTTCCAGACACTTATTGATGATCCGTTCCAATTCCGCTGGGAGATCGGGATTCAGACGAACTGGCGACGTGGGTGCTGCGTCCAGAATGGCTTTGAAGATGACGGCGGAGCTCTCGCCGCGGAAGGGTTGGATGCCCGTGGCCATTTCGTAGAGCACGGCGCCGAAAGAAAACAAGTCGCTGCGCGCATCGATTTCCTTGGCCCGCGCCTGCTCTGGAGACATGTAAGCTGCGGTGCCGAGCGTGGAGCCCATGCTGGTGAGATTCTGGTCATCGATGGTGGCGGTCAGACCGCTGGCGGCTGCACTCTGGCTGGATGCGGAGGCCGTGAGCACGACTTTCGCCACCCCGAAGTCAAGAATCTTGACGTGACCGCGCTGAGTGACGAAAACATTGGCGGGCTTGATGTCGCGGTGAACAATGCCAGCGGTATGAGCGGCATCGAGTGCGTCGGCGATCTCGATCGACAGCGACAGCAGAGTTCCGGTCTCTAGAGGCCGCAGCGCGATGAAATGCTTCAGGGTAACGCCCTCAAGAAATTCCATGGCGATGAATGCCTGGCCGTCTTGTTCGCCGAGGTCGTGAATGGTGCAGATATTCGGATGATTCAGCGCGGATGCGGCTTGGGCCTCCCGCTGAAAGCGGGCGAGCGCCTGGGGATCGCGGGCAACATCATCGGGCAGGAACTTGAGGGCGACGAAGCGATGCAGGCGGGTGTCTTCGGCTTTATACACAATGCCCATGCCGCCGTCGCCGAGCTTCTCCACAATGTGGTAGTGCGAGATGATTTGGCCGATCATCGATTGGCCGTATGGTAGGTGGGATGCGAGAGGCGAGTCAATGAAAGCTTTGGAACCCGTGCTCGGAGTTGGCGTCGAATATTCAGTTCGTGGTCCCGATGGAATCGTAGCTCCGGCGGATACACAGCCGGGAAGAACGAACTGGGAGCGGCTAGCGACGGCTTAGGCAGTTCCAGTTGTCAGTTCTCAGTTTGGTGCGGCCTCAACAGTTGCTCTTATTTTTTGACAACCGTTAAGTTGTTGTAAGCGCTATCTGCCAATTTTTCTCCTACTGTGATCTACCCATCGCTATCAGCAAATCTCCTGATACCGAATCCTTGCCTGGCTTCGCTAAAGTTGAAGCAATCCTAGGGAGACGCACGTATATCTGTCTCCGTTTAGCTTTGGCTCTGGCGCTTGGGAATCTTCAAAAATCTGTTGGTGACTGATGGCTACGGTTGCGTATAAAAACAGCACAAACCCAGAGGTTGTGGCCGGCGCACGTGTCAGCATTGGGTGCGAGGGACTGGATAATATCCTGAACGGAGGGCTGCCTCACGGGCGTCTTTATCTGATTGAGGGCGATCCGGGCGCGGGCAAGACCACTCTGGCGTTGCAGTTTGCCAGTACGGGCGCCAAAAAGGGCGAAAAGTCTCTGTACATCACTCTCTCCGAGTCTCGCAAGGATTTGGCTCATGCTGCCCAATCGCACGGCATATCGCTGGACAACATCGACATTGTGGAGTTGGTGCCGAATGAGAACGACTTGCTGCCCGAGCAGCAGTACACCGTATTTCATCCCGCAGAAGTGGAACTCAACGACCGGCTCCAGCGTATTGTCGCTGAAGTGAAACGGCTCAAGCCTGACAGGTTGGTTATCGACGCGTTGAGCGAGTTACGCATGCTGGCGAAAGATCCTCTGCGCTATCGAAGGCAAATTCTGTCTCTGAAAGACTACATGGCCGATCATGAGTGCACGGTGCTGCTGCTGGATGACCGGAGCTTCCGCGATCCTGATCTGCAGCTGCACAGTATTGTGCATGGCGTTATCAGTATGGACAAGGTGCGGCGGGAGTATGGCAAGACGCGCCGCCAGATCGAAGTGCTGAAGTTGCGGGGGACCCCCTATCGCGAAGGTTTTCACGATTATTCGATCCTAACTGGAGGTGTAGTCGTTTTCCCGCGGCTGGTGGCGGCGGATTCCCGTTCGGAGCATGCTCCAGAGGCTGTGTCCAGCGGCATCCCCGAACTCGATTCGCTGACCGGAGGTGGATTGGACCGCGGTACCAGCACGCTGCTGATTGGTCCGGCGGGCTGCGGAAAGACGAGTATTGCCGTGCAGTTTGCGGCAACGGCCGCGAAGCGTGGAGAGCGCTGCGCGCTGTTCGCGTTTGAAGAGGGCCCGCAAACATTGCTCGCGCGCGCCGCGGGGCTGGGAATCGACATTCGTCCGTACGTCGACAACGGGTTGATTGGGATTGAGCGGGTCGATCCGGCGGAGATGTCGCCGGGAGAGTTGGTGGCAAAGGTTTCGCAATACATCGAAGAAGAGAACGTGCGAATGGTTATTTTGGACAGTTTGAATGGATATCTACAATCCATGCCGGGAGAGCAGTTTTTGCCGGTGCATCTGCACGAGCTCCTCGCGTATTTGGGAAACCGCGGAGTACTTACGATTATGGTGTTAGCGCAGGCGGGCACCGTAGGCGCGCCGTTCCAGAGCGCGGTTGATGTGAGCTACCTGGCGGACAATATTTTGTTGCTCCGCTATTTTGAGAATCATGGAGAAGTACGGCAGGCGATCTCGACCATCAAGCGCCGTAGCGGGAGCCATGAACACACAATTCGCGAACTCAAGCTGGGGCCGGACCGCATCCACATTGGGCGGCCGCTACGTGAGTTTCAGGGCGTACTGACAGGTACGCCAACGTTTCTGGGTGGGATGAAGGACAACTGATCCAGCGATGTCTATACTCCACGACGACTACCGGGTGCTGGTGTTGGCACCGTTCGGTAAGGATGCGCTGCTGGTGCGCGAAGTACTGGAGGGGTCGGGAATCCCGGTGGGCGTGGTCGATCATGTCAGCGGGGTAGCCCGCTCGCTGACCGGTGGAGCCGGAGCTGCGATTGTGGCCGAGGAGGCCCTCGACGGAGAAGCCATTGAATATCTAGGACGGTGTGTGTCGGCCCAGCCGGCCTGGTCGGACTTTCCGATCATCGTACTCACTGGAGGCGGGGCCAGCACTCCGTACACGGAAATGATGGTGCGCTCCCGCACCCCGATAGGGAATATCAACTTGATTGAGCGTCCGGTGCGCCCGGCGACGCTCATTAGCAGCGTGCGCACAGCGATCCGCTCGCGGTTGCGGCAATACGAAATTCGCGATCATCTGGAAGATCGTAAGCAGGCTGAAGAAGAATTGCAGCGCGCACACGATGAACTGGAATCGCTGGTGGAAAAACGCACAATGGCGTTGCGAAAACTGTCGGGCCGCCTGATGCGGGTGCAGGACGACGAGCGGCGGCGCCTCGCGCGCGAGTTGCACGACGGACTGGGACAATGGCTGGCGGCAGCGCAAATTAACATCGACATGGTTCTGAGCCGCAGTGCGGGAAAGCCGTCTGCTTTGCTACAGGAGACGCGGAATCTGGTGGATCATGCGGTGTCGAGCATTCGTACGATGTCATACCTGCTGCATCCGCCCTTGCTGGACGAGGCGGGATTCGAAGCGGCGGCGCACTGGTTCATCGACGGGGTTGCCAAGCGCACAAGCATGACGGTGAAAGCGGATTTCTGCAAACCCGGCAACCCGGTAGAGAGTAAATCACCATGTGCAAGGATGCCGGAAGTGGTGGAGTTGGCGCTCTTCCGTGCGGTGCAGGAGGGGCTGATCAATGCGCACCGGCACGCCGCCAGCCCAAGCGTAGAGGTACGATTTCAGCGGTTGCCGGATTGCGCCATACTGGAAGTGCAGGATTTTGGCCGCGGCCTGTCGAAGGCTGTGATGGAGCGATTTCAGCGGACCGGCACGGGCACGGGCGTGGGACTCGGGGGAATTCAGGAACGGATGAAGGAGCTTGGCGGGGATCTCAATATCGTATCGGGTTCGAACGGGACGACATTGCGGGTGACGGTGCCACTAGCGGCTAATGTTGCTCTGGAGAATTCCGCACCGAATCATGTTGGCAGGGAACTGACGGCTTCTGAAGTCAGTGGGCAGAATCTGGCGCCGAATTTGCGGCGGGCTTCTTGAATCGAAGCCGCTGCTAAGCCGCGGCTGATTTTTTGTTTGGTTGCGGCGCGGTTTGAGGCAGAGCTTTCCAAACAAAACCGATCAAGCCATTCAGCATTTCAAGCAGGATCGAAACTCCCTTGCGGGCTGCCGATAGCGGACCTACAAGGGATGTTTTCTCTTTGCTCAGAATGACAGACTAAGAAATCTGTAAGGCTCATTCAGAAACTTCTTAGCGGTTGACTGAGGCCATCATGTGCTCAGGATAGCGCTTGCCAGCTGCGGCGTCGGTGGGGAAGACTTCGTTGATCCTCTGAAGGTCAGACGCTGTTAGTTTGACTTCGAGCGTGCCTACATTTTCTTCCAGATATTTGCGGCGTTTGGTGCCGGGAATGGGGACAATGTCGTCGCCCTGCGCCAGGACCCAGGCCAGGGCGAGTTGTGACGGCTTACAGTTCTTCTCTCTTGCGAGCTCTGCAATGCGGTGTACGAGGTCGAGATTCTTCTGAAAATTATCTCCTTGAAAACGCGGTGTGTTGCGGCGGTAGTCGTCGGCGGAGAGGTCATCAAACTTCTGAAACTGCCCCGTAAGAAATCCGCGGCCTAGCGGGCTATAGGCGACGAAGCCGATACCGAGTTCGCGGCAGGCGGCGAGGATGCCGTCTTCGGGATCGCGGGACCAGAGAGAATATTCGGTTTGCAACGCGGCGATGGGATGGATCTTCGCGGCGCGTTTCAGAGTCTCCGCGCTGGCTTCGGAGAGGCCGAGATAACGGACTTTTCCTTCCTTCACTAACTCCGCCATGGCGCCGACGGTTTCTTCGATGGGCGTGTTGGGGTCGACGCGGTGCTGATAGTACAGATCGATGGTATCGACTCCGAGGCGGCGCAGGCTGCCTTCGCAGGATTGGCGGACATAGTCAGGCTTGCCGTTTACTCCGCGCACACTCGGGTTCGCCGGGTCGCGAATGATGCCGAACTTGGTGGCGAGGACGACTCTGTCGCGCTTGCCTTTGATGGCGTGGCCGACTAGTTCTTCGTTCTTGTAGGGGCCGTACATGTCAGCGGTGTCGAGGAAGGTGACACTGAGTTCGAGGGCGCGGTGAATCGTGGCGATGGATTCGTCGTCGTCGCGTCCGCTGTAAAACTCAGACATGCCCATGCAGCCGAGGCCTAGGGCAGAAACTTTGAGGTTGTGGCCGAGGGTGCGGGTTTGCATGAGTGCTCCTTGGGGATCAGGAATTAAGGCGAAGGCAAATATGCGTTAGTAGATGCTGGTGAGTGGCGAGAGGTTCGGGGAAATTGAGTGGGTTTGAGCAACCGCCGGAAAACACAAGGTCTCTCCACTGCGCTTGCTTCGCTCCAGTCGAGGTGACAGAGAGGTGACAGTTTTTTCGGTTAGCGGGCGATCTGAATGCGGGGCTTGACTTCGGGGAGGACTTCGCCGATTTGGACCGCGGGGACTCCAGTTGCTTGCAGTGTGGTGAGTAGGGACGCGGCGTTCGAGGTGGAAATCAGAAGGCCGCCGGCGGTTTGAGGGTCGAAGAGGATCGTCTTGAGTTCTTCGGGGATTCCGATTTCGTATTCGACCAGGCATTCGGCGAAGTCGCGATTGGCTTTGAGTCCGCCGGGGATGTGGCCAGCGCGAACACAGTCTAGTGCGCCTTCGAGTAACGGAACTCGGCTGGCGTGGATTCTTATCGATACTTCCGAAGCCAGAGCCAGCTCGCGGGTGTGGCCGATGAGGCCGAATCCTGTGATGTCGGTTAGCGCGTGGATTGGGGGCGTAGTGGGTGTCGGCACTGCGGGGCTCTGCCCCGCTTGTCCGGATCTAAGACCCGGACTCACATAAGCCGGATCCGCATGAGCTGTGATGATTTCGGCGGCTTTCTTGTTTAGCGTGGTCATCGACCTAATGGCGGCGTCGATCCACGACTGTTCGGCTTTGCCTTGTTTGATGGCCGTCGAGATGACGCCCGTGCCGAGGGGCTTGGTTAGGATCAACGCGTCGCCGGGCTCTGCGCCTTTGTTCGCTAGAACTTTTTTCGGATGAATGAGGCCGGTGACGGAGTACCCGAATTTGGTTTCGTCGTCGCGGATGCTGTGGCCGCCGATGACGGTGCATCCGGCTTCGATCATCTTCGAGAGGCCGCCTGCGAGGATGCGCTCGAGAATTGCGAGGTCGGCTTTTTCGGGGAAGCAGACCAGCGCCAGCGCGGTGAGCGGTTTGCCGCCCATGGCGTAGACATCGCTCAGCGCATTGGTGGCGGCGATCTGTCCGAAGATGTACGGATCATCGACGACGGGAGTGAAGAAGTCGACGGTTTGCACGAGGGCCTGGTCCGGCGCGAGTTGATACACTCCGGCGTCGTCGGCGTGATCGAAGCCGACTAGAACGTTCGGGTCATGTTGCCGGGCTAATTTCCCAAGCACCGTGTCCAGCGCCGCCGGACTCAGCTTGGACGCTCAACCCGCAGCTTTGACGGACTCCGTCAGCCGGAATGGCTTGCTATCAGACATTCAAACATTGTACGAGGACGCGAGAGCATTCACCACGGAGGCACAGAGACACGGAGAAAACAAGATCTTAAAAAGATTTTCTCTGTGTCTCTGTGCCTCCGTGGTGAAAAAGGGTTGACTACTTCACGGTGACGTCGGTGACTTGGACTTCGGGGATTTGGTGGTTCCATTGGGCAGAGATACTGTCGAAGGTGAGGCGGAAGGGCTGAGTTTGGCCGGGGGCGAGCGGAGTGGCGGTGAGGTCGACGGCGTCGGTGTAGGCGCCGCCGTTTTTGAGGACACGCAGGGTAACTTCTTCACGCTGGGCGAGTTGTCCCATGCTGTCTGTGAATGTGACTTCGACGACGACGCGGGTCACGCTTTTGTCGCCGGTGTTGGCGATGGCGCCGTCGAGGTAGCTGACGGTGGCTCCGATGAAATTTTCGGCGGCGCTCATTTTGAAGTCGGAAAGCTTCAGGCTGGCGATGTAAGGCTGCGGAACTTTTGCGGCTTTTGGCGGCTGACGGAGCAGAAGTGTCACGCCGAGCATGAGCGCCATGACTGCGACGACAGCGATAATGATGATTCGTCGGCTGGGATCGGTTTCTTCGCTGACCGGCGATTGCTGGTCGAGGCTGCTCATGAGGGGATTGTAGTGGGTTGAATTTTGAAAGTCGATTTCATTTGGGTGCAAGGGCAAGATCTTTGACCACGAAGGGCACCAAGGTTCACGAAGGACTGTGGGACGTTTTGAGGAAGGCGACGATGAAGAGTATCCCGAAGAGCAGATCAATGCAGGCGATGCCGAAATCGCTGGCATGCATGCGGTGCTGCAAGTACAGCGTAGCCAGGGCAACGAAGTAGGAAAACTTTTCGAGGATGGAGGGAAGCATCATGAGGCGGAAGCGGACGGGATCGAGTGCGATGACAATAAAGGCAAATTGCCAGGAGAGTCCGAGGCCGACGAAGCCGTAGTAAAAGGCGGGGTGGGTGATGGGTGGAGGGTCATTGCGGCTGATCAGGTCGAATATGAAGTAAAGCGGAGTGAGGATCAGAATGCCCCAGATGGCGGCGATCCAGAAAGTGAGTTTGGATTTCTTCCACGGGATAGGCAAGTTCGCCGCCGGAGATCCACATGCCGCTGGCTCCGCGGGAGTAGTCGCCGGTGACCAAATTCGCGCCGGAGCCGAGGAACTCGGTCACGTATAGACCCTCTTTCACACCCGCGATCAGTTCTTTCGGAGTTTTCGTGCCGGGCTGAAGAAAATAATTGCCGGGACCGATTCCGGGCGTGCCTGCGAGTCCTCGCGAGGCGTTGCCGGTTGTTTGCATGCCCAGCTTTTTCGCGGTGTAGGTATTCAACAAATAAGACTGGAGCACGCCATTGCCGACGACCACGGTGCGGCGGGTAGGAACTCCTTCGCCGTCGAAGGGACTGGTGCCGAAGCCGCCGGGGATGGTGCCGTCGTCGATGATGTTGACGTTGTCGCCGGCGATTTTCTGCCCGAGCTTTCCCGCGAGAAAGGATGCGCCACGGTATACGGAGTCGCCATTGATGCCCTCGAAGATGTGTTCGAGGATGGAACTAGAGACCATGGGATCGAAGATGATTGGCACTTGCGCGGTTTTGGCTTTGCGGGCTCCTAGGCGGCGCAGCGTACGTTCAGCGGCGATTTTACCGACTTTCTCTGGGGCATCAAGCTTGGTCAATGTACGAGCGACCGAGTACCAGTAGTCCCGCTGCATGGCGCCATCTTCGGTCTGGGCAATCGGAACGGCGGCCACAGAGCAATACGATCGGCGATATTCGCCGACGAAGCCATGAGAGTTGGCCAGAACTTTGTGGCCGGTGGCGGCGTCGAACGATCCGCCTTCGGAGTTCTTGATGCGAGGGTCGGCATCGAGCGCGGCTTTCTCCGCGCGACGGGCGTAGTCGATGCGGTCCGCGCCGGGCATGGAATAAACGTCGGTGTGATAAAGATCGAGATCGCCGGAGAGCGAGCCAAGTTGTGTGGGCTCGGGGATGCCGCCGAAGGGATCTTCCGAAGTGATTTTGGCGAGTTCGAGCGCGGACTTCACCATGCGGTCGAGGCCGTCGCGGGAGAAATCGCTGGAGTATGTGCTGGCGGCGCGCTGTCCGAAGAAGACGCGCATGCCGATGGAGCGCGATCCGGATTCTTTCAGGGTCTCGACCTGGCCGAGGCGAACGAGCGTGGAGAATTCATCGCCTTCGCGGACTACGCATTCGGCAGCGGTGGCGCCTCCGCTCATGGCGCGGCGGACGATGTTTTGCGCGATCTCGCGCAGGTCGGTTTGGAGCTTCGGGGTTTCTAGTTCGGTAGAGGGCATAGAAAATTCTTTACCACAGAGTCACAGAGACACAGAGAAAAGCAAATACATGGTCCTTCGCTTCGCTCAGGATGACAAGGACTCTAAATCCGTGTGATCCGTTAAAATCCGTGGCCGAGCTTTTACTGCATGAAGCCGCCGGGATCTTTCTTGGCGGTGCCGCCTACGGTCAGGCGATCGATTTTGATGGTCGGGATGCCGACGCCGACGGGTACTGCTTGTCCGTCCTTGCCGCAGGTGCCGACGCCTTCGTCGAGCTTCAGGTCGTTGCCTACCATCGAGACGCGTGTCAGCACGTCTGGACCATTGCCGATCAGCGTTGCGCCTTTGATGGGCGCGGTGATCTGGCCGTTCTCGATCATGTAAGCCTCGGAGGCGGAGAAGACAAACTTGCCGTTCGTGATATCCACCTGGCCTCCGCCGAAGTTCACAGCGTAAACGCCGTGCTTGACGGAGCGGATGATGTCTTCCGGGTTGTCCTGCCCTGCGAGCATGTAGGTGTTGGTCATGCGCGGCATGGGAATGTGCTCGTAGCTTTCGCGGCGTCCGTTGCCGGTGTTGGCCATGCCCATGAGGCGGGCGGAAAGCTTGTCGCTCAGGTATCCCTTCAGGATTCCATTTTCGATCAACACGGTCTCCTGGGTGGAATTGCCTTCGTCATCGACGTTGAGCGATCCGCGGCGCCACGGCATAGTCCCGTTGTCGACGACCGTGCACTTTTCGCTGGCTACGCGTTTGCCGATCAGGCCTGCAAAGGCAGAAGTCTTCTTGCGGTTGAAATCTGCTTCCAGACCGTGTCCTACGGCCTCGTGCAGCAGGACGCCGGGCCATCCAGGTCCGAGGACGACTTCCATGTCGCCGGCAGGAGCTTCGCGGGCATCGAGTTGCAAGATCGCCTGCCGGGCGGATTCCTTGGCGAAGAATTCGGGATTCTTGTCGCTGAAGAAGAAATCGAGCGCGACGCGTCCGCCGCCGCCGGAGCTGCCGCGCGCGGAATTGGTATCGGTCTTTGCGATGCAGGAGACGTTCATGCGGGCTAGCGGCTGAGAATCCTCGGCGAAAGTTCCGTCGGAGCCGACGACGAGAATGTTGCGCAACTCGTCGGAGTAGCTGGCGCGCACTTCCTTAATACGTACGTCGTAGGCGCGGGCAGCCTTGTCGGCACGCATGACCAACTCAACTTTAGCGGTGATTTCGGCGTCGACCGAGGGCAAGGTTACGGGATACAAGCTGCGGGCCGCGGTCTTCTGGAAGCCTGCCACAGGAGTTTTTGCAGGGGCGCTGGCGATCAGTGCGGCAGTTCGTGCGGCATGCAGAATGCGGTGTCGCCGCCAGCGGAAAGAGCGGCCGAGAGGTAATGCTCCAGATCGCGTTCGGCCAGGCCGTAGTGTTCGAAGAAAAAGCGCTGCTTATCCAGTTGTTTGTCTGCTTGTTTGTGCACGGTTATTTGATGCCGGCGAGTTCTGTCAGGACTCGGAGGCACGCCCTCTCAATCATTATCCCATAGACGACGGATGCGTCCGCGAGCGGGAAGAGCCTCTTTTGCAGGAAAAGATGACGATGGTCACACATCACAGACGCGGAGGGGCGATATGTGGAAAATCCAATGGATGACGCCAGACAGTCTTACCCGGACGGTACAGGATTTCCTCAGCGAAGCCTCGGGCGCGGTCGTCCTTGAGAACGGTGTACTCGCCTTCGATTTGGGCAACGCGAAGTATTCGATCTCGGGCGAATACGACAAGTGCTTGCTGCATTTGTGGTCGGCGGAACGCAATACGGTGCGGCGCGTGCTTGAGGCCGAGGTGAAAAACGGGACGCTGCGGTTGGCGGTGCAGCGGCTGGGGCAGCCTCGTCCCACCAAATTGGAGATTTGCCGGGAGCGCGACCGGCGGACGCCGTCTGCGAAGAAGGCTTCACGGGCAGGTTATCAGTACAAGCTGCGGCATGCGCTGGAACGGCACTTCCCGGGATTCAACATCACGCAGCTGACTACCGGGGCGAATCTGGAGAAATCTTTCGGGCCTATTTATACACGGGCAGTGATACGGCACGGGCAGTCGGCTTACGCCGTATTGGGGGTGAACGAAAAAGAGACACAGGCCTCAATTGATGCGGCTCTGACGTTCGCTATTTTGTGGCTCGATGTTTGTCGTCAGGCGCACTCGGGTAAAGCTTTGGTGGAAGGGCTGATGCTGTTTGTGCCGCACGGGAGCTCGGACCTCGTGCGCGAGCGGATGGCGAATTTGAATCCGGGGGCGGCGAAGTGGAAGTTGTTTGAGTTGGACGAGCGGGACGACGCTCTGGTCGAGATCGACTGTACTGACCGGGGAAATGTGGCCACGCGCCTTATACACGTTGCGGATGAAGGCGCGGCGTTTGAGCGATTTGCGGAATCGATTGCGAGAATTACAGGCATGTTGCCAAATTGCGAGGTCGCGGTGCTATCGGCGGCGGAACTGGCATTTCGCTGGCGCGGGCTGGAGTTCGCACGAGCTCGCATGGGAGCGGAGCCGGGATCGTTTCGCAGCGTGCAGCAGATCCTGTTTGGCGTGGGCGCGGAAGAGCGTGTGCTGGATGATCACAATTTGCCGTTTTTTCTGGAACTGCTTGCGGCGCTGCGCGACGCCCGGCATCCGTACGGCCCGCGGCAGCATCGACTATTTCGATTGCATGCAGAGCGCTGGCTGGAGTCGCTGGTAGTGCGCGACGTAAGCGTGATCGATGGACGACTCGAAGCGAGCCCTCCGTATTCGCAGGTTCCGGCGTTCTCGGCCGCGGATCGCGCGATGATCGACGTGCTGACGACTACGCGCGAAGGACGCTTGGCGGTAGTGGAGTTGAAGGCGGACGAGGATATCCACTTGCCCCTGCAGGGCCTGGATTATTGGGCGCGGGTGGAGTGGCATCAACGGCGCGGAGAATTTCAGCGCTTCGGCTATTTTGCTGGGCGCGAATTGTCGGCAGAGAAGCCCCTGCTGTTCTTGGTGGCTCCCGCGCTGCATGTGCATCCCGCGACGGACATATTGTTGCGGTACATTTCGCCGGAGATTGAATGGGAGTTTGTGGGCATTGACGAACGGTGGAGAGAAGGCGTAAAAGTTGTGTTCCGGAAGCGCCCTGACAGAGGTACCAGACGTGGAGCAGATTTACTCACTCGCGCCGCAGGCTGAAGTTCGCAAGGCGCTGCGCCCCGGACTGTTACTTAGGAATGTCGCCAGACTGTATCGAGAACAATTTCTTAGCTGGTTCGGTATTACAGTGCCCACTTCACTGGTGGCTGCCGCCGTTCTCTTGATCGCGGACCAACAGGTCAAGTCGATATACAGAAGCCTCCCACGCGGTGAGGCTCAGATTCACTGGGCGGCGGTGGCCGGCGCTACGGGATTACGTTTTGGCAGCTTCGTCGTGAGCTGGCTTCTCGGCTGCGTAGCATTGGGAGCTATTGCGAGTGTGGTGAGCCGTCTAGATGAGACCGGAGGTGAAACGGCCTGGAAACATGACAGTCACCAGAGCGTGCGAGACAATTTGGGAGCGCTTGTGCTGGTCGGCTTGTTTACGCTCAGTTTGTATGGAGCAGGCATGGCTGCTGCCGGACTTGTTGAAGTCGCCGGAATGCGCGTGGTGGGCTGGTCACGTTTTTCACGATTACTCTTGGCGCGTCACTGATGGGAAGCGTGATCGTCGCCAGCATCGTTAGCTGGTTTGGAGCAGCTATCCCACTCGTGTTGAGGACGAAGATAGGCGTCTGGGCGGCGCTCAAGCGGAGTGTGGAACTTAGCACCGGCTACGAATGGGCGCTGTTCTTGCTGTTTATCGGATTCTCTCTTCTGGCGGATCCCGAACGGAACAGCGCGTCGTCATCTCCAGCTTTCCAGTAGAGGACGCAAGTCCTCGAGGAACGCGCAAGTCTTTTTACGTCAAGAAGTCCCCTTGGGTCTTTCGCCCCCTGCGGCGCCGCTTTCAGGAGAAAACTGAAGATCCTTTCTTCCTGTCGGACGGCGCCGGCGCGGGCTTAGGTCAACGACTTCTCAGTTCACGTTGACATTGACTGGCGCGGACGGAATTCCGTTCGCGACCACGACTAGATAGCTCCAGCCACGTTCCATGTTGAGCGGAGGATCAAACAGCGTTGACTCGTTAACTCCGGCAGTCGCCACTCCCATGGAGCTGTGGTTGTGTGTGAACATGTAGAAAACGTGTCCAGTGGTGTAGTTGGTGATCCGGACTAGTGGATAGTTCGTCGCGGACTGGGCGTCGTCTCCATACATGGCGCCCTGCGATAAACCATTGAGTTGTGTCCCTGTGATCTGATACCAGGAAGCGCCGATGGTGATGTTGCTGGGATAGGTCGTAATCGTTGGCCGCCAAACGTTATTGAAGGTGCCGGTTGGCGTGTAGATTTCGACGTCCTGCGAATAGTCAGTGAACAGAACCTGACCTGTGGGAAGTACCAGCATTCGTCCCGAGAAGGAATAGTCGTTACTGGCATTTGGCGGCGCCGGCACGGAAGCAAGGGTTGTGCCGTTGAACTCGAAGAACTGGCTAGGTTTGTTGAAGCAGCTGGGCGATACGGGCGAGGCATCGACAAGCACATTCCCACTCGGCAAGAGAGCCGCCGGGCCATCGTCAACGCCCAAATTTGATCCGGGTTGGAAACTTGGCCCGGCCCTCCACGTGCCTGGTCCCATAACGCCAAACGGAGGAGGAGTATAAATCGCCGTGTTACTGGTTCCTCCCAAGGCGAACACTGTGCCGTCAGGTCGCAGTACGGCTGGCCCGACCTCGTGACAAAGCGTGTTCACAATCTGAGCCACAGTGCTGCCGGCAGTAGACCATGTTCCCGTGCTCACATTGTAGATTTCCGAATTCATGCCGTTCCACACATCTACAGTCAGTAATCCTCCTGAAGGGAGTGCGGGGCTGGCAGGCAGAAGAACCCATCCTTCCTCGGCGTTCTGGTCGGCCTTGCCGTTGCTCAAAGTGTTGGTGGTCCAAGTGAGATTCGAGGCGTTCAGAAATGCTTGCTCTGAATATTGGGGAGTGCAGTCGAAGAACGGCGGAATGTTATAGCCGCAATTCCCCAGCATGAAGGTTCCATCCGGTAGCACCGCGCTCTGGGCGTCTCCAATTTGCGCCCAGCCGGTGGGAGGATTGATGGCCGTCCAGGAATTGGCGGTGGGATCGTAGATCGCGCCCATCGAAGTCTCGCCACTTCCGGTTGCTGTGCCGTTATCCTCGCCTCCCTCTACGACCACGCGTCCGTCGGCTAGAACGGCGGAGGCAAAAAAGAGAGGTGTGTACCCGAAGGGCATGCTGGGCAGCTGCGACCACGTACCGTTGATGTAGCTTCCGGTGTTATCGGGTTTAAGCCGCCACCAGTTGCCGGTGCTGCCGGCGATGGAGCCGTCTGACTGATGCACCATGACCGAGCCATCGGTGAGAAGCAAAGCGGTGCTGGCATGAAAACTAGGTTGATGAGTGAGGGGCGTCCAGGTTTGGGCGGGAATCTGCGCTGCCAGGATTAGCAGGCCGAGTAGCCCGAGTGCTAGCGAACGAAGGAGGTTGTTCATATGCCACCTTTCTGGTACTGATTAACGAGATACATGCATATGCATGTATCTCGTTACGCGATCATTAGGCCAGGCACTCGGCGACTGTCAAGAAAAAAGCCGAAGGCGGGCAAATAATATATGCATGTACATATATCTCGTGTTATGTGATTGAATGTACGGAATGACAAAGGCCAAGATGAATCGGGTGTCTCTCTCTGGAACGGGGTTATGTGTAGCTTTTCAGCTAAGAAAGGCATCCCGCGCAGTCACACAACTCTACGACGCGGCCCTGCAGCCTGCGGGAATTCGTTCGACACAATTTTCTCTACTTGTGGCCATAGCCAAGAAAGAACCCATTACCTTTTCAGCATTGAGCGAAGTGCTGGTGATCGATACGACAACTTTGAGCCGCAGCCTCCGCACGCTGGAGCAAATGGGGCACATCAAGATTGTCAGCGGAGTTGATCGCAGAGAGCGCCTTGCACGCTTGACCTCCAAGGGTCGTGACGTTCTTGAGGAGAGCCTGCCGTATTGGAGGAAAGTACAGGAGGAAGTTGTCTCGGGGCTGGCTCAGCCCAGCTGGCGCGACATTCAAATTCAGCTGGAAAAAATTAAGGATGTTTCGCAGCAAGTGGCTAATCCCGGCAAAGAACACGGTGAGGTGACACAAGACCTATGTGCGCAATGAACCTGATTTGCCATGAACGGCGTCCATTGTTGCTTCACGCGGCAAAGGCCTGGGTCATTTGTTCCAAGCGCCGAGTAGACGCCGAAGGTCGAGCATCTGGCCGAGATGATAGGCATTGTGATCGGCGAGGAGCAGGGCTTCGCGAAGAATTGTTTGGCCCTCGCCCCATGGAATGGGCGCAAACAAATCTGTTTTGCGATTGGCCACGAGATCCTCCATGACTTTCGCATCCTTGCGAAACTTTTGAATGCTCTTGTTCCACGCCGCCGAAGTGGGCGGAGATTGGGTTTTCGGCCAGTAGCCTTCCGGCCATTTCGGAGAGTTATGCTTGGGGTTGCGGCTGAACTCAAGGATGTCCCATTGGGCGATGCGCATGTGTTCCAGAAGCATCCAGGCGGAATGTTCCAGATGGTCCGGGGTCACGCCGCGCAATTTGGGTGGAAATGCCTTCATTACGTCGACGAATTTAGCGTGGGCTTCTCCTCCGCGAAGAAGCGAGAGAAGTTGTTGGCATAAGGCATGATCTTGACCTGTGTTCACT
>WNFI01701717.1_pt1 | contig 19653 bp, 17 predicted proteins | sample 5400471 | NCBI WGS metagenome assembly WNFI01 (sample SAMN13153348, study PRJNA577476) | soil metagenome | isolation source: 100 cm saprolite on Douglas fir-dominated hillslope | place: USA:California | collected 2013-09-17
GTCCGGATTGGACCGGCTGATCACCTTGAGCACAACGTGATGCCCGTCCTCGCGCGCCTGCGGGCCGCCGCCGATCACGCCGAAGTTGAACGAGGTCAGGTTCCAGGCCTGGTAGGCGGCCAGGATCTGGGAGAGCCCCTGCCCCAGTGCGGCGCAGTCCTCCTCGGTCAGGTCGGTCACGTCAGGGGCCCCGCCGACCACGCCCCACACCTCGTGGAACCCGGTCGGGGCGAACGGCGTCAGCCACGCGACCCGGCCGGTGCGTCCCACCCAGCGAGGACCGCCGGCCTCCTGGTCGATCAGCGCCGCCCAGTAGCTTCCGTGCCGCTCCTGCCAGGCTCGCGACCGCTCGACGAGCATGCGCTGGCCGGTCAGGCCGTGAGCGTCATGCGCGGACTGGAGGTGCGGATGAACGAGCGAGGCGCCCGAGGGCGGCAGGTAGTTGGCGTTGATCGAGCTCCACGCGGCCGTCGGGTCCAGGCGCCGCACCGCCCGGGCATGGCGGACCATGGCGGCGAGGGCGTCCCCGACGAGGGACGGCGTCAGCTCGTCCAGGTCGAGAAAGTGCCGCTCCGGGTCGAAGATGCCGACCGCGCTGTGGGTCGCGTAGGCCATGATGTTGGGCACCACCACGGCCTGGCCGGCACGGATGCGGCCTTCGCCGGTGAGCTCAGGGGGAAACGGGAACGTGGCCTTCTCGAGGTACTCGCTGTCGAACGGGCAGAACGCCGGCCTGGCCGTGAGCTCGGTCAGGTCCGGCCGGGTCTCCGGCTGCAGCTTCACCCCGGTGAGGATCCGGGCGCTCGCCCCGGTCAGCGGGTCCCGCCGCCAGCGCAGCAGGACGCGGGTCCACGCCCCGCCGGCGGCCAGGTCAGGCACTCGTGCCTCAAGGTCTCGTTCTTCGAAGTCGATAGCAGCCACGGTGACGACCGTACTCCCGGGGGTCGCGACGCGGTTGCCGTCCGCCGGAGCCGATGCGTTAATAGAACTTACTTCTAGTATTGTGCTCTAAACTCAGCCGAGCCCACCAGGGAGTGATCTGCATGGGCGTGCTGGACGGAAGGGTCGCGATCGTCACCGGGGCCAGCCGCGGCATCGGGGCCGAGATCGCGCGGAGGTTCGCGGCCGAGGGAGCGGCGGTGGCGGTGGCGGCCCGGACCACGGAGCCCGGCACGTCGCCGTTCCCCGGCACGATCGGCGAGACCGTCGAGCAGATCCGCTCGGCCGGCGGGTCCGCGGTGGCTGTCGCGGCCAATCTGGCCGAGCCGGCGGACCGGGAGCGGCTGGTCCAGGAGGCGACGCGGCAGCTCGGCGCGCCGGACATCCTGGTCAACAACGCCGCCGTTACGTATTTCATGCGGGTCGAGGACTTCGCGCCGCGCCGATACGCGCTGATGTTCGAGGTCCAGGTCCAGGCGCCGTTTCACCTGGCCACGCTGGTGCTGCCCGCCATGCGAGAAAAGGGCGCGGGCTGGATCCTGAACATCTCGTCCGGGGCGGCCCGGCACCCGACGATCCCGCCGACCGGCCGCGCGGGCCAGGGCGGCACGGTCTATGGGATGTGTAAGGCGGCGCTCGAGCGGTTCTCGACCGGCCTGGCCGCCGAGCTTTACCCGGACAACGTCGCGGTCAACGCGCTGTCGCCGAACAGGGTGGTCCCCACCGCCGGGACGATCTTCCATCACCTGACGACCGCGGACAATCCCGAGGCCGAGCCGCCCGCGGTGATGGCCGAGGCCGCGCTGATGCTGTGCCATCGCGACCCCAGGAGCCTGACCGGCCGGATCACCTACTCCCAGGACCTGCTCGCCGAGCTGGGCGTTGCCGCCCCGGTGACCAGGTGATCCCGGGCCGCCGATGATCGAGGGCGACGGCGTCCCTGCGCGGGCTGGCACCGCGGCCCCGGCGGGCTGGGTCCGCGTCGACTGCCACCTGCATACGGTCGTCTCGGGCGATGCGGTGACCACCCTGGACCAGATCGCCGAGCGGGCTGCGCAGAACCGCATCGACGTCGTCTGCATTACCGACCACAACGAGACGACCGCGGCCCTGGCCGCCGCGCAGAATGGCATCGGGGTCCGGGTCATCGTGGGCGAGGAGATCAGGACCCCGGACGGTGACGTGATCGGGCTGTTCCTGGCCGAGCGCATTCCGTACGTGCTGCCGCTCGCCGAGGTGACCGGGCGGATCCGGGCTCAGGGCGGCCTGGTTTACGTGCCGCATCCGTTCGACCGCGAGCGGTCCAGCCTCGGCCCGGTGCTGGCCGGCCTGTGCGCGGGCGGCCACGTCGACGTGGTCGAGGTCTTCAACGCCAAGGTCGCTGACCAGGCGCTTAATGACCGGGCCGCCGAGCTCGCCGCACGGTTCGCCCTGCCGGGCGGCGCGGGCTCCGACGCGCACGATCCCGAGGGGATCGGCGCCGCGTACCTGGAGATGCCCGACTTCGACGGCCCGCCCAGCTTCCTGGCCGCGCTGCCCGAGGCCCGCCTGTTCGGCGAGTTCCGTGCGCACGCGCCGCGCTACGCGCCCCGGTCGCCGGCCTAGAAGCGCTGGCCCGCCAACGCCGCTTACCGTGGATGTACGGTCGGGCATGCCAGAGCATGCTCTCTGGTACATCCACGCTGACCCCGCGTCTGGCTGGCGGGGGGTAGCGAGGCCAGAGAGGCTGCTGGGGCAGGAGGGATCAGCGCTGCAGGCGATGATGTGGCCGGCGGTTGAGAGAGTTACAGGCCGATGCGCTGGGCCAGGCGCTCGCGGTGGTAGCTGCCGTCCCCGAGGAACAGCTCACTCGACTTCGCCCGCTTGAAGTACAGGTGGGCGTCGTGCTCCCAGGTGAATCCGATCCCGCCGTGGATCTGGATGTTCTCGGCCGCCACGTGGAAGTACGTCTCGGAGCCGTAGGCCTTGGCCAGCGAGGCCACGACGGGAACCTCGTCGGAATCCGCGGCGACGGCGGCCGCCGCGTAGGCCACGGCCGAGCGCAGCGACTCCACCTCGAGCAGCAGGTCGGCGCACCGGTGCTTGATCGCCTGGAAGCTCCCGATCGGCCGGCCGAACTGGTGCCGGATCTTCGCGTACTCCACGGCCATGTCGAGCGCGCGCTGCGCGCCGCCGAGCTGCTCGGCCGCGAGCGCGATCGCCGCGACGTCCAGCACCCGGTCCATCACGGCGGCCGCGTCGCCCGGCGAGCCGACCAGCCGGGCGGCCACGGCGTCGAACTCGAGCCGGGCCAGCTTCCTGGTCTGGTCAAGCGCGGGCAGCGGCGTCCGGGCCAGCCCTGCCGCCCCCGCGTCCACGGCGAGCAGCGCCAGCCCGGCGTCGGTCGCGGCCACGGCGAGGACCAGGCCGGCCGTGTGGCCGTCGAGCACGAAGCTCTTGTGCCCGTCCAGCCGCCACCCAGTGCCGTTCTTGACCGCGGACAGCCTGATCTCACCGGGCTCCCATGACCCGTTGTCCTCGGTGAACGCCAGCGTGGCCACGGTCTCGCCGGACGCGATACCGGGCAGGTAGTCACGCTTGGCCTGCTCGTCCGGGCTGGCCAGCAGCGCCGTGGCCGCCAGCACGGCGCTGGCCAGGTACGGCCCGCTGTACAGCGCCGAGCCGAGTTCCTCGAGCACGATCGCCTGCTCGGCGAAGGAGAAGCCGGACCCGCCGTACTCCTCAGGGATCGCAATCCCCTGCAGGCCCAGCTGGGTGCCGGCCTGCCGCCAGACCTCGGGGTCGGTCCCGTGGTCGGTTTCCATGAGCTCGCGGACTCGCGGCAGCGGGGCCCGCTCGCTCAGGAAGCGCCGCACCGCCTCGCGCAGTTCCTGCTGCTCCGCACTGACGCCCATCAGCATGTCGTTAGCTCCGTTTCTGCCACCCAGACCGCTGCCGCGGCCCCTGGCGGTTCTGCCCCATCCGGCTCCGTGACCACGAGGACGTCGAGCGCCTCCACCTGATTCCCGTTCACCCACAGGGGGTTGACCTCGAGCGCGCGCAGCGCCCCGTTCAATGACACGGCCGTATCGCCGAGCAGGGTGATCACTCCGGCCAGCACGTCCAGGTCGGCCGGGCGCGTGCCCCGGGCGCCGCGCAGCAGCGGCAGCCCCCGCAGCTCGCCGAGCATCCGCTTCACCTCGCCTGCGTCTACCGGAAGGACGCGCAGGCTGGTGTCCTTCAGGACCTCCACCCAGATCCCGCCGATGCCCACGGCCAGAACCGGGCCGAACGCGGGGTCCACGGTCACCCCGGCGAGCAGCTCGACCCCGCCGGTGCGCATGGCCGAGACGAGCACTCCGTCGATGCGGGCTCCCGCGACGGACCGGCCGGCCGCGACCACCTGCTCGTAGCCCGCCCTGACCTCAGCATCGGTGCTCAGCCCGAGCGCGACGCCGCCGATGTCAGACTTGTGCGCGATCTGAGCCGAGCAGATCTTCAGCACGGCCGGCGGGCCGACCCGCCTGGCCGCCTCGACCGCCTCACCGGCCGAGTGCACCAGCTCGGCCGGAACCACAGGCACGCCGGAGTCCGCGAGCAGGCTCCGTGCCGCGTCCTCGGACCAGGCGCCGGAAGAGCGGACCTGGCTCGCGGCCACCCGCCTGGCCGGGCCGGATCGCACGTTCCCGTGGTTTTCGACCCAGCGCAGCGCATGGCCCAGCGCCCGGATGCCGAATTCCATCCCGCCGAGCAGGTGGACGTGGTGCCGGCCCAGTAGCTGCCTGCCGTAGTCGCTCACATCCACGCAGGTCGCGCCCACCGGGATGACCGGCACCGGCGACGAGGCCATGCGCTGCTCCAGCCAGGCCACGCGCCCTTCGGTCATGGAGGCCACCGACTCGTCCGGCGGCCGCGCATCCGGCAGCGTGACGCCGGAAAACAGCACGAAGTCCAGGCCCGGGTCCTGCACCGCGGCGTCCAGCGCATGATCGATCGCGGTCAGCGTGGACACGCGCGCGTTGGCCAGAACGTAGCCGGTCACGTCCAGCGGGTTCTTCGCCGCGGCGAACGGCGGCAGGTGCCGGGCGATGGCCGCGGCGGTCTCCGGCGCGAAGTCCGGGATCTCGATGCCCTGGGCGCTCGCGCTGTCCGCGATGATGTCGCAGGCGCCGCCGGAGGCGGTCAGCACGCCCATGCGCCGGCCGCGCGGCCAGCGGTCGTAGCCGAGCAGCGCGGCCGTGCACAGCAAATCCTCGATGCTGGTCACCCGGATCACGTTCAGCTGGCGGAGTACCGCGTCGACCACCGCGTCGTTGCCCGCCACCGAGCCGGTATGCGCGAGCGCGGCCTGCTGGCCGACCAGGCTGGAACCGGCCTTCAGCGCGATGATCGGCTTGCCGGCCTGGTCGGCTTTGTCGGCCGCCCGCGCGAACTTCTCCGGATCACCGATCTCCTCGAGGAACAGGCAGATGACCCTGGTGTTCTCGTCCTCCACCAGGTAGTCGAGCACGTCGAGCGTGCCGATCATCGACTCGTTGCCCATGGTGGCGAGCGTGCTCACGCCGATGGCGCGGGACCGCGCGAAGGCCAGCACCACGCTGGCCAGCGCACCGCTCTGCAGCGCGATGCCGACCGGACCCGCGGTCAGCGGCGGCGGCACGGTCAGCGCGAACGGCGCGGACCGGGCGTGGGCGTTGAGGAAGCCCAGGCAGTTCGGCCCGAGCACGGTGATCCCGTTCGCCGCGGCGCGCGCGACCATCTGGTCCTCTAGGACGCGGCCCTGGAGGCCGACCTCGCGGTAGCCGGACGCGAGCACGATCGCGCCGCGAACCCCGGCCGCGCCCGCGTCGTCCAGCACGCCCTCGACCGCATGGACCGGCGCCAGGATGAACGCCAGGTCCACCGGCTCGGGCAGGTCCCGCAGGCTGGGCACGGTCGGCTTCCCGAAGGCCGTGGCATGCGCGGGATGCACGGTGATCAGCGGGCCGGCGTACCCGGCGGCCGCGCTGCTCGCGACGATGAACCGCGCCCAGCCGGACGTGTCGGACGCGCCGACCATCGCGATGCTCCGGGGCGCGAAGAACTCGCGCAGCCGCTCGGGCGTGACCAGAACGTGCCCCTCCGGCTCGCTCACACCCGCGGCTCCTTGGGCAGGCCCAGCGCGCGCTCGCCGATGATGTTGCGCTGGATCTCGCTGGTGCCCGAGTAGATGGTCCCGGCCCGGCTGCCGAGGAAGACGTTCTGCCAGCCGCTGGTCGGGTATCCGGAGCCCTCGGGGCGCAGCAGGGCGTCGCTGCCCTCGATGCCCATCGCGATCTCGCCCAGCCGCTTGTGGTACTCGCTCCAGAAGAGCTTGGCCACCGAGGCCTCAGGGCCAGGCGGGCGGCCCTCGGCCGCCTGCGCCAGGGTGCGCAGCCCACTGAAGCGCATGAGCTGGACCCGGGTGTACGCCCAGGCCAGCTGCTGGCGCACCAGCGGGTCGGTCGCCTTGCCGTGCTTGCGCGCGGTCTCGACCAGCTCCCAGAACTCGCGCTCGAAGCCCAGGTGCGCCGTGGTGGCCGCGCCGCCGCGCTCGTACCCGAGCGTGGTCATCGCCACCCGCCAGCCGCGGCCGAGCCCGCCGATCACGTTGAACATCGGGGCGGGCACGCCGTCGATGAAGTCCTCGCAGAACTCGGCGGCACCGGACATCTGCCTGATCGGCCGGTACGTGATGCCCGCGCCCGGGAAGGGGATCAGCACGTAGGACAGGCCGGCGTGCTTCTCGACCTCGGGGTCGGTCCGGCACAGGACGAACATCATCGTGGCCCGGGCCGCCCCGGAGGTCCACACCTTCTGGCCGCTGATGACGACCTCATCGCCATCCACGATGCCGCGGGTCTCGACCGCGGCCAGGTCGGAGCCGTGTCCGGGCTCGGAGAAGCCCTGGCAGTACACGTCGGTGCCGGAGATGATCCGGGGCAGGAAGTACGCCCGCTGCTCCGGCGTGCCGTGCACGATCACCGACGGCCCGACCAGCCATTCGCCCATGCCACGCTGTACCCGGGGCAGCCCGGCCCGGTGGAACTCCTCGTTCAGCACGGCCAGGCGGACGGCGTCCATACCGCGGCCGCCGAATTCCTCCGGCCAGTGCGGGCAGATCAGCCGGGCCGCCTGGAGCTTGCCCACCCACTCCTGGTACGCCGGAGCGCCGGCCGCTTCCGTCAGCTGCGGGTCCCGGCTGCCGCCGCCTGTGTAGGCCATGTTCCAGTCGGCCAGGTCGGCGAGGCCCTCGGGCGCCTCCGCCGCGATCCAGTCCCGAAGCTCCGCGCGGAACCCCGCGATCTCAGGGCCAAGGTCAAGTTCCATTCCAAAGCCTCCCGGCCGCAAATCTTAGAATTCAATTCTAATACCGATGAAAACGCGTCAACCGGGCCTGTGTCAAGACTGGCGCGGGCCGCTGTGCCAGCCGCGGCGGCCCGCTGCTCGGCGGGCCGGGCTGAGCTGAACTGAACTGCATCCCGGGCGCTCGGGTCGGGGCGTTCTGACGGCGGCCTCGGTGACTGGGGTGGCGACCGCCGACCGGGGTCATCCTGGCGCCGTGGCTACCGGGCCGGGCCGGCGGCGAGCCTGCGCCGGCCGGAGGGCGGTGCGCTTTCCCCGTCCCCGTCCGGCCCCTCATCCGGCTTCCAGGGGCCGTCGGCCGTCAGCCGGCGAGCGTACTCGATGACCGCGTCGATCACCCGGTTCGCCTGGCGACGCGTCCTGGCGGCGGCTACCTCGCGTGCGCCCTCGCCGATCAGGGAGGTCAGGATGGCGGCGTAGATCCGGTCCAGCGGGGTGTCCGGCAGGCCGAGCAGGGCGTCGTTCTGGCCGATCCATTCACCTCCGCGGCGGCGCTTCACGACCTCGAAACCGGCTGGGCCGTCGCCCGAGAAGAACAGCAGCGTCAGGTCTCGCCGCAGCCAGCTGCCTTCCAGGAAGGCGCGCGCGCCCACCGAGAAGAGGTCGGCGGGGCCGGTGACGCCGGCCCGCCGGGCGGCGGCGACCGCCTTGCTCGCGGCCTCCCCGTGGGCTAGCTGGTGCTCCTGCCAGAGGGCCAGGAAGAGCTCGCTCTTCCCGCCGAAATGGTGGTAGAGACTGCCGACGCTTGACCCGGCCCGCTCCACCACGTCCGCGATGCTGGCCTCGGAAAAGCCCTGCTCGACGAAGACCTCGCGGGCGGCGTCAAGGAGCGCCCGCTGCGTCTGCGCCGTACGCCCCCACTGCCAGGCACCACCGGCGGACCTGCTGGCCGGCCGTTTCGCCATCAGAACCTCCGCAACGGGACTACCGCCTTCAGGCAGCAGAGGAATGGCACCGGCGTGTCGCTCCGCAGTCGGTATTCTCGGCACGGCGCGGTCGGCCCGGCGCCTCGCCCGTAGGCTATTGCAGAATCTCCGTCCACGTCGCTGCCGGGCCTGCCCGCGGCAGGCTTCGGCTGGGCTTGACAGCGCCGGGCACCATCCAGAAGGTGATTCCAGAAGCTTATTCTAGTACTGGCAGCGCCTCGGCGCGGAAGGGTCTGGTGAGCGGATGGGAACTCTCGACGGCCGGGTTGCGATCGTTACCGGGGCGGGCCGCGGAATCGGGAGGTCGGTAGCGACCCTGCTCGCCAGCGAGGGCGCGGCCGTCGTCGTCAATGACCTCGGTGCCGCGGTCGACGGCTCGGGCAGCGACGCGGGGCCGGCGCAGCAGGCGGTCGACGAGATCGGCGCGGCCGGCGGAAAGGCCATCGCCAGTGGCGCCGACATCTCCGACCATGCGGCGGCCGAGGACCTGATCAAGACCGCGATCGGCGAGTTCGGGCGGCTCGACGTGCTGGTCAACGTGGCCGGGATCCTGCGCGACCGGATGGTCTTCAACATGACCGAGCGGGAGTGGGATGACGTCATCCGGGTCCACCTGAAGGGAACGTTCAACACCACCAAGTTTGCCTCGGCGCACTGGCGGTCGCTGCGCGACCAGTCGGCCCAGAACCGCATCATCAACTTCACCTCGGTCTCCGGCCTGCACGGCGCCCCCGGCCAGCCCAACTACGCCGCGGCGAAGATGGGCATCGTCGGGCTGACGTACTCGTGTGCGCACTCGCTGGCCAAGTACGGCGTGACGGTGACCGCGATCTCGCCCGCCGCGTCAACCCGGATGACCGACTCGGTGCCCACCGGGCGCCGCCGTGCCCGGGCCGCGTCGGCCGACGAGCGGTCCCCGGACAACGTGGCTCCCGTGGTTGCCTACCTGGCCAGCGAGCGGTCGGGCTGGATCAACGGCCGCGTCGTGCATTCCGCCGGCTACGAGGTATCGCTCTACAGCGACCCCCAGCCGGTGATCCGCGTGGTCGGCACCGAGCCGTGGGAGCTCGACGAGCTGGCCGACGAGGTGGAGCGCTCGTTCGGCCCGCTGCTCGGCCGCCCGCAGTGACCTGCTAGCCACAACGCGCCAGCGCCTTATTGGCCCCCTTGGGAAGGCGGATGACATGGTGACAGCGCCCGTCCAGGCCTCGGGTCAGCCGGTCAGCCGGAAGATCGCCGAGGAGCTCGGCGTCCGCGAGGGGCAGGTGGCGGCGGCCGTCGAGTTGCTGGACGGCGGGGCCACCGTGCCGTTCATCGCCCGCTACCGCAAGGAGGCGACCGGCACGCTTGACGACGCGCAGCTGCGCAGGCTGGAGGAGCGGCTGCGGTACCTGCGTGAGCTCGAGGAGCGGCGCGCCGTGATCCTGGACTCCATCCGCGCCCAGGGCAAGCTGGACGAGGCGCTCGAGGCGCAGATCATGGCGGCCGACTCCAAGGCGCGGCTGGAGGACATCTACCTTCCCTACCGGCCGCGCCGGCGAACGAAAGCCCAGATCGCCCGGGAGGCTGGCCTCGAGCCGCTGGCCGGCGGCCTTCTCGCCGACCCGGGACAAGATCCGCAACGGGCGGCCGCGGCCTACGCGGACGCGGCGAAGGGCGTGGCCGACGCGGCGGCTGCGCTCGACGGGGCACGGGCGATCCTCGCCGAGCGCTTCGCCGAGGACGCCGACCTCATCGGCGTGCTACGAGAGCGGATGTGGTCGCGCGGCCGGATCGTCTCGCGGGTCCGGGACGGCCGGCAGGAGGCGGGCGCCAAGTTCGCGGACTACTTCGAGTTCGCCGAGCCCTTCACCCGGCTGCCGTCGCACCGGATCCTGGCCCTCCTGCGCGGGGAGAAGGAGGAGGTCCTCGACCTCGAGCTGGACCCGGGGGAGGCCCCGGACGGCCCGGCGACCACGCGCGGTGAGCTGAGCGACTACGAGACGCAGATCGCGCGGCATTTCGGCATCGCCGGGCGGGGCCGGCCGGGGGATCGCTGGCTCGCCGACACGGTCCGCTGGTCGTGGCGGACCCGCATCCTGACGCGCCTCGGCGTGGACCTGCGGATGCGGCTGTGGCAGGGCGCCGAACAGGACGCGGTCGGCGTGTTCGCCGCCAACTTGCGCGACCTGCTGCTGGCCGCCCCCGCCGGGGCGCGGACGACCATGGGCCTGGATCCCGGGTTCCGGACCGGGGTGAAGATCGCGGTGGTCGACGCGACCGGCAAGTGCGTCGCGACCGAGACGATCTACCCGCACGAGCTGAGGCAGCGCGCCGCGGGCGGCCCGCAGCGCCCGGGGGGAGGCTGGGCTGCGTCGATCGCGGTCCTCGCCCGGCTGGCCGCGGCCCACCAGGTCGAGCTCATCGCGATCGGTAACGGCACCGCCTCGCGGGAGACCGACCGGCTCGCCGCCGAGCTGATGCAGGCCCACCCGGAGCTGAAGCTCACCAAGATCATGGTCTCGGAGGCGGGGGCTTCGGTGTACTCGGCGTCCGAGTACGCCTCGCGCGAGCTGCCCGGCATGGACGTGTCCCTGCGCGGCGCGGTGTCCATCGCCCGCCGCCTGCAGGACCCGCTGGCCGAGCTGGTCAAGATCGACCCGAAGTCCATCGGCGTCGGCCAGTACCAGCACGACCTGTCGGAAATGAAGCTGTCCCGCTCGCTCGACGCCGTGGTCGAGGACTGCGTGAACGCGGTCGGCGTGAACGTGAACACCGCGTCCGTCCCGCTGCTGGCGCGCGTGTCCGGCATCAGCGAGGGGCTGGCCGGCGCGATCGTCGCACGGCGGGACGCCGCCGGGCCGTTCCGCAGCCGCAGGGCGCTGGAGAAGGTGCCGCGGCTCGGCCCGAAGGCGTTCGAGCAGTGCGCGGGATTCCTGCGCATCACCGGCGGTGACGACTCGCTGGACGCCTCCAGCGTGCACCCGGAGGCCTATCCGGTGGTCCGGCGCATCCTGGCGGCGGCCGGGGTCGGCATGCCGGAGCTGATCGGGAACACCGCGGTCCTGCGCTCGCTGCGGCCGCAGCAGTTCACCGACGAGCGCTTCGGCCTGCCGACCGTCGGCGACATCCTCGCTGAGCTGGAGAAACCCGGGCGTGACCCGCGCCCGGCCTTTACCGCAGCTGCGTTCGCCGAGGGCGTACAGACGCTCGAGGACCTGGCGCCCGGCATGGTCCTTGAGGGGGTCGTGACGAACGTCGCGGCGTTCGGCGCCTTCGTCGACATCGGCGTGCATCAGGATGGTCTCGTGCACGTGTCCGCCATGTCGCGGAATTTCGTCTCCAATCCGCGCGACGTGGTCAAGCCGGGTGACATCGTGCGGGTGAAGGTGCTCGGGGTGGACATCGGCCGCAAGCGGATCTCGCTCACGTTGCGCCTCGATGACCTGCCCGAACGCGACGTGGCGGGCCCGGGCCCCGCAGCGCAGCCGGTTTCCGGGCGGGGCTCGGCGGCGGGCGGCCGGCCCGGCCCGGGGAGCGGCGGCGGGATGGCCGACGCGCTGCGCCGCGCGGGGCTGGCTGGCGGGGCCGGCGGTGGTCAAGGCCGCCGCGCTGCGCCCGGCCGCGGAGGTCGATGAGCGGACGTGGCCAGGATCAGCAGCAGCCCAGTCGGCCCGCCGGGATAAGACGGCTCACTAGTGCCCGTCGCGCGGCCATTTGAGCACCCAGTGCGATACATTTCGTGTTTGCACGATATCCCAGGGTACGGGTGAGGGCGGCTGGCACCGACGCGTCATGGGGGCGAATAGCACGCCGCCATTATCCCGCCCCGGGATGCGTCTCAAGGGCTGGTGCAGCTAGTGGCGGAGTTAGAGATGACGGGGGATGGCCTGCTCGGGCTGCCGCGGCGGCGTGAGCCGGACCTGGTCGGCCTGGCCGCGGTCACCCTGGACGCCGTCGGCCGGGTAGTTTCCTGGTCGGTGACCGCCACGGCACTGTTCGGGCACCAGGCGCGCGAGGTGGTCGGGCGTGACGTGTGCGATGTGCTGATGACCGGCCCGGGACACCGCGAGCTGGTCGCCCGGGCGCTGGCCGAGGTCGCGGCCGGCCGCGTGCACACCGCGACCGTTGCCGGCGGATCGCTGGGCGAGGGGCGGTTCGCCCTCCGCTGGGAGCCGCTGGCCGGCCGGGACGGCGCCGCGCTGATGATCGCGGCGCAGGCCTGGCCGCAGCCCGCGCCGAGCTGGCTGAGCCAGGCGACGGCCCGGATCGGCAGCAGCCTGGACCTCGTCCAGACCGCGTCCGAGGTGGTCGACGCCGCGGTTCCCGGATTCGCCGACGCGGCGGTCATCTACGCGGCCGAGCGCCTGTTCGCAGCCGGCCAGCTGGCCTCGCTCCGGCCCGGGCACGGAGCGGTGGTGCGGCGGCTCGCCGCCCGGCTGGCCGGCCAGGACGAGGCCGTCACCGGCCGCCTGCTGCCCATCGGCGAGGTCCTGGTCCTCGGCGAGGACACGCTCCGGTCGCAGGCGATGGCGACCGGGAAGCCGGCCCTGTCCGGCCAGCTCGATCGCGAGACCGCCGAGCGGCTGGCCCGCGTGCCCGGCGGCCGGGAGGTCGCCGAGCAGTACGCCTCGCTCCTCGCCATGCCGCTGATCGCCCGCGGCGTCATCGTGGGATGCGCGACGTTCGGGCGCGCGCCGGCCAGCCCTGCGTTCAACCCCGGCGACATCATGCTGGCCGGCGAGCTGGCCTCCCGCGCCGCAGTGTGCCTCGACAACGCCCGGCTGTACGACAGGGAACGGCGGATCGCGCTCGCGCTGCAGCGAGGCCTGCTGCCCGCCCGGCCGCGGGTCCCGGACGGACTGGAGGTCGCGTCGGTCTACCAGCCGGTCGGCGACAACGTCGTGGGCGGCGACTGGCACGATATCGTCTCGCTGCCGGGCGGCCGGGCGGCGCTGATCGTCGGAGACGCGATGGGCCACGGCCCGGAGGCGGCGGCGATCATGGTGCAGCTGCGCACCGCGGCGCACACCCTGGCCGGCCTGGAGCTGCCGCCCGAGCAGGTGCTGCGCAGGCTGGACACGATGGCGGCGGGAATGGATCCCACGGCCGAGGGACTCACCGCGGCGCCGTTCGCCACCTGCATCTACGCGGTGATCGACCCGTCCGCAGGCACCGGTGAGATCGCCCGGGCCGGTCACCTGCCGCCGGTGCTCGCACTGCCGGACGGCGCGACCGAGGTGCTCGACCTGCCGGCCGGGCTCCCGCTGGGCCTCGGCACCGGAACCTTCCAGGCCACCCGGATCAGCCTCGCCCCCGGAGCCACGCTCGCCCTGTACACCGACGGGCTGGTGGAGAACCGCACCCGGCCCATCGACGGCGGGCTGGCCGCGCTGCGCCGAGCGCTCAGCTCGGTCCTGGCTCCGCCAGGCAGCGCGCTCGATGACGCGTGCCAGAAGGTCACCCAGATGCTGCGCGAGCACGGCGAGGACGACATCACCCTCATGCTGGCCCGCATCCGCCAGTGACCTACTGCCGGGGCGCGCGCTCGAGCAGGGCCTTGAGCGTGTCGAGCTGTGCCACCTCGTGGCGCACCTGCCTGGTGATCATCGGTGTCATGAGCTTCATGAACCCCGCGGGTCTCAGGTCCAGGGCGAAGCGAACCTGGGTTGTCTGGTCGGTGTTTGCGGTCAGCTCGAACACTCCGGTCGGCCGTGCGGGCCCGGCGATGACCCGGAACTCCAGCCGCCGGGGCGGGTCGAACACGGTGACGCGGTAGTCACCGTCGATGCGCCGGCCGCCGGGGCCCGAGAGGACCTGGCGGTAGGTGGCTCCCTCGCCATCCGCGGCCGACGTGCGCTCGATCTCCAGCACTCCGGTGCGCCACTCGCGGTTGTGAGTGCCGTCGGCCAGGTAGTCGAAGACCTCGCGGGCTGGACGGTTGACGGTGACGGTGTGCTCGGCGTATGTCATGTTCTCTCATCCTTTCCTTGTGGAGGCTGCCTGCTCGTGCGCGAGACGGCGGGCACCGGCAAGGTAGCGGCGTTCGGCCTGGTTGCTGACGAGCCCAAGCGCCCGGTCGTAGTCGGCGAGCGCGGCGACCGTGGCGCCGACCCGGTGGTGCAGGTCGGCGCGCACCGCCCAGACCCGGTGCGAGCCGCGCAGCGCCGGGTCCTCGACGAGCCGGTTCAGCAACGGCAGCCCCGCGGCAGGCCCGTCGGCCATCGCGACCGCGACCGCCCGGTTCAGCGCCACCACCGGCGTGTCCTGGGCCGCTAGCAGCGCGTCATAGAGCGCGACGACGCGCGACCAGTCCGTGGCCGCGAACGACGGTGCCGTGGCGTGGCAGGCGGCCAGCTCGGCCTGCAGCAGCAGCGCGCCGCGTCCTCCGCCTCCCTCGCGGCGGGCGCGGTCGAGGGCCAGGACGCCGTCTGCGATGAGCCCGCGGTCCCACCGCCTGCGGTCCTGGTTATCGAGCGTGTGCAGCTCGCCCGCTGGCCCGGCGCGGGTGGACCAGCGGCTGAGCTGGAACGACAACAGCGCGCGTAGCGCCCACGGCTCCGGCTCCGTCCCGGTGAGCTCGGTCAGCAGGCAGGCCAGGCGGCGAGCCTCGAACGCGAGATCCCCCCGCGTCAGTGTGTCCCCGGCGGTGGGCAGGTAGCCCTCGTTGAAGACGAGGTAGATGACGTCGAGGATGGACGCCAGCCGACCGCGCACATCTGGGTCATCCCTGGCGAAGGCGACGCGGTGCTGTTTCAGCGTCCGTTTCGCGCGGACGATGCGCTGGGCGATCGCCGTGGCCGGGAGGTGAAACCCTCGCGCGATCTCTTCCGTGGTGAGCCCCGCTACCATCCGCAGCGTGAGAGCGACCTGCCCGTCGGTGGGCAGCAGCGGGTGACAGCACATAACGATCAGCCGCAGCCGGTCATCGGCGATTTCCGGCGCTCCCGCGTCCGGCGCGGCGGGCGCAGAGTGCAGCGCCCCCGGGAGTAGCGGCCGCAACGACGCGATCTTCTGCTGCCCCCGTCCGGTGTCGCGGACCACGTTGCGGGCGCGGTTGCGGCAGGCGGTCATCAGCCACGCACCAGGCCGTTCCGGCACCCCGAGCAGCGGCCACCGGTCCAGCGCGGCCAGCAGCGTCTCCTGCACCACGTCCTCGGCCGTCTGGAGGTCACCGACGATCCGGAGCGTGGCCCCGATGAGCCGGGGCCACTCGTCACGGAACGCCGCGGCCAGAGCTTCCTCCGCCCCCTCGCTCACCGCCCCCATCCCTCACCTGCGGTTCCGCCCACCAGCGGCAGCACGGTCACACGGTAGCCGCTCACCCGGCCCCAGCCGGCGGCTAGCCGCCGGGCCGCCTCGTCTCCCGTGGCGCGGACGACCAGGCACGCTCGCGGCTCGGCTCCGGGTTCGGCCGGCAGGCCGACCGACCGCAACAGCCCCCAGCCGCGCAGCCACGCGTGCCACGCCGCCCGCGCGACCACTGCATGCGCGGCCACGGCCAGCGGCAGTTCGGCAGGCGCCGACGGCCAGGTGCCGACCAGCAGGAACTCGCTCACCGCTTTACCCCATCGCGGCGATCTCGCGGACCTCGACCGAGCCGAACTCCGCGTTCGGGCACCGGGCGGCGATCGCCACGGCCGACTCGACGTCGGGTGCCTCGATGACGAAGTACCCCGCGATGACCTCCTTGGCCTCGGCGAACGGCCCATCGAGGACGCGAAGCGCGCCCTCGCGGGTGCGGATCTTCTTGGCCTCGGTGGCCGGGTGCAGCGGCGCGCCTCCCTTGAGCGTGCCGTCGCCCACCAGGCCCATGGCGTACTCGCCCACGCGCTGCACGGCCTCGGTGCGCTGCTGCTCGGTGGCCACCAGCTCCGGGTCCTCGTACAACACGAGCATGAACTCCATCGATACGATCCTCCTCCGCTACTCGCGTTCCTTATCTCTACGACACCGGCAAGCCCCCCGGATCGACACGAGCCCAAGACTCGCCTACCTGGTGCACAGACGTGCCAGGATTGCTTCGTGCACGCGGGTGTCACTCGGAACCTAACCCGCTCGATGTGCGCGGCCGTACCGATGGCTCTGGCGCGGGTTGCCGGCCGGGGCAGCCAGGGGGGCCTGCCGGTGATCTAGGAGCGAAACCCGCGTATATGACGGGTTTCGCTCCTAGATAGATAACGGCGGAGGCGGGCTGATGCGAGGAGATGCGTCAGCGTGTGCGTCAGGCCTGGGTCCAGAAGTCGCGCTCCTCGACGACAAGCCCGTCGGTCCTGAATCGCAGCAATGACACTCCCGCCAGGTCCTCGGTGCCGCCGCCTGTCAGCCGGGTCTGCGCGCTCCAGGGCACCGCAGCCTGATCGCCGTCGATGATCGGCGTACCAAACTGGCACCGGGCCGACTCCTCCTCGGCGAACACGCGGGCCAGGTATCCCGGCTCCGGCTCGCGGAACGGATGCTGCTGCCAGAACGCGCCCTCTGCATAAAGCGCGGCAATAGCGGCCGCGTCATGCGCGGGCCACCCGCGCTCCCACACCTCTGCCCACCGCTGGGCAGCCTCTCTCGTGTCCACGCGTCAAGAGTAGACATGAGCACCGACAGGCGAGCCGACTGGCAGGTTGACGAGCATCCCGGCACACGGTCATGCGGGCGGGACGCCGGGTCACGGCACGGGCGAGAGCACCGTGTCGCAGAACGTGGAGTCCGGGCCAAACGGGCCGCCGCATAGCGGCTTCGTCGCGAACTGCGCGCTCTGGCCGTAGTCGAACTGCGTTCCGGGATAGTCGGCGCCGTAGGTGAGGGTCTTGGACGTCCCGTTGAACGCGTACCAGGGGTAGGTGCAGAACGGGCCGCCGTTGCCTGTGCAGGTCGCGTCGATCTCTGCTGTCCCGCCGAGGTCGCTGACCACGGCCCACTGGGAGGCGTCCGACCCGTCACCGAAGGTCACGGACTTGATCTGGAGCGGCGTGAATCCGAGCCAGTGCGCGGTGTCGTAAGAATCGCAGGTCGTCTGGCCCGCGACGCAGAACTGGCCGGCCGGGTTGGTGAAGTCTGAGGTGTGGCCGATCTCCCACACGAAGGAATTGGGCGTGTCATTCACCAGGCCCCAGCCCAGGGCGTTACCGATCTGCTGGGTGCTGAACGCGGGCAGCAGTGGCCCGTACTTGCTGTTCAGCACGATGGTCCCGGACTGGCCCGTGGACAGGTCGGAGATGCTGACGTGCCATCCCTCGGACGCCGAGACCTCGAAGAAATGAATCTTGATCGTGTCGCCGCCGTTCATCACCAGGGGCTTGTTGCTCGATCCTTTGTAGAGCTCGGCGTTGAAGGCCGCGTTCTCCTTGTTGCTGGTGGTGGTTACCTGCCAGACCGGGGAGCACACCGAGAACTTGTCCGGCGCGAAGGTCACGTTGAAGCCGCCATCGGATGAGCAGGTGCTGACGATGGCGTCAGGGTAGAACTGCACCTCAAGGAAGGCCTGGCCGAACAGGGCGTGCGGGTTCGGGTCGGTCACCGTACCGCCCCACCAGAACGTAGGCCCGACGGCCGACACGGGCACGGTGCCGTCCTTGGGCAGCACGGCCGTCCAGGTCAGGTCCTGCGCGGAGCCGGCCAGCGATGACACCGGATCCAGCTCTGGCTCGTCGTGCCCGCTGCATCCCCCCGTATATCCGATCTGGTACCCCCAGCTGAGCGTGGGCCGGTGGGCGATGCAATCGCCGGCGCCCGAGTGCACTGAGGCGCTCGTCGCCGCGGGGGCGGTCATTAGCAGGCCGGACGCACCGAGCGCCAGGGCCACTGACACCATGACCGGACGAAGCCTGCGCCGTGCCATACCTCACACCTCCGCAACAATGGCGCACCGAGGTTCGAAGACGCCATTCGGGGTGAATGAAACCCTGGCATCTCACTAGGGGAACGCCAGCCCGGCTCACTGCGTTACATCCGCCCGGTCCACCATGCGAGAGTGGCCCAAGGCACCGGTGCGCGGCCTGCCGCGATCCCGCCCGCAGGTAATGCCGCTCGGCGGACATCCGGTCATACCGCCATTGGTGCGAAGCCTCGCGCCGCGCCCGCCACTTCGGCATCGCGTTCCGGATGACCTCCGCGATCACCGAGTACGAATATCCGGTGCGGTTCGTCGACGAGCAGCAGCGCGGCCCGTTCCGGCGGTGGTGGCACGAGCACACGTTCACGGCCGTCGCCAACGGCGAGACGCAGATGACCGACGTCGTGGAGTTCCGGTCCCCGCTCGGTCCCCTGGGGTCCATCGCCGATCGCATGAGCCCAGGCGTCGCCGCGATGGGTCAGGCCACCAGGCGGGCCCGCCACCGGCGGAAGCGGCCGGCCACCGCGTCGCGGCCGGCCGCGGTCAGGCGCGCGATGTGGTCGTCGATGTAATACAGGTAAAGCGGGATGAGTTCCCGGCCGACGAGCACGGCTGCCGCCCCGAGGTCGGCCGGCGGCCGCTGGCGCCAGCCGAGAGCCGCGGTGACAAGCTCGGCGGCGGGCGCATCCTCGCGGCGGGCCAGGTAGTGCTCGGCCGCGAGGCTGTTTGTGCCTACCTGGCCGGTCTCGGCCGTGAACAGGAACCGGACCGGGAAGAGCACGATCTTGGTCAGCCGCCGCGGCCCGCGGGAGACCAGCAGCGCCGGCGCGCGGATCTCGTCCAGGGCATCGTCGTGGCCCAGGCGGCCCCGAGCCCAGCTGCGGGCGCGGTCCTTCAGGTTGCGCGGCCCGCCCAGGTTGCCGAGCGCGAACTTTGCGCCGGCCACCAGCAGTTCGGCCGGCCCGGGGCGGGCCACGAGGTCGCGAACGTCGCGCCCGGTGAGCAGGCGGCCGTACTCGAGCAGGTCCAGCCGGTCAAGCGGGGGAAACCGGCCGCCGCGCGCCTGGCCGGCGAGGGTCGACGGCGCGCCCCAGAACACCGACAGCCGCTCGTGCAAGGCGGGGCCGCCGGCCCTGACGGCGCCGGCCACCCTGCGGATGGTCAGGCGGTCCCGCGCCCGGAGCGGGTCCTTCAGGATCAGCCCGAGGTCGACGTCGCTGACCAGGGGACTGAACCCGCCGTGGGCGAGGCTGCCCAGCGCGTAGCAGGCGACCAGGCGCGGGCCGAGAGCCTTCTCGTAGGCGGCGACGGCGTGAGCCAGCACGGCCTCGCCCTGATCGGTCATGGTCATGAGCGAATGAGCTGCCTACGAGCAGTTGCCGGCCTGGAGCCTGATCGTCACCCGCCCATCGTGACACGGCGCAGGCCAGCGTGCGAGGGAGCGGGCGCGGACAGATCATCCAGAGGCAGCTGGTAACTTCGGCCACCTATGGAGGGAGCGAGGCTTTTGTGCAGCTGACCGGCGGCTCGATCCGCATCCCCGCTCATTACTGCGGCGTCGTCGGATTCAAGCCGTCGTTCGGCGCCGTCGACGTGGCCGGCGTGCAGCCGCTCTCG
>WNFI01208835.1_pt1 | contig 19649 bp, 21 predicted proteins | sample 5400471 | NCBI WGS metagenome assembly WNFI01 (sample SAMN13153348, study PRJNA577476) | soil metagenome | isolation source: 100 cm saprolite on Douglas fir-dominated hillslope | place: USA:California | collected 2013-09-17
GGCATGAATCCGGATAGACCCCGCGGGCGCGCCCGCGTTCTGGCGAATGGTCGCTTCGGCCGGTGGAGCGGGTGAAGGGAATCGAACCCTCGTCGTAAGCTTGGGAAGCTTCTGCTCTGCCATTGAGCTACACCCGCGGCCGGGGAGGATTTTACCGCCATTCGCGCCGCCGCCCGGACCGTTCCCGCGCGCGGCGAGCCGTCCGTCGCAGGCGCGGCCCCCGGGATGAATCGCGAAGGTAGGATGGGCGCCATGGCACCGCAAGTTCCGGAAACCGCCCCCGGCCCGTCGACCTTCGCCACTCCCGAGCACTTCCACCCGCTCGAGATGATCCCGTTTTTCCGGCGCTTCCCGCACACCTTCGGGCGCAATTTCCTCTACACGTTCATCTGGAGCAGCCTGTTCGGCGTGATCTTCTACGTGCTGAACGCGATGGGCGCCGGGAAGCTGTTGCCGCTGCGCATCTTCGGGCTGCAGATCCTCGTGGCGAACGTGATCGGCTATGTGATCCACGCCCTGTTCTTCACCGGCTCCGCCTTCGGGATCGATCACGCCGTGCGCCGCCGGGGCTTCCCGGCGAAGGTGACGTACTTCACCCTGCTCCCGCTTGCCGGTGTGCTCATCGGTTTCTGGATCGTGTCGTTCATCGTGGACGTCGGCTTTCGCAACTGGCTCACCGACCCCACCGCGATCATCTCGATCGCGACCACGAGCATCGTCATCTCGACCATCATCAGCCTCATCTTCTTCTCGCGCGAGCGCGGGGCGAGGGCGGAGGCCTCCCTGGCGGTCGAGCGGGCGCGCGCGCATCGCATCGAGCGCGAGGCTGCGCTCTCCAACCTGCGCGCCCTCCAGGCGCAGATCGAGCCGCATTTCCTGTTCAACACGCTCGCCAACGTCGTGAGCCTCGTGGATCCCGACCCGGCGAAGGCCAAGCGCATGCTGGAGAGCTTCATCCGCTTCCTGCGCGCCTCGCTCAACGCGACGCGGCGGGAATCGACCACGCTCGGCGAGGAAAAGGAGCTGATCGGCGCCTATCTCGACGTGCTGCAGGTGCGCATGGAAGCGCGCCTTCGCTATCGCATCGAGATCGACCCCGAAATCGAATCGTTCACGCTTCCGCCGATGCTCCTGCAGCCCGTCATCGAGAACGCGATCCGCCACGGCCTGGAGCCCAAGGTTCAGGGCGGCGAGGTGGTCTTCAGCGCGCGCCGCGAAGGCGATCGCGTGGCGATCGAGATCGCCGACTCGGGCGTGGGATTCGCCCCGGTTACGCGCGGCGGCGTGGGGCTCGCGAACCTGCGCGACCGGCTGAAGCTGCTCTACGGCGACGCGGCCTCGTTCGACATCGGCGAGAACGCTCCGTCGGGATCGCGCATCACCTTGCGCCTCCCGGCATGAAGGCGCGCGCGCTCATCGCGGACGACGAGACGCATCTCGCCGAGCACCTGCGCGCACGGCTCGCGGCGCTCTGGCCCGAGCTCGAGGTGCTGCCGCTCGCCGCCAACGGCGTCGAGGCGCTGCGCGCCATCAACGAGGACGAGCCCGAAGTTGCCTTCCTCGATATCCGCATGCCCGGCTTGACCGGCATCGAGCTCGCGCGGCGCGTCGATACGCGAACCCACGTGGTCTTCGTGACGGCTTTCGACCAGTACGCGGTGGAGGCCTTCGATCGTGAGGTGGTCGATTACGTGCTGAAGCCGGTGAGCGACGAGCGCCTCGCGAAATGCGTCGAGCGGTTGAAGCGCAAGCTCGCCGCGGCGGAGCGCCCGCCCGCGCTGGAGGAGGTCCTCGCGAAGCTGGCACGCGCGATCCCCGGATCCACGGGCAAGCTTCGCTGGGTGCGCGCGCTCAAGGGTGAGGTGGTGCGCCAGATCGCGGTCGACGACGTGCTCTACTTCCAGGCCTCGGACAAGTACACGTGCGTGGTCACCCGCGAGGGCGAGTCGCTCATCCGCCTGGCGCTATCGGAGCTGGCCCCCCAGCTCGACGCCGAGGTCTTCTGGCAGATCCACCGCGGCACCATCGTCAACATGAACGAGGTTTCCTCGACGCGCCGCGACATGGGCGGTCGCATATTCGTGCGGCTGAAGGACGAGAAGACCGAGCTCGCCGTGAGCCGGGCGTACAGCAATCTGTTCAAACAAATGTAAAATTGCCTCATGTCCGCGCCCATCCACATCGTCTTGAACGGGGCGCCCCGGGAATTTCCCGCCCCGCTCACCTTCGCCCAGCTGCTCCAGGAAATGGCGCTGGCCGGCCAGCGGCTGGCCGTCGAGAGGAACGGCGAGATCGTCCCGCGCAGCCGCTTCGCGGGCGAGCGGTTCGCCGACGGCGACCGCATCGAGGTCGTGATCGCCGTGGGAGGCGGTTGAGGTGTCCGTGGCGAGCGATCCCCTCCTCATCGCGGGCAAGCCGTACGCTTCCCGCCTTCTCGTGGGCACCGGGAAGTATCGTGACTTCGATGAGACGCGCCGCGCCATCGAGGCGAGCGGCGCGCAGATCGTCACCGTCGCCATCCGCCGCACCAACATCGGCCAGAACGCGGGTGAGCCGAGCCTGCTCGAAGTGCTGCCGCCCACGAAGTTCACCATCCTTCCGAACACCGCGGGCTGCTATACCGCGCAGGATGCGGTGCGCACCCTTCGCCTGGCGCGCGAGCTCCTCGACGGCCACGCGCTCGTGAAGCTCGAGGTGCTCGGCGACGCGCAGAGCCTGTATCCCAACATGCCCGAGACGCTCGCAGCCGCGAAGACGCTCGTCGCCGAGGGCTTCCAGGTGATGGCGTACTGCAACGACGATCCCATCATGGCGAAGCAGCTCGAGGAGCTGGGATGCGTGGCGGTGATGCCGCTCGCCTCCCTCATCGGCTCGGGCATGGGTATCCTCAACCCGTGGAACCTGCAGATCATCATCGACCGCGTACGCGTGCCGGTGCTGGTCGACGCCGGAATCGGCACCGCGTCCGACGCGGCGATCGCGATGGAGCGTGGACGCCGGGCGCGAGGCGTTCCTCGCCGGGCGGATGGCGAAGAAGCCCTACGAGGCGAGCCCGAGCTCGCCCGAAACGGGATTAATCCAGAAGACTGGGTGATTGGGTCCGGGCCCCCGGGTTAGAAATTCCCGGGGCAGGCTGCCGCGATTGCGGCGCCCGGGGCGACGGCTAGAAGCGCCAGCTCACGCCCACCGAGACCTGGTCGGCCTCGAGGTCGCTCGCAAGGGGCGAGCCGAGCGGCGAGTAGTGCTCGACTTCGGCGCGGATGCCGAGCGAGCGCGTGAAGTCGTAACGCATCCCCAACCCGTAGCGCCAACGCGTGCCGCGCGCCGCGGTACCGCTCAGGAGCGAGGTCGAATAGGTCGAGAAGGCGTTGACCGTATCGCCGCGATAGGCGCCGAGACGGCCGTAGAACGAGAAGCTCCTCCACACCGGGACCGTGGCCACGGTGTCGACGCCGAAGCCGGTGGCGCGGAAAGCGGAAGCGATGTTGCCGGGGCTGGAGGACATCTCGCCCGGGGCGCGCGCGAAATCGACGAACTGGCTTTCGACCGAGAAATAGCGCGAGTACTTGTAGCCCAGCTTGAGGCGGAACCCGCTCTCGGCGAGACGGGCCGGCGCGAAGCCGCTGGCCGTGGCCGAGGACTCGAGGGAGAAAAAGCCGGCGGGGGCGGGCAGGCCGGACTTCGGAGGCTTCAGGCCGCCCAGATAGTCCTCACCCGCGGCCGCCAGGGGAATGACAGCCACTGCCAGCAGGGCGAACGAGCTAAGCCTCATTGTTTTCGCGTCCTTTTGTGGTCAATTTAGGCTTGAGCGGAAACGGTGTCAAATACCGGATTCGCAGGTAAAACCTCCCCATGCCCCACCCGCCGATCCGAAGCTACGTGCTGCGCCAGGGCCGCTTTTCCCGCGGGCAGCAGCGCGCCTATCAGTCCCTCCTTCCGGCCCTGGGGATCGCCTACCGCCGCGCGCCGCTCGATTTCGCGGCGGTTTTCGGCAGGGTTGCCCCGGTGGTCGCGGAGATCGGCTTCGGCATGGGAGAGACCACGGCGCGGATCGCGGCCGGGAACCCCGGCAACGACTACCTCGCGATCGAAGTCCATACGCCGGGAGTGGGGAGCCTGCTGAAACAGCTCGAAGCCGGCGCCATCGGCAACGTACGCATCGTGCAGCACGACGCGGTCGAAGTTCTCCGCGACATGGTTCCCGAATCATCGCTCGCGGCGATCCACCTCTTCTTTCCCGATCCCTGGCCGAAGAAACGCCACCACAAGCGCCGCCTGCTGCAGCCGGAATTCGCCGCGCTGGCCGCCTCGCGGCTCGCCCCGAACGGCCTCTTGCATGTGGCCACGGATTGGCAGGACTATGCCGAGCATGTGCTCGCCGTGCTGAGTGCCACGCAAGGATTGCGCAACAGCGCCGACGGATATGCACCGCGCCCCGCGTGGCGCCCGGAGACCAAGTTCGAGCGCCGCGGCCTCGATCTCGGCCACGCGGTGTGGGACCTTCTCTTCACCAGGACCTGACATGTCATCGATGCAAGCCCGCCGTAGACGAATGTTGCGCATGCTGATCGCGAGCGGCGCGTTGGGCGCGGCGGGTGCCAGCGGGGGGATTTCGCGCGCGCTCGCCAAGGGCGACCTGCCGCCGGGCGTGAACCGCCTCGAGGGCTCCGCCGAGGTGAACGGCCGCCCCGCGCGCATCGGCACGCCGGTGAACCTGGGCGATCGCATCGCCACCGGAAAATTGAGCCAGGCGGTGATCGTGGTCGGAAGCGACGCGTTCCTCATGCGCTCGCAGACCACGATCGAGATCGGCGGGCGCGATGGCGTGCTCTCGGAAATGCTGATCACCACCGGCAAGCTCCTCTCGGTGTTCTCGAAGAAGCCCGTGGCGATCAAGGCGGCGAGCGCCTCGATCGGCATTCGCGGCACGGGCGCGTACATCGAGGTCGAGCCGAAGAGCGTTTACTTCTGCCTCTGCTACGGCGAGGCGCTCATCGACGGCCCGGGAATGTCGAGCAAGCTCGTGAAGACCACGCACCACGAGCAGCCGCTCATGCTGCGCGACGACGGCGGCATCCTGTCCGCCGAGCCGGGGCCGTTCCAGAACCACAGCGACGCGGAGCTCATCATGCTCGAGGCGCTGGTGGGGCGCGAGCCGCCCTTCATGAAGGACGGGCAGTACCCGGCGAAGAGATACTGATCGGGATCGTGCGCACGGGCGATTCCCGATCGGGCAGGAAGGGCTCGAGCAGGTCGTTCAGGAAGCGACGGCCCTTCGGCGTGGGCCGGATGCTCACGTGGTCGCGTTCGAGCAGCCCCGCGCTTTCCGCGCTCTCGAGCTGAGCGGCGATGACGGTGATCGGAAGCCCGGTGCGCTGCGTGAAGAGCGCCACCGGAAAGCCGTCGATGAGCCGCAGCGCGTTCAGCATGAACTCGAACGGCAGCTCCGCCGCGAGCACCTCCCGCGATTCCTGCAGCGGCTTGCCCTCGGATGCGCCGCGCAAGTACGCCTGCGGCTTGCGGCTGCGCTGCTCGCGCACGATGCGGTCGCGAAACGAGATCTTGCCGTGGGCCCCCGCGCCGATGCCGAGGTAGTCGCCGAAGGTCCAGTAGTTCAAGTTGTGTCGCGCGCGGTGACCCGGTTTGGCGAAAGCCGAGGTCTCGTAGTGGCCGTAGCCGGCGTGCGCGAGCGCCGACTCGATCGCCTCCTGCATGTCGGCGGCGATGTCGTCGTCGGGAAGCGGCGGCGGATAGCGGTGGAAATGCGTGTCGGGCTCGAGGGTGAGGTGATACGCGGAAACGTGCGCGGGCCCGAAAGCGATCGCCTCGCGCACGTCGGCGAGCGCTTGATCGAGCGTCTGCCCCGGCAATGCGTACATGAGGTCGGCGTTGACGCCGGGGAAGATCCCGATCGCGGTTGCGAGCGCGCGCCGCGCCTCATCGGCGCCGTGCACGCGCCCGATCGCCGCGAGCCGCGCGTCGTCGAAGCTCTGCACGCCGATCGAAAGCCGGTTCACGCCCGCCGCGCGGTAGCCGCGAAAGCGCTCGACTTCGAACGTTCCCGGGTTGGCTTCCATCGTCACCTCGGTGTCGGGGTCGACCATGAGGCGCGTGCGCACCGCGGTGAGCAGGCGATCGATCGATTCCGGGGCGAACAGGCTCGGTGTGCCCCCGCCGATGAAGATCGTGTGCAGCCGCCGTCCCCAAACGTCGGGCAGGCTCGCCTCCAGGTCCGCGATGAGGGCATTTACATACTCCGCCTCCGGAAGCTCGCCGCGCATCTCGTGCGAATTGAAATCGCAGTACGGGCACTTCTTCAGGCACCACGGGATGTGCACGTAGAGCGAGAGCGGCGGCAGCTCCGCGAGCCTGACGGGGCTCATGCGCGCGCGCGCCGCGCCCTGGCGCCTACCGCCACCAGGCGCGAGAGCTCGCGCGTGGAGGGAATGCGGCGCGTGGCGTCGGTCGAGCTCTCCTCGTCTCTCGCGAGGTTCTCGATGATGGCGAGCAGGATCTCGCGGCTGCGCGCGATGTCGGCCGCGGACAGTCCCGCCACCGCGATGCGGTTCACGTCCTCGGCGAGCGGCACGAGCTTCGCCTTGAGCGCGCGGCCCCTGGGAGTGAGGAAGACATAGACGTTCTTGCGGTTCGCGGGCATCTGGCGGCGCTCGAGGTAGCCGAGCTTCTCCATCGCCTTCAGCGCCGAGAACGTCGTCGGCTCCATCACGCCGGCTTCTCCCGAGAGCTCGCGCTGCGTGAGGCCGTCGTGCTCCCAGAGGATGCGCAGGAACGTCCAATGGCCGAACGAGACTCCGTGCTCGACCAGGCGCATCTGCAACGCCCGCACCAGCGCGCGCGTGGCGTCCTTCACCAGATGGGCGAGGCGGTCGTCGGGCACCGCTTCGCGCCAGTGACGCAGGATCTCCTGCGTGGGATGCTTGTCGGGTGAGCGGCGCGATTTCATAGAGTAGTAAGAGGATCAGACTCCATTATCGTAGGGAACCTGCAGCGTGAGGGCGATTTCGGCGCCTTCGCGCGCCGAACGCAGCATCGCGACACAGACCTCGAGCGTGGCCCGGCCCCATTCGCCGTCATGCGCAGGCCGCTTGCCGAGGAGGACCGCGTCGCAGAGCTCGTCGATCACCTCCGCGCGCGGCACCGCGGGCTTGGCGAAGGGCTCGAAGTCGCGCCTCGCATCGCCGTAGGTCGTGAGCCCTTGCGGCGTGGGCCGCAGATCGGCGCGCTCGCACGATACGATCAGCATCCCGAAGTGCTCGTGCCACGGCGCCTCCGGCGGCGGGGCGTACGCGGCCCCGCCGTAGTTGCGGTCGTTCTTCGCCGCGGCCTCGGAGCTGGCGCCACGCGTTGCGCCGAGAGCGCGGCGCGCTTCTCCGTAGGCTTGCGCATCCCTGGGCCGGCCGAGCTCGCTCACCCAGCCGCAGAATTCGTCGCTGTCGAAGTGGCCGTAGCCGCTGTAGGCAAGCGATGCGAAGGCGCCGCCGGCGAACATGAGGAGCGCGCTGTACGCACCCTCGGTCGCCCGTGCCGGATCCCAAGCGCCGGAGACACTGCGTACGCTCGTCGCGAGGCCGCCCGCGAGCATGCGCACGATGTCGACCTGGTGGGCCGCCTGGCTGAAGAGCACGCCGCCGCCGCGCGCGGTGTCGAGCTCCTCGGGGCGGCGCGGACGATAGAGGAAGTCGGTGAAATTGAGCGCGGTGATCATGCGCACCCGTCCCACCTCGCCGCTCGCGACGATCTCGCGGGCGCGGCGCACCGGAGCATCGAAGCTGTGGCTGTGCCCGACGACGAGATGCACGCCGGCGTCCTTGGCCGTGGCAATCATGGCGCCCGCCTCCTGGAGCGACAGCGCCATCGGCTTTTCGACCAGCACGTGCTTGCCACGCGTCGCGGCCGCGATGGCGTGCTCGGCGTGGTGCTGGTGCGGAGTGGCGACGTAGATCGCGTCGACGGTTTCGTCGGCGCACAGGCTCGCGACACTCTCGTGCGTCCGAGCGCCGAATTCGCGCGCGAAGCGCTCGCGCGCCTCGGCTCGCGGGTCGGCCGCCGCGACCAGCTGCACGCGTGGGTGCGCGACAAGAGTGGGCAGCATGAGCGTGAAGGCCCGGCCAAGGCCGGCGACGCCGAGTCGAAGGCGGCGCGTGGAGCTGGAGTCTCGTTGCGGGTCCATCAGCGGTCGATCACGATCTCGGGCGAGCGCGCGCGCGATACGCAGATCATGATCTGCCCGGCCTTCTCATCGTCCGTGAGCACCAGGTCGCGGTGGTCGGCCTCGCCCGAGAGGAGGCGGGTGCGGCAAGTGCCGCAGGTGCCGCTTTCGCACGAGCTCGGCGCATCGTAGCCGCTCGAGCGCATCGCCTCGAGGATCGAAGCCCCCGGCGCCACCTCGATGCGCGCGCCGGAATTCGCGAGCACCACCGTGAACACCCGGTCGTCGGGCTTGCGCGCTGCAGCCGCGTCGACAAAGCTCTCGAAGTGAATTGCGGAGCCTGCCCAATGCCCGGTCATGTCGCGCACCTGCTCGAGGAGCGGCCGCGGTCCGCAGCAGTAGACGTGGGCCCCGCTCGGCTTCTCGAGGATGGGCCAGAGGTCGAGCGATTTCGCGGGATCGCCCTCGTCATGTTGGATCACGACCTTGCCCGTGAATGCCTCTCCCGCCAATTCGTCCCTAAACGCGGTCGCTTCCGAGGAGCGCGTGCAGTAGTAAAGCTTGTAGGGCCGGCCTTCGGCGTTGAGCTGGCGCGCCATCGACATGATGGGGGTGATCCCGATCCCGCCCGCGATGAAAACGAAGGAGCGCGCGCGAGGGGCGAGCTCGAAGGCGTTGTGCGGCGGCGAGACTTCGAGCCTGTCGCCGGCGTGGACATGGTCCACCAGATCCACCGATCCGCCGCGTCCCGCCGGGTCGCGCTTGACCCCGATCACGTAGCGGTCGCGCTCCGCCGGATCGTTGCAGAGTGAGTACTTGCGCAACGAGCCGTTGGGGGAGCGCACCATGAGGTGGGAGCCGGCGATGAATGCAGGCAGATCGGAACCTTCGGGATGGCGCAGCTCGAAGACGAATATGTCCGCTGCGGCCTGCTCGGCGCGGCGCACTTCGAGCGTCAACGGCGTAGCCGCGGTGGGAGTGGGCATGATAATCTTAGAGGGCTAACTTACACCATCGCTTGCGGAGTGCGCAATATTGACGAGCCTCGAGAACGACCTGCTGTGCCGCGTCGAGGGCGACGCCCCGATGGGCCAGCTCATGCGCCGCCACTGGATCCCGGCCTGCCTCACCGAGGAAGTCGCCGAGCCCGACGGCGCCCCGGTCCACGCGCGCCTCTTCGGCGAGGACCTCGTGGTCTTCCGCGACACCGAGGGGCGCGTGGGCGTGCTGGACGAGCATTGCCCGCATCGCCGGGCCTCTCTCGTCATGGGGCGCAACGAGGAATCGGGGCTGCGCTGCCTCTACCACGGCTGGAAGGTCGACGTCGCGGGCAACGTGCTCGAGATGGCTTCCGAGCCCGCATCGAGCGCCCTGTGCAGCAAGGTGAAGCACACGGCGTATCCGACGCGCGAGCGGGGCGGCTTCGTCTGGACCTACATGGGGCCGGCCGGGCAGATGCCGGAGTTCGAGCCGCCGGCCTTCGCGCCCACCACCGAGACGCGTGTTTCGATCGTGAAGGTCCAGGTGCCGTGCAACTGGGCGCAGATCCTCGAGGGGGCGATCGACTCCGCGCACAGCTCGAGCCTGCATTCCACCGACATGCCTCCGGCGCGCGTGGACGGCGCCAAGGCCACCGAGTCGGTGTGGCCGCGTCCCTCCACCGACAAGGCGCCGCGGCTCCAGCTGCAGCAGACATCCTTCGGCTTCCGCTACGCGGCGATCCGCCGGCCGATCGTGAATTCGGCGACGCACGACTACATCCGCATCACGCTCTTCCAGGCGCCGTTCTGCGTTCACATCCCGCCGAACAACATGTACAACCTGTCGATCCTGCACATTCCGCAGGACGACACCAACACCTGTTTCTATTTCGTCGCGTGGAGCGACACGGGGCCGGGAATCGACCCGGAGGCGTGGCGCAAGTTCTGCGGCGCGCAGCTCGGCATCGACCTCGACTGGAAGTACCGCAAGCTGCGCACGCGCGACAACAATTATCTTCAGGACCGCCAGGCGATGAAGCTCGGCGACTTCACCGGCATTCGCGGCATCCCCATGCAGGACATGGCGATGTGGGAGACGATGGGAGCCATTGCGGACCGGAGCAAGGAACGCCTGGGCGCGAGCGACCTCGCGATCGTGGAATTCCGCCGCATCATGGTCGAAGCGGCGAAGGCGTTCGCGAATGGAGCACCCGCCATCGGCACCGCCGCTCCGCGCGTGCCGCACGCGAAGCTGCGCTCCTTCGAAGGCATCGTTCCCAGGGCGACGGATTGGCGGACGCTCAACGTGGCGCCCGAGGAAAAGGCGCTTCCCGCGCAGGCCGCGCACGAGCACGCGGCGGAGTAGAACCCGGGAGGTCGAATAAGTTGAGGGAGGAGCCTTTGTCTAGCATCGGGAACGGCGTTCGAGCGGACGAAATGCAACGCCGCTCAACGCCAGCGAGCATTGCATCGTTGCTTTTCGCGTTGGCATTCATCGTCCCCGCCGTCGCGCAGGCTTCGCCGGATATCGCCGCGGTCGCGCGCCTGCAGGGCGAAGCGCGCACCAAGGCGCTCGTCGAGGGCGCGCGCAAGGAAGGCGAGGTGATGGTGTACCACTCGAGCCAGCTGGAGGACCTGAAGCCGGTCTTCGACGCGTTCACCCGGAAGTACGGCGTGAAGGTGCGCGACTGGCGCTCGAGCTCGGAGAACGTGGTGCAACGCGTGATCAGCGAGACGCGCGCCGGCCGCCGCGAGGTCGATTTCATCGAGAACAACTCCCCGGAGATGGAGGCCTTGAGCCGCGAGAAGATGCTCCTGCGCATGGATTCGCCGCATTTCGCCGACCTGCGGCCGCGCATGGTGCCCGCGCATCGCGAGTACGCCACTTCCACCATGGACGTGTTCGTGCAGGCCTACAACACCGAGAAGGTGAAGCGCGAGGAGTTGCCCGCAACCTTCCAGGACCTCCTCGATCCGCGCTGGAAGGGGCGCCTGGGCATCGAAGCGGAGGACCAGGCGTGGTTCGGCACGCTCCTCAAGGACTTGGGCGAGGCGAAGGGCGTGAGGCTCTTCAACGACATCGTCGCCGCCAACGGCATCTCGGTGCGCAAGGGCCACACGCTGCTCGCCACCCTCGCGGCCTCGGGCGAAGTCCCGCTCGCGCTCACCGTCTACAACTACAAGCCGCCGCAGCTGAAGGCGAAGGGCGCGGCGATCGACTGGATCGTGCTGCAGCCGGCCATCGCGCAGCTGCACGCGGTCGCCGTGCACGCCAAGGGGACGCATCCGCATGCCGCGATGCTGCTCTTCGATTTCTTCTTGGGCGAGGGGCAGGCGATCCTCGCCTCGCGCAGCTTCGTGCCGGCCAGCAGCAAGGTCCCCTCGCCCTTCGGCGACATGCCGATCAAGTATATCGACGCGGCCGAGTCCCTCGACAAGCAGGATCAATGGACAAAGATCTACCAGGACATCTTCATCAAGCGCGCCGGGAAATGACGCGCACTGTGGCGGGCCCGGCGCGTCATCCCGGCGCAGGCCGGGATCCAATTTCACGTTGTCACGAAGGCGACGGCGACCACGTCCACGAGATTTCGGTGGGCCGGCGCGGCGAGCTCACCGAGTACATCTGGAAGGTCGAGAACGTCGAGCTCGCCACGGTGGGCATCGACATCGGCAGCTCGACCTCGCACCTCATGTTCGCCACGGTACGCCTGCAGCGCAAGACGCAGGCCCTCTCCAGCGCGTTCGTGGTGGTCGAGCGGCGCGTCCTGTGGAAGTCGCCGATCCTCTTGACGCCGTTCCTTGCCGACGGATCGATCGACGCGCGCGCCCTGGAAGCGTTCGTCGCGCGCTGCCACGAGGACGCCGGGCTCGATTGCGGCGAGATCGACACGGGTGCGGTGATCCTCACCGGAGAGGCGATGAAGCGCAGCAACGCGCGCGCCATCGCCGAGCTCTTCGCCGCCGATTCGGGCAAGTTCGTGTGCGCCTCCGCCGGCCACGACCTCGAAAGCGTCCTTGCCGCGCATGGCTCCGGCGCCGTGGCGATGTCGCGCGAGGCCTCGAGCATGGTCCTGAACGTCGACATCGGCGGCGGCACGACGAAGCTCGCATTGGTCGCCAACGGCGAAGTCCTCTCGACTTGCGCCTTTGCGGTCGGCGGTCGCCTCATCGCGTTCGATTCGCAGGGGCGCGTCGTACGCATCGACGAGCCCGCGCAGCTTGCCGCCGAAGCGTGCGGTGTCGCGCTGCGCATTGGCGAACATCCCACGCGCGAGGCGCTCAAGTGTGTGATCGACGCCCTCGCCGAGGCTGCAATTTCGATCATCGCCGGCGAAAAGCGCTCAAGATTTGCGGAGCAGTTGACCCTTAGTGGTGTTCCCCCTCTCCCTTGGGAGAGGGCCGGGGAGAGGGTCGACGTCATCACCTTCTCCGGCGGCGTCTCCGAATACCTCTACGGCCGCGAGACGCGCGATTTCGGAGATATCGCAAGACCGCTCGCCGCGCGCATCCTCGCCGCGTGCAACGCGGGCCGCATCGTGCCGGCGGTGAGCGAGCCGCGCGAAGGCATCCGCGCCACCGTGATCGGGGCATCGCAATTCACGGTGCAGGTGAGCGGCAAGACCATCCACGTCGGTGCGAGTGTCGAGCTGCCGCTGCGAAACGTTCCCGTGATCGCCCCCGCGCTCGCCCTCGACGATGAGATCTCGCCCGGCGCGGTCGCCGCTGCGATCCAGGCCGCACTCGCACGCGCTCCCGGCAGCGATGAAAACGCACCCGTCGCCCTTGCCATCCGCTGGCGCGGCGATCCGCACCATCGCCGGCTGCGAGCCCTTGCGGAAGGCATCGCAACAGCTCTCCCTCGCCTGGGGACAGATCACAGGTCGAGGCCGGATGTGCCCTGTCCCCCAAGTGCTGGGGAGAGGGTCATCGTTGCGCCACTCGTCCTGATGATCGACGGCGACATCGGCCGCTCCCTCGGCCACATCCTCGAGCACGAGCTGGGAATCGGCCGCGCCACGCTCTCGATCGACGGCATCCAGCTCAGGGAATTCGATTTCGTCGACATCGGCGAGTTGATCCGCCCGGCCGGCGTGGTTCCGATCGTCATCAAGTCGCTGCTGTTTGCGGGCGCCCCTGCGCATGCATCGCAGGACGTTCGCGCTTACCGGCCCGTGAAGGAGGAAAAGCTCCAATGAATGGCCCCGAACCCACCGGCGCCCGCGTCGGCGTCGACGTCTACCTCGAATGGCTGGCGAAAGAAGGCATTCCGGTCACGGAGGATTTCGGCGTCGACCTGCTGAAAGTTCCCACCGCTCGCTGGGCGCGCTACGACGCGGGAGGAGCCGCGGTCCACCTCAAGGGCAGAGGCGATTTCCTGTGCATGTTCGTCTTCGAGCTGCCGCCCTCGGGCGCCACCGCCCCGCAGCGTCATCTGTATGAGGAGGTGTTCTACGTGCTCGATGGCCACGGCAGCACGACGATCGAGACCTCCGACGCCCGCAGGCACTCGTTCGAATGGGGGCCGCGCAGCCTCTTCGCGATCCCGCTCAACGCGCGCTATCGCGTCTTCAACGGCAGCGGCGCCAGGAACGCGCGGCTCGTGTCCACCGCCAACCTTCCCGCGGTGCTCAACATGTTCCACGACGAGGAATTCGTGTTCGCCAACGGCTGGGATTTCGAGGCGCGCGCCGGCAACGCGAAATACTTCGGCGGCGAGGGCGACTTCATCCCGATCCGCCCCGGCAACCATCTCTGGGAGACCAACTTCGTTCCCGACCTGGCCGCGATCGAGCTGCAGCCGTGGGGCGATCGCGGCGCGGGCGGATCGAACATCATGTTCATGCTCGCCGACGGCACGATGCACGCGCACATCTCGGAGATGCCCGTGGGCACCTACAAGAAAGCGCACCGCCACGCCGCGGATTTCCACGTGATGTGCGTGACCGGGACCGGCTACTCGCTGCTGTGGTACGAGGGGCAGCGGGACTGGGTGAGAGTCGACTGGAAGCACGGGACTGTCTTTGCGCCGCCGGATCGCATGTTCCACCAGCACTTCAACACGAGTGCCGTGCCCGCGCGCTACCTCGCGACGGCCTACGGCAGCCTTCGCTATCCGTTCACCGAGAGCAAGAGAAAGTCGCTCTTCGGCGGCGTCTCGACCAGCCTGAAGCAGGGCGGGGACCAGATCGAATACGCCGACCAGTCGCCGCGCGTGCACGAGCTCTTCGTGAAGGAAGCGGCGAAGAGCGGTGTGGCGGTGCGGATGGAAGGGCTGATCTAGGAACTGCTCCCTCTCCGTTGGGAGAGGGCCGGGGAGAGGGTAGTAAGTTTCGCCGCCAGCGCCGCGAGAGCTTGCCCTCGGTGACTCACCCGGTTCTTCTCGGCGGCGGAGAGCTGCGCGGCCGTAAGCCGCCGCTCGCGAACCAGGAAATACGGATCGTATCCGAAGCCGCCGCTGCCGCGCGGGTCGAGCACCATCTCCCCATGCCAAGTTCCGTCCGCGACGATCGGTGCGGGGTCCGTCGCGCTGCGAGCGAGCACGAGCACGCAGTAGTAGTAAGCGGAGCGATCCCGCGCCGCGCGCAGCGCCTCGACGAGCTTCGCGTTGTTGCGCGCGTCGCGCTCCTCGCGGCCGCCTTCGCGCCCCGCGTAGTGGGCCGAGTGCACGCCGGGAGCGCCAAGGAGCGCCGCCACGCAAAGCCCCGAGTCGTCGGCGAGCGCGGGCATTCCCGCCAGGTTGGCCGCGTGGCGCGCCTTGGCGAGCGCGTTTTCGAGGAACGTGTAGTGCGGCTCCTCGGCCTCGGGAATCGCGAGGTCCGACTGCGGCACCGCCTCGATGCCCAATGGGGCCAGCAGCGCCTTCAGCTCGCGCAGCTTGCCGGGGTTATTTGAAGCGATGACGACGCGATTCACAAAAAGGCTTTGAACCCCTTAGGCAAGCGCTTTGCGCTGCAGCGCAGTGAGCTCGGAGATCCCGCGCGAGGCGAGGTCGATAAGGCGCGACATCTCGGCGCGCGTGAAAGGCTCGCCCTCGGCGGTGCCCTGCACCTCGACGAAATTGCCCGCGCCCGTCATCACCACGTTCATGTCGGTGCCGCAGCTCGAATCCTCGGCATAGTCGAGGTCGAGCATCGGCTCCCCGCCGACGATGCCCACCGAGACGGCGGCGACGAAATCGCGGATCGGATCGGCGATGATGACGCCCTCTTCGCGCAACCACGCCACGGCGTCGGCAAGAGCGACCATCGAGCCCGTGATCGAGGCGCAGCGCGTGCCGCCGTCGGCCTGCAGCACGTCGCAATCGATGGTGATCTGGCGCTCTCCCAGCTTCGCCAGGTCCATCACCGAGCGCAGGCTGCGCCCGATCAGGCGCTGGATTTCCTGGGTGCGGCCCGATTGCTTTCCGGTGGCCGCCTCGCGTGAGCTACGCGTATTGGTCGCTCGGGGAAGCATCCCGTATTCCGCCGTGACCCATCCCGTTCCCTTTCCCTTCAGGAACGGCGGCACCTTCTCCTCGACGCTCGCGGTGCAGAGCACCTGCGTGTGTCCCATCTCCACCAGCACCGAGCCCTCGGCGTGGCGCGTATAGCGGCGCTGGAAGCGCACGGGCCGGAGCTGGGCGGGTCCTCGATCGAAGTCGCGCGGCATCAGACCCTCACCCCAACCCTCTCCCAAGGCAGAGGGGGCGATCGTTGGATGAGTTTTCGCGAGGAGGACACACCCTATCGAGGGACCTTGCGGATCGCGGTCTGGATTTCGTTGATCGCGCGCTCGATGTCCTCGTCGGTCACGTCGTCGGTCGCGCCGTCGAAATCCATCAGCTCGGTGGTGTTCGACGAGGAAGCGAACTGCTCCTCGTCCATGCTTGCCGTATCGGCCACGCGCGCGTCGTCCTGGTTCTCCCAGGTCATCGCGACCACGGTGATGTTGTCCGACTCGCCCTTCGCACGCCGGTGCGCTTCGTTGAGCAACCCCGGCATGAGCTCGACCACGGTCTGCTTGCGCAGCATGTTGGCGAGGATGTTGCCCGGAATCTGCGCCCAGAAGCCGTCGGTGGAGAGGAGCAGCGTGTCTCCGGTCTGCAGCGGGAACTCCTTGCTCGACGAGATCTGCGGCGGCACCACGCCTCCGAGGCAGCTGAAGATCTTGTTGCGCTCCGGGTGCCGTCCCGCGGCCTCCTGCGTGATCTCCCCGGCGTCGATCATCAGCTGCACGCGCGAATGGTCCTGGGTCACGGCGGCGACCTCGCCACGGCGCAGGACATAGAGGCGCGAGTCGCCGGCGTGCGCCCAGTAAGCCGAGCCTTTCTGCACGATGCAAGCGACGACGGTAGTCCGCGGGCATTCGAGCAGGTTGTGCTCGACGGCGTGCGAGACGATCGCGCGGTGCGCCGACTGGATCGCCGAGACGAGGAACTCGGCCGGCTTGCGCAGCTTGTTGCGCGCCTCCTGCTGGAAGCGCTTGGTGATCTCGCTCACCGCGATCTCGGCGGCGACTTCGCCATCGATGTGCCCGCCCATGCCGTCGGCGATCGTCATGAGAAGCACGTCGCGGCTGTACGAGTAGCCGACGCGATCCTCGTTGCCCTGGCGATCGCCGACTTTGCTGTCCTGGAAAATGGTGAACCGCATCGCTATCGACTCGGCGTATGTGTTGCCTTGGGGCGGGAGACAGTGATGGAGGCCGACACGGTGCTGGAAATATTTCTCGGAGTGGTTGAGGAGGCCGAGGCCGGGAGCTATCGCGAGAACAGCTTCGAAAGGGGTTGGTTGATGGTCTCGAGGAAACCGCGCTTCCCCTCGGGCGGCTCTTCCATCAACAGCTTCTGCAGGTCGAACGCGGTCTGCGGCCGCTGCAGGCGGTCGACCGCGAGGCACGAGTCGATGATGTCGTAGAGCTCCACCGAATAGTGCTGTCGCGCGAGCGTGCGCAGCGGGATCATGCGGTCCTTCTCCTCGCGCGCATCTCCGGCCTGGGGAGGCGTGCCCGCGATGCAGGTGTAAATGGTCGCCCCTACCGAGTAGATGTCGCTCCAGGGCCCCAGCTCCTCGGGCTTGAAGCGGTAGTGCTCGGGTGCCGCGAAGCCCGCGGTGTACATCGGCTTCAGCTTCATCGCCTCTTCGGAAAGCGTGATGCGCGCGGCGCCGAAGTCGAGCAGCACCGGGCGGCCGTCCATCGCGACGAAGATGTTCGCGGGCTTGATGTCGAGGTGCAGCAGCTTGCGCGCGTGCACTTCGCGAAGGCCGTTCATGAGGTGGGAGAAGATGCGGCGGATGAAAACCTCGGTGAACTCGTGGCGGTTCCTCTGGATGTGGAACTGCAGCGTCCTGCCGCGCACGTACTGCATCACCATGTAGCAGGTCTCGTTGGCGCGGAAGAAATTCTCGACGCGCACCACGTTCGGATGCGAGATCATCGCGAGCGCCCGGCCCTCCTCGAAAAAGCACTTCAAGCCGTGGCGGAAGATCGAAAGGTTGGCGTCGTCGACGACCTTCACCTCCACGCCGTCGGTGCGCAGCGGCAGCGACGAGGGCAGGTACTCCTTGATCGCGTACGGCGTGTCCTTGTCGTCGCGCGCGAGGTAGACGATGCTGAACCCGCCCGACGACAGGGGCTTTTCGATGCGATAGCCGTTCAGCACATAGCCGGCCGGTAGCGGCTGGTTCGCCTGCTGGGGCATTGGAGCGGGGAGGTTCCGATATAATTCGCGTCAATTGTCGGCACTCCTCAATTGTCGGCACTCCTCCGCGCCTTGTAAAGGCGATAAATCCGCACGGTTGCGACGCACTGGGCATTTAGATGATCGCCAGCATGACCGGATTTGCCGCCGCGGCGCGCGAAAGCGCCCAGGGAAGCCTCGCGGTCGAGCTGAAGACCGTGAACCACCGCTATCTCGAGTTCCAGGCGCGGATCCCCGAGGAGCTTCGGCCGCTGGAGCCGGCGATGCGCGAAGCGGTCGCCGCCCGCCTCACCCGCGGCAAGGTCGATTGCCGCGTCACCTTCACGCCCGTGGCCACCGCCCGCCGCAACCTGGTGCCGGACGCCGGCGCGCTCGCCACCCTCCAGGCCGCATCCCGCGAAGTCCTCGCGCGCTTTCCCGATGCGCGGCCGTTGTCCATTTCGGAAGTCCTGCACTGGCCCGGTGTTCTCGCCGACGAGACGCTTTCGGCCGACCGCATGAAAGAGGACGTGCTCGCCCTCCTCGGCAAGGCGCTCGCCGACCTGAACCAGACGCGCGAGCGCGAGGGGGCCAAGCTCGAGGCGATCCTGCGCGAGCGCCTCGACCGCATGACCGCGCTGGTGAAGGATGCCGAGCCGCTCATGCCGGGGGCGGTGCGCGCGTTCGCCGACAAGCTCGCCGCCAAGGTCACCGAGGCCGGCGCCTCTCCCAACGACGAGCGCATCCATCAGGAAATCGTGCTCTACGCGGCGCGCATCGACGTCGACGAGGAGCTCTCGCGGTTGGTCGCGCACGTGGCGGAGTACCGGCGCGTGCTCGACAAGGGAGGCGCCTGCGGCAAGCGCCTCGATTTCCTCTGCCAGGAGCTCAATCGCGAAGCCAACACCCTGGGATCCAAGTCCGTGGCCAACGAGATCACGCGCATCTCGGTGGAGCTTAAAGTGCTGATCGAACAGATGCGCGAGCAGGTGCAGAACATCGAATGAAGGAGCGGCGCGGCAACCTCTTCGTCGTCGTCGCGCCTTCGGGGGCGGGAAAGACCACGCTCGTCGGCGCTCTCCTCGAGAAGAACCCCAACCTGCGGCTCTCGATCTCGTACACGACGCGAGCCCCGCGCCAGGGCGAGGTCGATGGGCGCGAGTACCACTTCGTCTCGCGCGAGAAGTTCGAGCAGATGATCGGCGCGGGAGATTTCCTCGAGCACGCCAACGTCTACGGCAACTACTACGGCACCAGCAAGCGCTGGATCGAAAACGAGCTCTCCGGCGACCACGACGTGCTGCTGGAGATCGATTTCCAGGGCGCGCGGCAGCTGCGAGCGCTCTTTCCCCATATGGTCGGGATCTTCATTCTTCCCCCCTCGCTCGCCGAGCTCCGCAAGCGCCTGGAGTCGCGCGGAAAGGACTCTCCACAGGCGATCGAGAGGCGCATGGCGAGCGCTCGCGAAGAAATCTCGCATGTTCTTGAATTTGAATATATAATTGTCAATGAGAGCTTCGAGACGGCATTGGCGGACCTGATTGCGGTAGTGCGTGCGGCACGCGTGTCGCGCGCGCAGCAGGCTATTCGCCTCGCTTCCCTGCTCGACGAATTCAAGTAACGGAGAGAAACCATGGCCCGCATCACCGTAGACGACTGCATCAAGCATTTCTCCAACCGCTTCGAGCTGACGCTCGCGGCGACCAATCGCGCGCGCCAGATCGCGCTCGGCGCCACCCCGCTGGTCGAGCCCAACAAGGACAAGCCCACGGTGATCGCGCTGCGCGAGATCGCCGCCGGAAAAGTCGGCAAGGAACTGCTGGCGCCCCCGGTTCCC
>WNFI01352603.1_pt1 | contig 19648 bp, 21 predicted proteins | sample 5400471 | NCBI WGS metagenome assembly WNFI01 (sample SAMN13153348, study PRJNA577476) | soil metagenome | isolation source: 100 cm saprolite on Douglas fir-dominated hillslope | place: USA:California | collected 2013-09-17
ATATTCCGGACGGAAGTCGTGGCCCCATTGCGATACGCAGTGCGCCTCGTCGATCGCCAGCAGCGCAAGCCGGCTCGCCGCGAGCAGATCGAGGCAGCGCTGCGTCAGCAGGCGCTCGGGCGCCACATAGAGCAGATCGAGCTCGCCGCGCCGCACGCGGCCCTCGACCTCCGCCGCCTGGGCCCCGCTCAGCGTCGAATTGAGAAAAGCCGCCCGCACGCCGAGCTCCGCGAGCGCGGCGACCTGGTCCTGCATCAGCGCGATGAGCGGCGACACCACCACGCCCACGCCGTCGCGCAGCAGCGCGGGAATCTGGTAGCACAGCGACTTGCCGCTGCCCGTCGGCATCAGCACCAGCGCATCGCCGCCGCCGGCGAGATGCTCGATCACCTCGGCCTGGTGCCCGCGGAACGCGGGATAGCCGAAGACCTCCTTCAGAACCGCCAGCGCGGCCGTCAGCGCAGTAGGTCTTTAGTGCTGGTGATGAGCACGCAGGTGCAGCCGGTTTCGCTCCACACGCGCTTGTCGCCCGTGCCGGGCTCTGCCCGGTTGTAGTCTCCGGGGTAGAGCTTCCGGTCGTCGATCCACAGCTCGCCGTCGAGCAGGTGCAGCTCTTCGACTCCGGCATGCGTGTGAGGCGGATACTCGCCGCCCGGCGCGAGGCGCACCAGCATGCTGATACGGTGCTTCTCTGCATCGCTCGCCAGCAGCTTGCAGGAAATCCCGGGCGCCACTTCTTCCCATTCGGGTTCGGACCATGACCGTGCGGCTGGCAATACCGGTTCCCCGCCGGTCTCCGCCGCGATGCGGCGCGCGAGGCGCTCCTGCAGCGATGCCGCCGGCCGCAGCACGTCTGTCGGCCAGGAAACGAAGGAGTCAACGATTGGCTGCAGCATGTCCAGCTCCCGACGGCATTGTGGACAGGATGAGAGGTGCGATTCGACCGCAGCCACATCGCTCGAAGGCAAAGCGTGCAAGGCGTAGGCGGACACGAGCTCGGCCTGGTCGCAGTGCTTGCCGTTCAAAGTTGAGCTCATGGCTAGTTCGCCCCCGCGCTCAACGCCTGCCGAAGCTTGTGCAGTCCGGAACGGATGCGCGTCTTGACGGTGCCGAGAGGCTGATTCAACCGAGCCGCGACCTCGGCATGCGTCAATTCGGAGAAGAACGCCGCCTCGATCGCCTGTCGCTCGTCCGGCGCGAGCACCGCCAGGGCATTTCGCAGCGCGCGCCCCCGCTGCTTGAGCTCGAGAACTGCGTGGCATTCCCCCGCCTCCATCTCCGGCAGCGGACCGCCCGCATCAGGCTCGACGCGCTTCTGCCGCTGTTCGAAGCGCAGCCGGTCGATGGCCCTGGAGCGCGCCTGGTTCATGATCCATCCCAGGACGGTGCCGTTGGCCGCATCGTAGCGGGTGGCTCGTCGCCAGATGTCATGAAACACGTCGAGCGTCAGCTCTTCCGCGGTTTCCCGGTTGCTGGTGATTCGCACGATCAATGTGAAGACGAGGCGATGCGTCCGCTCGTACAGGGCTTGCAGCGCAAGCTGGTCGCCCACGGCGATGGACTGGACCAGGCTCGCCCAGGTCTGCTCCGATTCGAGAGCCTTCGACTTGCGCGCATAGAGAACATCGCCGAGCGTTCCGGACGGGCTTTCAGGATTGGCGGTCTGCCAGGACAATGTCCACGGCTCGAAGCAGCAGAGGATCGGGCAGTTCGCGATGACCCGCCATGAATCTGGCGAGCAGCCTTTCATTAATCCCGAGATGCTTGGCCAACGGCGCGTCGCCCCCAGCGATTTCAGAGGCGGCTCGCAGCAACTGCACGGTGATCGCACTCACGGATTGCGCACTACCCGGTAGGAGCCGAGCCGGACTTGCGGTGCTCGATGACCAGCTCCAGCGCCCGCCAAAGCACTTCCTCCGGTGGCATGGCTTCGCCGGCCAGGTAGGTTCTGAGCTCGGAATAGGCAAGGCCGAGACGCCGCGCGAGCGCGGAGGTGCTGCCGGCACACTGAACCGCCTTTGCGAAAAGCCGCCGGACGACGGCGGTCGATTCCTCCGCATGATCGGCCGGTGCGCTGGGCGACTCCTCGGCCTGAACGACTTCGCGGGCCTCGCGCCAAAAGCTGTCGTCGATCACCCCCCTTAAACGTCAACCCGGCGCGTTTGGATTGCTTCGGAAGAAAATAAAGAAAAGGCCCAGCGATCGCTGAGCCTCTGAATTTTGGCGCGCCCGGCAGGATTTGAACCCACGACCCCCTGGTTCGTAGGTAATCCGCTCGGCGCAACTGTTTGATTGCAGTACTAGCTTGGCGCCGCCCGTTCCGATCATTGCGCCCTGTCTTGCTCAGTCTTGTATCGTTGAGTCCCCACAAAAGTCCCTACCGACTCGAAGGGCCAAGTAAAAACGCTCGCATGTGAAAGAGCCCGAGCCGTTCACCGATCTGCACGACACAGCCCACCTTGGAAGGCCGCCGCGCTTGAGTGGCTGAAGGCTCCGAAGACCCAGTCCGAAGAGAAGGGGTAGAAGACGCGCTCTGCCCCGCCGCGCGCGCCGAGCATAGCGCGGGCGACCGAGGGAAAACGCTTTCCTTTATACTCGCGCAGCCTATGAAAAGGAGACTCACCATACGTGACATCGCGTCGGCCGCGGGTGTCTCCATCTCGACCGTCTCGAAGTTCGTCAATGGCACGCAGCGCTTCTCGGCCGATGTCGAGCGCAAGGTTCGCGCAGCCATCGACAGGCATGGCTACCAGTCTAATCCGCTCGCGCGCGGCATGATCACTGGCAAGACCGGCGCGGTCGGCGTCGCGATCCTCGATATCCGCAACCCGCACTTCACGAGCCTGATGAAAGGCGCGAATCGTGTTGCCCTGGAGCAGGGCCATAGCGTTCTGTTCGTCGACTCGGAAGAGAGCCCCTCGCGCGAATACGAGTTGCTGAGAACCTTAAGCCAGCGCGTCGATGGCATGTTGATCGCCTCGCGCATCACCGACGCCCAGATCGACCGCATCCAGGCGTTTGGCAAGCCGATCGTCTTCCTCGGCCGCGTTGCTCCCGCCGGTATTCCAAGCCTAGGGGGCGATGGTCGCCTGGGCGGCTCGATGCTTGGAGAGCTGCTTGTGAAACAGGGGCATCGGCGCATAGCCTACCTCGGCTTCGCTCCGTCTCGGCCCGACCGCAACCGCATGCGCGGCCTGGCCGAATATCTGCGCAAGTATCGGCTGGATCTGGTCCGCTTCGAGGCGCGCGACCCAGTGTCGGCGGAAGGCGAGCGCGTATGCTCGGCCATTATGCTGAGCAAGGATCGTCCGGACGCCCTGGTCTGCTACAACGATCTGCTCGCGCTTGGTTTCATCCACGAGGCTCGGGTGCTTGGCTTCGAAGTACCGCGGGACATCTCGGTCGCGGGTTTCGACAACATCGCCTACGGCCGATTTACCTCGCCTGCTCTCACGACGGTTGATTTGCAGAGCGAGCGCATGGGCGAAGAGGGCATGCGCATGCTCCTGCTCGCGATCGCCGGCGATGCGAGTGCGTCGGATGGCCATCTCGTCCTCGCCCCGCGCCTCGTGGTGCGCGAATCGACGGCGGAGCGGAGCGCGAGCCGCAAGCGCACAAAACAAGCTTAGATTCCGTCGAGGACGGCGCGCCGGCGTTGTCGATACTCCTCCTCGGTGATCAAACCGTCGGCTTGCAGTCGGTCCAATATTTCCAAGCGTTGCTTGACGTTTCGGTAGCGCACCGCCCCTGCCTCGGCGGAGGCAGGGGCGGAGTTCGCAGCCGGTTCACGGGCGGCGCTCGGCGTATGCAATGCGGGCGCATCAAATACGACCCAGTCTGCTCGCTTCCCGTCCAGATGCCCAATCGTCGAGTCGGGCACGATTTTCCAAATGGGATCGAGCCGGTGCGCTCGCCGCCCCGGCTCGAAAGCGGGCGGCGTAAAGCCAAGCTCGCCGCTCTCGTAACGCTCGTGAACGAGTCCGAAAATGAGATTCAAGCTGCCTTCCCGCGCGAAGACCCGAGCAGTGGTCACCCGGCTAGGCGACGCGTTCCCGAGCACGCCATTTTTCCCAGTTATCGCGAAGACGACGTCCTGGGCGGGGGTAGCCATGGCAAGCGCCGAAGCCAGAGGCGCGGCAATTTTCTTCAACTGCTCTTCAGTGAAGACGGCCACCGCGTCGGGGGAGATGGTGCGCGCGACCTTGAGGGTGGCAAGCATATGACGGAGCCGCTCGGGGGTTACCGAGTATGGATGGTCATTTGTCGGGGTGTTTGCTTCCCGCTCGTCAAGCCGCACGAACTCTGACCGGGGCTCGCCCTGCGCGCCCGCAGCGATACCCAGCAGGGACGCAAAGGCCAGTGCGACGGCGGCGGTGCGACGGAACATGCTCGGAGCCTTTTCTTGATGCGGAAGCGTTCGTGAAACGTTTTCCAGCACTATAGCGTCGCGTCGGGGCCGCCACAACGGCGGGATGCGCTGTGGTCTTGACAGCGACTTGAGTTGTCATACAACATACATCTGTTGGAAAACGTTTTCCACCAAACGGAGGGGGAAATGGAATCAAGGGCATCCGCAGCACTCGCGGCCGTCGTGGCCATGGCCGCCGCGCCAGCAATGGCCGGTGAATTCGCGGTGTATGGCATCGCTGACGTCACGCTCGAGCGCGTTAAGTCGACCGGGCAGACATCCGGGCCACAGATCGACTGGCGTAATCGAGTGAGTTCAAACAGCTCGTACATTGGATTCAGGGGGCAGACCGAGCTCTCCGGGCAACGAGCGTTCTTCCAGGCTGAATACGGCACCAACTACGACGCGCAGGGTGACGGCGCGGCCGGCACCAACCAGTTCAGCTATCGCGACATATTTCTCGGCCTGGGCGGCAATTGGGGCGACATAAGAGCGGGCCAGCTTACGTTGCCCATCCGCTCGATCAGCGGCAAGACCAACTACAACCCGGGAAGCACGTCGATCTCGGAGACCATCAATCTGGTGACGTCGATCAACGGCACCAACGCCGGATTCCATTCGCGCAAGCAGAACGCAATCCAGTACACGACGCCGGTCGTCCTCAATGGCTTTAGCGCCGCGCTTGCCTATGGCGCCAACGAGGAGAGGGTCACGGGCGCGGGCGCCAAGAACCCGCAGACCTTCGGATTGGGCCTATATTGGGAAGGCCCCGGCATGCTGAGCGTCTACTACGCGTACGAGCAAAGGTCGGATTCGCTCACCGTCGCAAGCCCGGCGGTCAGCCCGCCGAGCAAGGGTACGGACAACCGCCTAGTCTTCCGCTTGAATTTCGGCCAGGGAACCCGGGTGCTCGCCGGCTTCGACTCGCAGAAGGTCGACGGCACCTATGGCGCTGGCGCCACCGCCGGCACCGGATCGGTCGGACGCAACGCATGGGCGTTGGCCGCTTCGCAGACGTTCCGGCAGCACGAGTTCATCCTCGAGTATGCGAAGGCGAGAGCGTTGAACTGCGAGGGGGCGGCGGCACTTGTCGCGAACTCTTCGTGTGTCCCGACCAGCCTGGGCACCGTGAAGGACACGGGTGCCAAGCAAGTCGGCTTCGTCTATCACTACCACTACACCAAGGACCTGATGATCCAGGCGTATCTAACCCAGATCAGGAACGACGCGAGGGCGTCCTATGATTTCGACGTGAACCCGACGCGGAACAGCGCCTTGCAGACGGGGACTCAGACCGGGGCTTCGCCGACGGGCATGGGTCTCGGCATGCGCTATTCGTTCTAGACGAGCTGTCTGTGCGGACGGTGCGCATCCTGCTCGCTGCTTGGAGCGTATGCCTCGCTACACCGCTGCTGGCAGCGGAGGAGCTCCAGGTCTGGATCCGCGCTTCCACGGAATCGCGCCGGACCTACGACGCGATTGCCGCGGCGTTCAAGGCAAGGACCGGGGTCGGCATCGAGTATTTCAATACGATCACGGATTTCGAGCAGCGCCTGGCGCGGGCTGCCGCGGGCGGCAGCTTGCCGGACGTCGTGTTCGACGACGCGGCCTATCTCGGTCAGTTCGTCTCGATGGGCATCGTCGCGGAGATCGACCGTGCCGGACTGAAGGGCGGGGCCGACGTCGTGGATCGGGCCTGGGAAAGTGCCCGGGCAGCGGACGGCAGGTATTACGGCGTCCCCACTTCGGCCCAGGCTTTCGCGCTTTTCATCCGCAAGGACTGGCGCGCCAAGTTGGGGCTGCCGCTGCCGCGGACCTGGGGCGACCTCGAAGCGCTGGCGCGCGCGTTCGTCGAGCGCGACCCCGACGGTAATGGCAAGAGGGATACCTATGGCTTCGTGCTGCCTGCATCGACGACGCGGGGTTATGCGAGCTGGTTTCTGTCGAGCTTCGTTTGGCAGGCGGGGGACGACATCGTCCGGGCCGCTCCTGGGGGATTCAAGGCGTCCCTTGGTAAGCCGACCGGCGAAGCCCTCGCGTTCATGCGTTCGCTCATCTGCCAAAAGCTGACCCAGCCTGGAGCCATCAACGCGACCACCGCCGACGCGATCCCGGCATTTCGTTCCGGACAAGCAGGGATCTTCTTCACCGGCCCCTATCACTTCGCGGTGTTCGACAAGGAACCGGGCAAGGACCGCTACGAGGTCGTCGCGCCCCCGCCCGGGCCAAAGGACGCCACGGTGCTTGCCGAGGGCACCAGTGGCTACGTCATGAAGGCGAGCTCGAAGAAGTCCACGGCCCTTGCCTTCATCGAGTTCGTCATTTCGCCCGAGGGTCAGGAGCTCGGCATGACGGGCGCGGGAGGGCAGCCGGTCGTGCGCCTGCCAGTGAACCGGAAGGTGGACGTGCGCAAGGTGTACCGTGACGAACGCTGGGATCTCATCCAGGAGCTTTACAGCAAGAACGGCCGTTACGTCCCGCGCGTGCCAAACTGGCAGCCCATCCGCCAGGTAACCGCCGAAGGATTCAATCGCGTTCTGGCGAGCTGCGGCTCGAACATCGACCAGGAACTGGCAGCGCTGAGCGATAAAGTGAACGCCGAACTCGCGAAGCAGCAAGCGCTCGCGAGGTAGCGGTCTGTTCCGCTTCAACCCGATGCGTCGGCTCATCCCGTGGCTCTTCCTCACGCCGGCGCTTTCGGCCTTCGCGTGGTTCAAGTTCATTCCGATGCTGAAGGGCCTCGAGCTCAGCTTCTACAAGGTGAACTTTGCGACCGAGCACGAGTGGGTGGGATTGGGCAACTTCGCGCGCGCCGCGTCCGACGGCGCCCTCCATGCGGCTGCGTTCAACACGACGCTCTATGTCGTAGTGACGGTGCTCGCCTCGGCGTTCATCGGGTTCCTGCTCGCGCTCGCGCTGGAAGGACCTGCGCGGCACCTCGCATTCATTCGCACGGCGATGTTCATGCCCGCGGTGACCAGCGCCGCGATCCTCGCGGAGATCTGGCGCATTCTCTTCTTTCCCACCCGCGACGGTGTGGTGAACGGGATGCTCTCGTGGGCGGGCGTCGGCGAGCAGGGATTTCTCGCCGATCCCGGACAGGCGCTCGGCACCCTGATGCTGTTGCACATTTGGAAAGCAGTGCCCTACGACACGGTGATCTTCGTTGCGGGGTTGTCCACCGTCAACCGCGAGCTCTACGACGCAGCTTCCATCGACGGCGCAGGCTGGCTCGCGCGCCTGCGCCATGTGACGTTGCCGGCGCTGCTGCCGACGATAGCGATCGTCCTGCTGCTCGGATTGATCCGCGGCTTTCGCGTCTTCACCGAGGTGTACGCGACGACGGGCGGCGGGCCCGCAGGGGCGACGGAGGTGATCATGACCCACGTCTACAAGATCGGCTTCGATCAGTTCGACTACGGCTATGCGTCGGCCGTGTCGTTCCTGCTTTTCACCTTCACGATGGTGCTCACGCTGGTCTATCTCGCCTGGCACCGGAGGATTCTGCGGTGAGGCGGACAAGCAGCGCCGCGACGGAGGCGGGCCGCTGGCTGGTCTACGCGCTCGTATTACTCGTTTTCGTCGGCCCCTTCTGGGGCATGGTCATGACGGCGTTCAACGGACCGACCGTGCGTCCCGGAGTGCTGCTGCTTTGGCCGAGCGACCCGACCGTCGAGCATTTCCGCTTCGCGTTCACGCAGGCGCACGTGTGGCGCTACCTGCTCAACTCCGGTGTGGTAGTAGCGTTCGGCACCGTCCTGCAGGTTTTCGTCAGCGCTCTTGCCGCGTATGCGTTGGCGCGCAAGCGCTTCACTGGCGCCGCGCTCGTGAGCCTCGCCATCCTCTCGACGATGATGATGCCGGAAGAGGTGATCGCCATTCCGCTCTACATCGTCCTTGGCAAGCTGCCGCTTCTCAACGTGAGCCTGCTGAACTCGTACCTCGGCATGATCCTTCCGCTGGTCGGCTGGGGCTTCTCCATTTTCGTGCTGACCGAGTTCATGCGCGCCATCCCGGTCGAGCTGGAGGAGGCGGCGCGCATCGACGGTGCGAGCGAGCTGCAGGTGTTCTTCTGGATCATCCTGCCGCTCGTCAGGCCGGCGCTCGCGACGGTGACCGTGTTCGGTTTCCTGATGATCTGGGACCAGTACCTGCTGCCGCTCATCGTCACGAATCGCGAGGAACTGTATACGTTACCGGTCGTGCTGAGCACGCTGCGCTCGGACGAAACGATCCGTCCCAACGTGTTCATCGCCATCACGCTGCTCGCGATGCTGCCGAGCATCGCGATGTACCTGGCCCTGCAGAAGGCGTTCAACCGCGGCCTCCTCGCCGGCGCCGTGAAGGGCTGATCCGCTTGCGAGCGCTTTTCGCGTTCTTGCTGCTCGCCCTTACGGGCGCCCCCGCCTCCGCGGCGCCGTGCCGCCCGATTCCCGATCCCGTTCGCGACATTGAGGCCAATCGCTACTACGTCGATGCCGCGGGCACGATCGTCGATCCCGTGCTTAAGGCGAGGAAGGACGCGTCGGTCAAGCCACTCAAGAATTTTCTACGCGTGGTGAGCGCGGCAGCAGACCGCTATATCGCCTCCGGCGAGCGCGAGTCGGCGCGCTGCGCTCTCGAGGCGCTGGGCGCGTGGGCGCAAGGTGACGCGATGCTCGGAGCGATGTCGAGCCGGCAGGCCGACTACGAACGCAACTGGATGCTCGCTGGCGTCGCGATGGCGTACCTCAAGGTGAAGCCCCAGGCAACGCCGAGCGAGAGCAAGCTGATCGAGGCATGGCTTGACCGTGTGGCCGTGGAGGTGCGCCGTTTCTTCGATAACCCTGCGCGCGCTCGCAACAACCATTACTACTGGGCGGCTCTTTCAGTGGGTGCTAGCGCGACCGCCACCGGATCTTCGTCCCATTGGGAATTTGCACGGCAGGCCGTTCGTGACGCGGCGAGCGCCGTCAGGCCGGACGGCACCCTGCCCTTGGAGATGGCTCGGGAGCGCAGGGCGCTGTGGTACCACGCGTTTGCGCTTGCTCCGCTCGTAGTGCTCTCGGAGCTCGCGGCACGGCAAGGCGAGGACTGGTATGCGATCGACGACGCCGCGCTGCGAAGGCTTGCCACCCGAGTGCTTGACGGCATTTCCAATCCGGAAAGCTTCGAGCAGCGGACAGGCTATCGCCAAGAGGGTTTTGAACGAGGCGGCCTTACAGGCGACATCCTTGCCTGGATCGAGTTCTACGGGCGGCGCTTCCCGCAAGAACAGCAGACCACCCGATGGATGGGTGCGCGCCGCAACTACCCGGAGCTCGGCGGAGACCTTGCCCAGCTTGCGCTCCACTGGCACGTTGGAGAGACGCACTGATGAAGTGGCCCTGGCTTGGACTGTCTGCGCTCTTCTGGGCGTCGGACTCGCTCGCTGAGCGCGCGTACGTTCCGCCCCGCGCGCAAGACCCGATGAATCAAATCGTCATCCAGGAGATTCTGCCGACCCTGGACGCGCTCTTCGGGCTGGTCGCAGCGCACGGCCTCGACACGACGATGGACGGTGTCCCGGTTTTCCGGCCGCGGATGGAGTCACAAAGGGACAGGTTCCTGCCCGGCAAAGTGGCGCTGGGATTCGCGCAGGTACTAGTTGCCAGGCAGAGCGATCCCGGGTTCGAGAGGCGGTATCTGGAGAAGTACCGAGCGGTGGTGAGAATGCTGCTCGCCCCGGACGGTGATTCCAGGAACGCGATGCCGAACGACACCTGGGGTATTTACTACTATGTTTCGGCGATCCACAAACTGAAGGCCGCGGGGCTACTCGACGGACAGAGTCCCGCCATCGATCCACAAGACATGGCAGCGCTCAAGGAACAGAACGACTGGCGCCACTTCGTGCATTACCCGGGCGAGAAAGGCGTGGAACCGAGCCTCTTCTATACGCTGAAAGGCTCGCTGCCGACCAACTACTACGGCGTCGCGTTCGGCATTGCCGCCCTGCGCGAGCTCCTTGAGTGGGACGACAGAAAAGAGGCGCATAGCGACCGTCTGCTCGAAAAGATGGTGTATCACTACGGGAAATACGGCGGCGAGCGTCACTGGTCCGATGAAACCTCGGGGCAGCGGCGTTTCGATCGGTACAGCGTGCTGCTGATCGCCGAGATCGCGCAGCGCTTCATCGCCACCGGCAGGGAGCGGGAATTTCTGAGTTACGTCCACCCGGATTTTCCGGATCTGAAGCTCGCGGACGTGCTGCGCCAATCCGTGGAGTTCATGTTCCAGCTCGCGAACGTCTCGGGCAACGGTTTCAACTACGGCAGGAGCCTCGGCCCGTACGCCGACACGGCCGCCCTTGAAGTGCTGTCCGCGGCCGCTTACCTCAGCCGCGATGGCTCCATGCCGAAGCTGCTGACATCCAGGGAAAGCCAGTTCGCGTATGCGTTCGCGACGAGGGTGAACGCCAAGCTCGCCGATTTCTGGATCGATCGACGCTGGCTCGCCCGTCCGACCGGAGAGCCGTTGGCCGCATTCAATCTATGGACCAAAGGCCGGCGACCTGACGCCTATCGGGCAAAGCATCGGATACTCGGAGACAACTTGAGCCTACTGCTTCAAGTGATCTATACGAATGAGATCTGGAACGCGATCGGGTTCAAGGACCGGCGTCCCATGCCGGATGAGAACTTCAGAAAGGTGCTGAAGGCTTTCGAGCCTTACAAGCTGATCACCTTTTCTAAGGCGAACGCCGAACAGCCCTCATCGACGCGCTACGACGCCGCAACGCTCGTCGTCCGCGATGGCGCGTGGGTCCTGAGCCTGCCCCTGGTAAACGGCGGCACGTCGCTCTACCGCTACAACCCTTACTTCCCGGTTCCGCAGTCCACGTTGCTGCTAGATGGAGCACCCGACCAGGATTGGCCCCAGTTGCTTCCGCAATTCATCCTGGACGACGGATCGACGCTCTTACCGCTCTCGTTCCTAAAGGACATCGCGGGCGGCGCAGATGGAGAAACCTCGCACCAGGTCACCTATCGACAGGACGGCCTCTGCAGAGTGAGCGGAGAAACGCCTGTCGAAGACGGACGTATAAAGGTGAACACGACTTATCGATTCAAGCCCGGAGAGATCGAGCGCGAGGACACCTTCACAGTGGCCGAACCCGTTGGGGTGAAGCGCATCACGATGCAGTTCGCTACCTACTCCACCGAACCCGAGACGCACGCGAGGGGGCAAATCGTCCAGTTCGCAAAAGGAGCAATTCGCTCGATCGAGGCAAGCGGCCTTGGGACGGCGGTTGTCGACGACGTCTCACAAGATGAGCGCTACAACACCCCGAATGGAGCCTTACGCACCCGGGCGACCTGGACTACCGGGCCGATTCTCCTCTCGCCGCATCGATCGATGACCCTGGCGTGGAAGTTGCGCTACCGCCTCGCGCGCTGATCATTCCCACGAGACGCGGTAGACGACGCGCCAGCCGCTGGACGTGCCGGTCTCGGCGCACAGTGACTGGCAGCGCGACAGGGCATAGTCGAGCTTGACCAGGCTCGAAGTCACCGTGCCGAGCCCCTGCTCGTAGCTGACGTAGCTGTCCCATAAGGAGATTTGGACTCTGCGCGACACTTCGATCGCTTGATAACGTCGACCGCTGCGATCGAAGTCCCCACTAGAAGATAAGGGGTCGTACCTGATGGACTTAACCCCTTGAAGTCGATCGCTTGATAACGTCGACCGCTGCGATCGAAGTCCCCACTAGAAGATAAGGGGTCGTACCTGATGGACTTAACCCCTTGAAGGAATTGGCGCGCCCGGCAGGATTTGAACCCACGACCCCCTGGTTCGTAGGTAATCCGCTAGGCGCAACTCATTGATGCACAAGTATCACGGTGCTGCCCGTTCCGATGATTCACATGCCTGGCATGAGCTGGGGAACTGACGAGGGAGCAACGATGATCAGGATGCCAAGTCCGATGATCGCCACCGCCAGCGGCACGTCGATCGCCGCTCTCGGCCGCAGAAGCTTCTGGGCGACAACCAGAACGGTGATCACCGACATCCATGTGATGCTCATCACGCCCAACGCGCCGAGCATGAGCATCAGCCCGATACTCGACCCGACGCAGAAGAGCCCGTACGCGAATCCTGAACGGACGCTCTCGCGGCACCGCTGCCGGCACTCCCGCTTGAACGGCGTGAGCTCGTAGATACCTGCCGCGATCACAAGCGCCCCAGCAGCAAGTGACCCGTGCGACCGGTAAAGCGCGTACACGGCGACGCCGACGAGCGTCCAGACGGCGAGATATGACCCGATGAACCGCAGCACTGCACCCAAATGACCGTTGGCCTGAGCGCGGCGCAAGACAGCCGGCGCCGCCCCCGGCAGCATCATCGCCGCCATCATCGACACCCAAATGGCGATGAAGGGGGCGAACGAACCGAGCTCGGTCGCGACGCCCATATCCATCCCGTTCATCTGTCGGACTGCGATGACCCAGCAGACACCGGCGAACCCGAGGGTCGCCGTTAGCGCGGCGGCCGCGGCTGTCCTAGTGCTCGTCATGAGCGTGATGCCGCCAATTCCTCGCTGTCGTACTCGTCGCGGCGGCGCCACCAGATGCCGGACTCGTTGCGCCCCCTGGGGGCGCGGTCGAGCCAGGGGTACATGCCCCAGAGGGCGTCCAGCCCGCGGGCGTAGGTGGAATAGGTGTGGTAGACGACTCCGTCCTCAAGCACGAACGCGCTCATCCCCGGCCTCTCGCGGATGTACGTGGCCACGTCGGTTCCCGCCATGGCCGCGTTATCGGCCACAGGGTTTCCCGACATGCGGTTCGCCATTCCTCCGTCGGTACGCAGCTGCCAAGCCGGCTCGCGGCGATAGTTGTATTCAATGCCTCCGTCCCGCTGTTGCTCCTCGGTGAACGAGGCGCTGAAGTCGGAGTTGAAATCGCCGTCGTGCGAGGACGCCCAGGGAAACGTCCACCCCATGCGGCGCTTGTAAGCCTGCAGCTTCGCAAGAGGCGCCCGCGACACCGCCGAGAGCGTGACGTCGTGGTTGGCCAGGTGCGCGACGAAGCCATTGAACCCGTCCGCGATCGTCGAGCACGTCGCACAGCCCGCCTTAAAGTCGGGCCCGAACATGAAGTGGTAAATGAGGAGCTGCGAGCGCCCCCTGAAGAACTCGGCCAGCGAGGCGCCTCCTTCGTCGGTCTCGAATCGATACTTCTTGTCGATCCGAACCCACGGCAGCTCCTGCCGCCGCCGCGCCAGCTCGTCGCCGCGCCGCGTGAGCTCCTTTTCCGCCGCGAGCAGCTCGAGCCGCGCTGCGAGCCAGTCCTTTCGTGTCCCGATCTTGTGTTTCGTCATTGCGTTGTCTCCTGATGTTGGTAGGTCATGGAGTAGATTAGGCGGTGGAAATCGAATGCAGGGAGTGACAAGTGTGGCGGGATTCCGATGGACTCGATGATCACCGCCGCGGCGCGGGCGCTCGCAGCGGGTGATGCGCTCGGCGCGTTGAACCGGGTCGCCCTGCGCGACGATGCTCCTGCGCTCGCGCTTCGAGGCATCGCGATGGCACAGCTCGGCGATCTCGTGCGAGCGAAGGCTCTCGTACGAAAAGCCGCGCGCACCTTCGGTCCGAAGGAGGCCGTCGCCCGCGCGCGGTGCATCGTGGCCGAGGCCGATATCGCGCTCGCCTCGCGCGATCTGGGCTGGCCTGCGAAAACGCTCGACGCGGCGCGCTCTACGCTCGAAGCGCACGGTGACCGGTTAAACGCCGCGCACGCGCGGCATCTCGAGGTCCGGCGCCTCGTCCTGATCGGGCGCCTCGACGAGGCCGAGCGGGCGCTCGCCGAGCTCGAGTCCGCATCCTTGCCTCCCGCGTGGCAGGCCGCCCATGAGCTGGTGGTCGCGGGGATCGCGATGCGGCGCCTGCGGACGAAGGCGGCGCGCACTGCACTCGCCCGGGCCGAGCGCGCCGCCCGCGACGCAGGTATCCCTGCGCTGACGGCGGAGGTCGAAAACGCATCCGTCGCTCTGAATGCGCCTGCGGCGCGCCTGATTGCGCGTGGCGAGGACCGACTGCTCTTGCTCGCGGAGGTTGAAGCGTTACTGGCTTCGAGGGCGCTCGTCGTGGATGGGTGCCGTCATGTCGTGCGTGACGCAAGCACGATAGTCTCGCTTACAGGGCGCCCGGTGTTGTTCGCGCTCGCACGAGCGCTGGGCGAAGCTTGGCCCGCAGACGTGCCGAGGGGCGCGCTCGTCGTGCGGGCATTCCGGGCGAAGCTCGCCGACGAGTCGCATCGCGCGCGGTTGCGAGTCGAGGTCGGGCGGCTCCGCAGGGTGCTTCGGCCACTGGCCGCCGTGAGCGCGACCAAGCGAGGGTTTGTGCTGGTGCCGCGCCGCGCACGCAAGATCGTCGTGCTGGCGCGGCCCATCGAAGAGGAGCACACGGCGGTGCTCGCCTTTCTCGCCGACGGTGAGTCGTGGTCGAGCTCCGCTCTGGCTCTTGCGCTTGGATCCAGCCAGCGTACTGTGCAGCGGGCGCTCGACTCGCTCGCGGCGGCCGCCAAGGTGCAGTCGTTCGGTCGCGGGCGAGCGCTTCGCTGGATGACACCGCCGGTGCCGGGATTCACGACGGCCTTGTTACTCCCCGCGCCACTGCCGAGCGACTAGGATGGAGGCATGAAACGATCAGCGGCCGAAATCGTCCGCGAGTACGGACCCTTTCCGGGTGTCGACCGGGTGTGTGGAGTAACGTATGACGGTCAGCAAGTGTGGTTCGCGTCCGGGGACAAGCTGAACGCCCTTGATCCGGCAAGCGGCAAGACGCTGCGCTCGATTGGCGTCGCCGCGCACGCCGGAACGGCCTTCGACGGCCAGCACCTTTTTCAGATCGCCGAGGATCGCATCCAGAAGATCGATCCGAAGACCGGCCGCGTGCTCGCCACCATCCCTGCTCCTGGCGGCGGCGCCGACTCGGGGCTCGCGTGGGCCGAAGGGACGCTCTGGGTGGGGCAATATCGGGACCGGAAGATCCATCAAATAGATCCCTTGACGGGGGCGATTCTTCGCACCATCGAGTCCAACCGTTTCGTCACCGGCGTCACCTGGGTCGATGGAGAACTCTGGCACGCCACCTGGGAGGGTGACGAGAGCGAATTGAGGCGGGTGGATTCCAGAACGGGAGAGGTCCTGGAGAGGCTCGAGATGCCGCCTGGAGTGCATGTGTCGGGGCTCGAGTCCGATGGCGGCGATCAGTTCTTCTGCGGAGAAGCAACGACCGGGAAGGTGAGGGCCGTCCGCCGACCCAGGCGCGGCTCCGCGACGGGCGGCGGCTCGAAGAGACCGGTCGATTCCACGCGCAAATAATCGACCTTCTTTCGGATCGCAAAACCATCACCGATCGCGACGTCGCGATCCGCGACGCGATAACGGTGACTATCGAAGGTAGCCAACACGGGCAGCCGAATGTCCGCTTTCGGCGGCGGTGTCGCGGAAGAGGACCGAGCCGCCCTGCTCGGCCACAGCCTGCGGACCATGCCCGAGCACTACGCGAGCGCCGATGTCGGGCGGCTCGTGGCGCTCGCGAATCGCGTGCTTGACCGCGTCGGGACACGTACGATCCTACGAGTGGCGAACGCAGCCTGCCTTGGGAGGAATGCTGTGCCCCTGTGGACAACGAGTCGCGCAAAGGTCGCGCAGCTAGGAAGAGGATCTGGTTTCGAGCTCCTAACTGCTTGAATTTTGGCGCGCCCGGTAGGATTTGAACCCACGACCCCCTGGTTCGTAGGTATTCCGCCAAGCGCAAGTGATTGATTGCAGCACCAACTCGGCGGCCCCCGTGCCGTGCTTTTGTGCCGTCTTGCCCTGTCTTTAACTGTCGAGTCCCCGCAAAAGTCCCCGTGGCCTCCTTTATTCCCTGAGCCACGGCGGGCTCTTCCAGGCTGCCAGGGCCTCCAGGAAGATGTTCAACCTCAAAGGCCGGAATTTTCGACTCGAGTACACCGCGAAAACGGGGATTTGCGGGGAAGCCCACTTCGGTAACAGCCGTATGAGTGCACCGCTCGCGAGTGCCTGGTCACAGTAGGTTGACGGCAGTAGTCCGATCCCGTGACCCCGGTACACAAAGGTGCTGACCGAATTGAAGTCGCGACTCGAGATCGGCCCTGAGACACGGATGCGTGCCTTTTTTCTACCGTAGACCAGGTCCCAGTCGGCCTCGTTGTTCCTGGCGTTGAGCATCACGCAGTCGTGCAGCTTGAGGTCTGCAGGCTCGACCGGAAGCTTTCGGCGTTTCAGGTACTCGGCGGCTGCCACGACATAGCGAATGCTCGTGCCTATGCGGGTAGCGACCACGCTCGAGTCCTCCAACTCTCCGAAGCGGATCGCGACGTCAATATTTTCCGCAACTAGATCGAGGAAGAGGTTCGTGATGTAGAGGTCGAGCCGGATCCGCGGCTGAGTTTTCAGCAACCCCGAGAGGAAGTCCAGGAAGGGCTCGTGACCCAGAATGACCGGAACGGAAATCCTCAACATACCTTCAGGCACCCTCTGTCCTAGGGTCAGAACTCGCTCAGCCTCTTCCACAAGGGTCAGCGGCTCCCTGCACTGATTGAAGTATTCGCGTCCCTGCCCAGTCAGGGTCACCCGTCGCGTTGTGCGCCTCAGCAGCGAAACGCCGAGCTTCGACTCCAGCACCGATAGCCGCCGGCTCACCGTCGAGATCGGCATCGCCAGCGAGCGAGCTGCAGAAGACCATCATCGTGACGGGAGCGTCGCAGGGGATCGGTGCCGCGGTTGCCAACCTGTTCCTCGATCGCGGCTACAACGTAGTGGGCAACTCGCGCAAGATCAGTCAAAAGAACGAGCTGCAGCGCTCGGACAAGCTGGCCCTGGTGGACGGCGACATCGGTCTCGCCTCGACGGCCGAGAAGATCGTCGGTACCGCGGTAGAGCGGTTCGGCTCGGTCGACGCCCTGGTGAACAACGCGGGGATCTTCTTTACGAAGCCGTTCACCGGGTACACGCCCGAGGACTTCCGGGCGTTGTCGTCGACCAACCTGGATGGCTTCATCCATACGACGCAATCGGCCGTAAAGCAGATGCTTTCGCAAAAGAGCGGCGGCAGCGTGGTGAGCATCACCACTTCCATCGTCGATCATCCGCTTGCCGGGGTGACCGCGTCCGTCCCGATGATCACCAAGGGCGGCATCGACGCGATATCCCGGAGTCTCGCCATGGAATACGCGCCGCAGGGCATTCGCGTGAACGTGGTGGCTCCAGGCGTCGTGGATACGCCGCTGCACAAGAACAATCCCAAGGAGTTCCTTCGCACGCTGTCGCCCCTCGGGCATATTTCGAGTGCCAGGGATATCGCGGAGGCCGTGTTCTATCTGACCCAGGCGAGCCAGGTCACCGGCGAGGTACTGCACGTTGACGGCGGCGCGCATCTGGGCCGGTGGTGATCGAGAGCGCCGAACGTCGGCTCGAGGACCTTGGCATAAGGCTGCCACGTCCGCCCTCTCCGCTCGGCGCCTATGTTGAAGCGGTACAGACCGGGAACCTGCTCTTCCTGAGCGGCACGCTGCCGGTGGAGGGGGGAGCTCCCAAGTTCCTGGGACGCATCGGAGCCGAGCTGAGCGTTGAAGACGGACAGCGCGCGACGCGCCTGGCCGCGTTGAACGCGCTTGCGCTCGTCAGGGAGCATTTGGGATCGCTGGACAGGGTGACGTACGTGGTCCGTCTCGGGATTTCACTCGCTACGACCCCCGAGTTCCGTGAGCATCCGAAGGTCGCGGATGCGGCGTCGGAATTATTCGTCAGCGTATTCGGACCCGACAAGACATCGACTCGCCTGGTCTTCGGCATGGCGAGCCTCCCAGTAGGAGTGTGTGTCGTGCTGGAGAGCATCTTTGAAATCCGTGACTGAGCGGTTCGTTTCACGATAGGAGGGCAAATGTCCGAGCTCATCAACCGGGATCGCCGAACTTTTCTTGCCAATGGCGTGGTGGGCGTTGCCGCCGCCCAGCTCGGCGCTTCGCAGGTGGCGAACGCCGACGCGACGATTCCATGAACCTGGAAAGGAGATGGGCATGCGTTTCTCATTAAAGCGTGCGGCGTTCCTCGCCGCGGTCGTATTGGGCGCGGGCGCCGCGCAAGCGCAGGACAAGAGCCTCGCGCAGCAGATCTTCGAGGCGATGGCGCAGGACCCCGGAGCGAAGCCGGGCTACCGGGTGGCGCATGCGAAGGGAATCGTGTGCGAGGGAACGTTCGTGCCATCGGCGAGCGCGGCGACGCTCTCCAGGGCCGCGCATTTCCAGGCTGGCTCCGTTCCGGTGACGGTCCGATTTTCGGACGGCTCAGCCGACCCCTTCGTCCCGGACAACTCGCATAACGCCGGTCCGCGCGGCATGGCGGTTCGATTCACGCTTCCCGGCGGCGGACTGACCGACATCGAAGGGCAGGCGCACAACGGCTTCGCCGTCGGCACGGGTGAAGAGTTTCTCGCGCTGGTGAAGGCAGCCGCGGCGACCGATCCAAGCCGGCCGCATCCGTGGCCGATCGAAACGTTCCTCGGCGCACATCCGCGCGCGCTGAAGTTCGTGCAGGGCACCGCCGTGATCCCCGCGAGCTTCGGCACCGCGGCGTACTTTTCCAACAACGCTTTCGTCTTCGTGAACAAGGATGGCGTGAAACAGGCCGGGCGTTACCAGTTCCTTCCCGTCGCCGCGCGGCGCGACCTGAGCGATGACGAGGCGAAGGCCATGTCGCCGAATTTCCTCTCCCAAGAGCTGAGGACGCGCCTCGCGAATGGACCGGTCAGGTTCCGCCTGGTGGTGCAGCTTGCCAACGCCGGCGACCCGACCAACGACGCATCGCTCGTCTGGCCCGACGATCGCCGGACGATCGAGATGGGCACGATCAGCGTCACTTCGGTCGTCGCCGATAGCGATACCGCACAAAAGGCGCTGGTGTTCTTTCCGACGGCCTTGACAGACGGGATCGAGCTGTCCGATGACCCTTTGCCCGCCCTGCGAACGAGCGCCTATGCGCTCTCGTTCGCACGTCGCCAGCAACAATAGGAGAAGCGCAATGATCAGGCTCAACGTAAACGGCAAGCCCCGCGACATCGACGTCGCCAAAGACACGCCGCTGCTGTGGACGCTGCGCGACGTACTGAACATGACCGGCACGAAGTTCGGCTGCGGCGCGGGCCTTTGCGGCGCGTGCACTATCCAGATCGATGGACAGCCGACACGCTCGTGC
>WNFI01330619.1_pt1 | contig 19647 bp, 22 predicted proteins | sample 5400471 | NCBI WGS metagenome assembly WNFI01 (sample SAMN13153348, study PRJNA577476) | soil metagenome | isolation source: 100 cm saprolite on Douglas fir-dominated hillslope | place: USA:California | collected 2013-09-17
CGAGCGCTGTGGGCGGCATTCCCGCGTGGAGAAGTTCTTGAAGAATGATCTCCGCGAAGCGCGGAGAGCCAAAGAAAATATATTTCATACGGCTTCGGACTCGTGCACTTTTTTTGTCCGGTCAATGAAAAGTTTTCCGTTCAGGTGATCAACTTCATGCTGAAAGACGCGCGCGAGCAACCCCCACGCCTTGATTTTCGCGGGATTGCCGTTCTTATCCAGGCCATTTATTACTATCTTTTCCGGTCGTTCCACGTCGCCCCATTTTCCGGGAACGCTCAGGCACCCCTCTTCATAGAAAACCTTTTCCGGACTTGTTTTTTCTATTTTCGGATTAAAGACGGCATAGAACTTTGTGCTACCCTGCGCGTCAGGAACCTCTGCAACGAATACTTTGAAATTGAGACCAATCTGATTTGCCGAGAGCCCGATGCCGTTCGCGGCGCGCATCACGCGGCGCATTCGAGCGACGAGATCGTTCACTTCTTTCTTTGTAAACTTTTTGAAATCAAAATCCACCGTCTTTTTTCTCAAAAACTTTTCCTGCTTCTTATCGTCAACAACAAATATCTCACGCACCATTTTTGGGTGGATTCTTAAGAAGCGTCATGAAGTATGCTCCCCGATTTTTAACGTTTTTTCGATCGGCAATGTCTTTCGCAAGTCGGAGCAGTCGATCGCCATTCTTTTCCTTCGCGAGCTTTATATAGAGGGATTTATGTTTTTCATCTTTTAATATCTGCGATATTTCAAGCCCAAGAAGCTGGTACTTCCGGTAGACATGCGACTCTTTTGCCCGGCGCTTGAGCTCTCTTACGTATGCGCCCTTTAGCTTCGCCATTTAAGAGCATTTTAATCCATCCTTCGCGTTTCTTCAATCTTTTCTTAACAAACTTTTAATATATTCGATAAAAAGCAATTCCCAAGCTCCTTATGATATACTTTAACGACATGCAAAGAATAGGTAAAAAAGCATTGGAGATCGTTCTTGCCGTGGTTGCCGCCGCGGCGCTTTTGGGTAGTGGATTGGCTTTGGGCTGGAATCTCGGAAGAAATGTTCCGAAAAACATTGTGGTTACCGGTGCAGCGAACATGGGCGGACCGAGCTCAACTGCGGCGGATTTTAATACTTTCTGGCAAGCATGGCAGATCGTCAATGATAATTATCTGCGGAATGGGAGCACTACGAACCAGCAAAAAATGTATGGCGCGGTGAATGGTCTTGTGGAATCGCTGGGCGATCCATATTCCGCATTTTTTACTCCAGTAGCTAACACGCAATTCCAGCAAGATATTCAGGGGAATTTTGGTGGCATCGGTGCCCAACTCGGTATTGATACGGCCGGGCATCTTGTAGTGATCGCGCCGCTTAAAGGTACGCCGGCCGAGAGCGCGGGACTGAAGGCCAAAGATTGGATCGTTGCGATCGGCGCAACCTCTACCGATGGGATGGCAGTGGACAAAGCGGTGACTCTCATCCGTGGCCCGGAGGGTACCAAAGTGACGCTCACCGTCATGCGTGACGGATGGGACAAGCCAAAAGATTTCAAGATCACCCGTGCGAATATTAGCGTCCCGAGCGTGGAGTTTGAAATGAAAGGAACTATCGCCCACATCTCGCTTCACGAATTTACCCAAGACGCCGATCACGCGTTCTACGATGCGCTCCAGCAGGCCACGGGTGCAAACGCAAAGGGAATCGTACTTGATCTCCGCGATGATCCGCGCGGTTATCTTGAAGTAGCGGTCAACCTTGCCGGTTACTTCTTGAAGCCCGGATCACTCGTTGTAAAGGAAATTGGGCGCACGGTGCCCGAGCAGGATTTTAAGTCGCCGGGCGACGGCGCGCTTGCGAATTTGCCGGTGGTTGTGCTTATAAACGGCGGCTCCGCTTCGGCCTCGGAGATTCTTGCCGGCGCGCTTCGCGATGTCCGAGGGATAAAACTTGTGGGTGAGACGAGCTTCGGTAAAGGAACCGTCCAGGAGTTGGAGCCACTTTCGGATGGTTCCGCGCTCAAAATAACGATTGCCCATTGGGTTTTGCCTTCGGGAAGAATTCTTGATCATGATGGTCTTAAGCCAGATTACGCAGTAAAACTATCCGATGCTGATATAGCGAACCAGCGCGACCCGCAGCTAGATAAGGCGATCAGCGTTTTGCAAACACAGATCGGAAAGTAATATGAAGGTTATTTTGCTCGTGGACGTAAGGAACGTAGGCAAGAGATTTGATGTAAAAGAAGTAAGCGACGGCTACGCGCGGAATTTTCTTTTTGTAAACAAACTCGCGGAACCTGCGACGCCTACCTCGCTTAAGAAACTCGAGGCGATGAAGGCTGAGCATAACAAAGAAGACCAGTCGCTCCGCACACATCTCACGGGGATCGCAAAAAAACTCTCCGAGACGAAGTTGGAATTTGAACTTAAAGCCGATAAGTCCGGCGTCCTCTTCGGCTCAGTGAACAAGGAATCAATCCTTAAAGCACTCCGTGATCATGGTTTTATTACGAAAGAACGCGTGGACATCACACTCAAATATCCGCTTAAAGCGACAGGGGAATATACGGTCCCGGTGGACCTCAAGAAAGGGGTCACGGCAAATCTCGGGATCATCATAAAAAGCACCCCGCGCTAGGCGGGGTGCTTTGTTTTAACGGACGTGTACGAACGTGGCTTTCTTGCGAGAGCCGTCAAACTTCGTCTTCATTTTCGTTGCAAACTTAACCGTGCCGTTCTTTGCGGCAAAAAGGGTGTCGTCATCGGCACGAACCACGTTTACACCAGGAGTGTACTTCGTTCCGCGCTGGCGAATGATGATCTGGCCGACCATCACCCTCTGGCCGTCGCTGATCTTTACCCCCAAACGCTTGGAGATGGAATCGCGGCCTAATTTAGTTGAACCTATAGCTTTTGTATGTGCCATATGCGTGTTATTTTATGCTACGATTATTACAATGTCAACCACGAACAAGCTTATTATAGACATCGAAACGATTGGCGAGGACTTTGATGCGCTCGATAAAGAGACGCAAGAAAATCTTACGCGATGGATAAAAAAAGACGCCGACACGGAGGCACAGTACAAACTTGCCTTGCAAGATGTAAAAAACGAGCTGGGTTTTTCCGCGCTCACGGGCGAGATCGTCGCGATCGGTATTCTTGATTACTATAAGAACGAAGGGGCGGTTTATTATCAGGCGCCGGGTCAAAAAAACGCTGAAGTTAAAGAGGATGGTATCGCTTTTAAGCAGATGACGGAAGAGGAGATGCTTCGGAAGTTCTGGGAACTTGCGAATCGCTACGATACCTTTATTACATTTAACGGTCGCACATTTGATGTGCCGTTTCTCATGGTGCGCTCCGCTATACACGGAATACGGCCCACAAAGGACCTTATGCAGGGCCGATATCTATACCAGCAACGGAATAACACTGCGATCCACATCGACCTTATTGACATGCTCTCATTTTATGGTGCTACGCGCCGAAAGGGGAGTTTACATCTCTGGTCTCGCGCATTCGGTATCCCAAGCCCCAAGTCCGGTGGCGTGAGCGGTGAGGATGTTGGCCCGCTCTTTAAAAAGAAGAAGTTTCTTGAGATTGCGAAGTATAATGTGGGGGATATTCGCGCCACGCGCGACCTGTATACGAAGTGGGAAGAGTTTCTGAGCTTTTAATTTAAGAAAGTTTTAATTGCGAGTGTGGTAGGATCGTTCTGTGAAAAAAATTAAACTCTGGGTATATCTCCGTCGCAAAGAGATCACTTTCGCGCTCACCATTTTTCTTGTCTCGTCGCTAAGCTTTGGTATTGGATATCTTGCAAATCGTCAATTTAATCACGCCACCATAGTGATCCAAAAATGTTCCGGATGATCCAAGTAAAAGAAAACCCGCGTTAAGCGGGTCTCCTTTGCTGTTGGTCGCGCGGCGACATAACTTTTGCATTTGGTGCCATAGGTGCTGCTACGGCATTCGCAAGAGGTGTCGGAGGCGGAGGCGCTACCGGTTTTCCTGAGGTCATCAGGATGCTCGGTGGCGCAACCGGCGCGGTTCGCGTGGGAGTGAGAGGAAGATCTTTCCTCACATTCCTTTTATTGGAATCGTCGCTGGGCCAGAAGAGCCAAAGCGCTACTGCCGCAAGTACAAGGATCCCAACGATCACGAGCGGCCAATTGAGGCCTTTCAATGACCATGAGGAACCAACTTGCGCGGTTTGGGTCTGGTCGGTAACTGCGGGGGTAGTGGCCGCCGGAACCATAGCTGAGCCGTCTCCCTGGGCCGAGATAAGCGGTTGTGACGCTTTCGGGGTCGAGGGGGCAGCTGCTAGGGGTGCGGACGGGGCTACTTGCGCAACGGACGGCGCATTGTTTGATGCCACCGAATTTCCTGCCGTACCGGCAGTATTTCCATTGGCAATTGTCGTGCCGATCATAGCAAGCGTTGTCCCCATCTTCTGGAGCGCCGAGACCACGACTGGCGCACTTTGCGCCGCAAGTTGTGGGTTCTGCGCAAACTCCGTTTGGATGCCGGCAAGCGTTGTCGCGAGCGCGGAAAGCGTGCTTGCGAGCGCTACCTTATCTTCGGGAGAAAGCGATGATGGTTGCAGAGTGAGCGTTGCGCCCGAAGCTGCAGGGGTCGACACGGAAGCTGCTTGTTTTGCTGCGGCTTGCGCCTGAAGATCAAAAAGTTTGGCCTTCAAGGTTTCAAGCTGCATCTGGAGAACAGCGGTCTCAGCCGGCGTGTACGCGGTTTGAGCGTGCACTCGGTGTGTTATTCCTCCAAAGCTCGCGATTGCAACGAAGAGAAACAGTAAAGTAAATAGTTTTTTCATAAATAGTTTATATGCAATATGACGCCCTTTGAAATATATGGTGTCAAGGAGCTTTTGGAGATCTTTTAAATAACTGCTTGCAGTATACACAATTCGGGAAAAATTTCCAGCCCCGAATTATGGTATGGTTAAAGGAGTTATCTCAAACTTGAGGTGAATGTATGACCAGCAGAAACCTGTTGTTGGTCCCGGTTTGCTGTTTGCTCCTCGCGACCTTAGCAAGGCCGCAAAGTGACGATGATCCGAAGCCGTGTAGCGGAAAAGTCATCGTTGTGCGAACTACCACAATCTGCAACCACTTGCTGGCTGGTCCTCAATCGTTTTTTATGTCGCAGGATGAGAAGATGGCACGCGAAAATTTCATCAAAGATGTGAAAGCCTTGAGTATCATCCGGGGTAATATTCGTCAATTACTTGATACTGCGGTCACGCTCAAAGAACCCGAACGCGAACGTCTGGTTTCCGAATTGCATAGCATGATCGGCACTATACGCGCCCGGAACGACGGTTTTTTGGAAATGAGATTGCCTCAGGTCGATAATGGATTAGTGCAGGAGAGCAACGATGTGAGCGATCTCAATGCGACACAAGAAGCACTTCCGGCATGGGTTTACGCCAAACAGATCTCTTTCTCTGCGGCTGGCGGCATGGAGTATCCGAGAGGCCTTCTTCTGGCAGACGCGATCGTTGATCGTATCTGCATCCGCAACCACTACACCACCTGTAAAGAACCTAGACGCTCCTTTCTCCACTTCTGGAGAAGATGGAAACGATCAGAGAAAAAGCCATGAACCCAGGTAAACGACCCCGCCGATGATGTAAGCCGGCGGGGTTCCTCTGTCCATGCGTTCGGTTGCCATTTTAACGAAAATTTCATATAATTAGTTCTCTTACTGTCTATGGAACTCCGCAACATCGCTATTATCGCTCACGTTGACCACGGGAAGACCACGCTCGTGGACGCCCTGCTTAAGCAGTCGGTGAGTTTTAAGTTGAAGTCCGGCGCTGACAGCGAACTCATCATGGACTCAAACGAGCTTGAACGTGAGCGGGGAATTACGATCTTCTCCAAGAATGCAGCCGTTATATACAAAGATATAAAGATCAACATTGTGGATACGCCCGGCCACGCTGATTTCGGCGGTGAAGTGGAGCGCATCATGCGTATGGTGGATGGCGTACTTTTGCTTGTGGATGCGAAAGAAGGGCCGATGCCGCAGACGAAGTTCGTATTGCGGAAAGCGATCCAGGCGGGCCACAAAGTGGTGGTCGTGATAAGCAAAATTGATAAGCCCGATGCTCGCGCCGAATGGGCTTTGAACGCCACCTACGAACTCTTTTTTGAGCTGGACGCCACAGAAGAACAAGTTGATTTTCCGGTGGTCTATGCCGCCGCCACGCAAGGCAAGGCGGGTCCCACGAAACACTTAAATGAGATGAAGGATATTGAGCCGATCTTTGAGACGATCGTAAAACATATTCCGGCGCCGAAGAAAAGTGAGACAGACATTCTGCAGATGCTCACCGTAAACCTCGCGAACGATAATTATAAAGGAAAGATCGCCGTGGGCCGCCTCTATTCCGGTACGCTCAAAAAAGCATCAACTGTGGCGCATATCAATCGCGCGGGCATCATCAAAAAAGAACAACTTACTTCAGTGATGCTTTTTGACGGATTAGGACGCGTGGATGTGGACGAGGCTCACGCGGGAGACATCGTCGCGATCGCTGGCATTCCGGACATTACGATCGGCGAAACGATAACCGATCCGGATCATCCCATGCCGCTCCCGACCATTGATATCGATGAGCCGACCATTAAAATGACGTTTAGCGTGAATACCTCGCCGTTCCGGGGCCGTGAAGGAAAATACACCACCTCGCGCAATATAAAGGAACGACTGGAGAAAGAATTGGAAACCGATGTGGCGCTTTCGGTAAAGCCGACCGATGCCACCGATCGCTGGACGGTCGCGGGCCGCGGTGAACTGCACCTCGCCATCCTTATTGAAAAAATGCGCCGCGAAGGATTTGAACTTGAGGTTTCAAAACCTCAGGTGATATTCAAGGAAGTGGATGGCAAAAAATTGGAACCAATGGAATTGGTTTCTGTTGAGGTGCCCGAACAATATTCCGGCACGGTAATTGAAATGATGGGAAAACGGCTCGGCCAGATGAAGAACATGCGCATGGATGACAAGAAAAACGCATTTATGGATTTTGAGATCCCGACGCGCGGCCTTATTGGCATTCGCAATAAATTCCTTACGGCCACTAAGGGCACCGGTATTATGAACAGCATCTTTTTGGCATACGAACCTTATAAGGGTGATCTGAGCGCGCTTCCATTCGGCTCCATCGTGGCGACGCAAGCCGGCACGTCCAATAATTACGGGCTTGTCACCGCGAACGGCCGGGGGACACTTTTTATTGGTCCGGGAGTGGCGGTCTATGAAGGAATGGTGGTTGGCGAGAACGCAAAGGACGGTGATGTTCTGGTGCATGTCGCCCGTGAAAAACAGCTCACCAACTTCCGCGCGAAGAACGAAGGTCTTGCCGATCAACTTGATACGCCACTTACGCTGTCGCTTGAAGATTCCCTTGATTATATTGGTGACGATGAGCTGGTTGAAGTGACACCACAGAGCATCCGCATCAGGAAGAAGTATTTGACGGATAACGACCGGAAAAGGGCTACCAAAAACGGGTAAGCTGGTATTGTGGTACGATGGGGGTGAAGAGATGTCCTATGTAAATCGGAGGTACTCTGTTGTACCGTACGATGATAAATGGCCCCGCATGTATGCTGCGGAGGCAGGGATGGTGCGTGCCGCGCTTGAAGACGAGATCATTGAGATGGAGCACATTGGAAGCACCGCAGTGCCGGGTCTCGCAAGTAAACCAGCGTTGGACATACTCATAATAGTAAAGAATCTAAAAAAGATAGATTCCTACAATTTTTCTCTCAAGTCCATTGGTTATGATGCGCTTGGCGAATGGGCCGTTCCAAATTCACGATTTTTTAATAAAGACAGGATCGATAAGGATGGGGGAGAGGAACGGTTGGTGAATCTGCACGTTTTTCCCGAGGAACATCTCAAAACGCTTGAGATGGTGGACGTTCGCGATTACCTCATCGCCCATCGGCACGAAGCAAAAAAATATGAGGACCTCAAGAAAAATTTATTCACACGACATCCCAATAATTATCTTTCCTATCGTGAGGGGAAAGAAGAATATCTTGCTGAGCTTGCAAAAAGAGCAAGCAGATGGAAAGACGCAACACAAGGACCGCGCCACTTCCCACATATATAATTCTGTGTTATAATCTTGGCAGAAATGGAGGGCGCTTATGTCGTCCCTTGCTATAACAATTCGACAAGTGCACGATGTGGTTATTCTCGTTTGCGTGGGAGCGATGACGAGCGCCGCAGGAGAAAACGCTTTCCTGAAGCCGGTGTCAAAACTCATCACAGATTATGGCTATCGAAAATTCATCGTAGACTTCGGTGAAGTAGATCATCTGGACAGCCATGGCATTGGCCAATTGGCGGCGGTTCTGGGTCTTCTCGAAAAGGAAAAAGGCGGCTGCCTTCGGCTCGTCAAATTGAACGGGAAGGTAAGGTCGCACTTTATCACGTTGAAGCTCGATACGATCTTCCAAACCTTTAATGACGAGGCTTCAGCTCTCGCAAGTTTCGATTAGTATCAGAAGGCGGGCGTCACACAGCGACGACCCGCCCTTTATTTTTCTACAGGTATCCGACCTTATTCAGCCATTCGTCGTTCTCCCATTCCCAAAGTTTTTTTGCGCCGAGGAATCCTTCAAAATCTTTTTGCCAATAGGGGAATTCCTGGATCTCCACATCACCCTTGAGTTCGGACCAATCGTGAACACAGGTCTTGCTTGTACTATTTTTCCAATTCAACTTTATCTTTTCATTCCCGCCTTTTATACGGCGCCGTGAATTACATCTTACGCAGTATTGAACCTGATCAATTTTTAAGATCCACCGGGTCTGCAAATTTTTAAATTGGTTTTTGAGGGCATCCATATATGCCGAGGTCTGGAGCGAATAATCACGATAGATCGCTTGCGAGGTCTTAATGTCCAGTACTCCCAGCTTGCCGCCGATCAGCGCGATCGCATCTACGGTGCCGGCATAGCGATGGTCATAATTCACAATGCGACGCTCCACAAGATCCGCCGTCACTTGAATATTGTTCTTCCCATAAAATTCCAAAAAAGCTTTATATGCCGGCATGATCGATGCGTCAACTTCCGGATTTTTTCCAAGAAGGAATCCCTCCACCGCTTCGTGGATCATGGTGCCTTCTTTTGCGGACTGTTCCGTTGCGTCCTGTGCCGCTTTATAGCTTTTTGCGGCGGCATAATAAAAATAGAGTGCCGGTTTGGCCTTGATACCTACGATTTTCGTGACGCGCGGATACCACACGTCATCAATGGTGTAACCGGCCTTCTCTTTGAAGTCCTCAACATCCTTATAATCACCGAACATAGGGCTATGATACCAAGGAATCGGTGAGGTTCACAATGTCTCCGGCGCCCATCATCACGATAATTTTGGAGGATAGGGGACTCGCGGCAGATAAGGAGAGAATGGCACGTTTCACTCGCTTTGGCTCAGCGAGGTAAATGAGCAGTTTTTTGGGCTGCTTTAGAGTGATAGCTCTCGCGAGCATTCGGGCATCAAATTTGCCGGGTTTTTCATCTCTGCCTGCAACCTTGTATATAGGAAGGAGGATCGTTTCGTCGGCGTCGTCAAATGCGGTTGTGAATTCTTTGAAAAGCGCTTCAAGCCGTTTTATCTGATGAGGCTGGAATACGCAAACGATGCGTTTCTTTGGATACCTTTCCCGGAACGCTTTGAGGGTTGCTTGGATTTCCGTAGGGTGATGCGCATAGTCATCAAAGATGGGAGCGCTACCGGTTGCGTCGCGGAGCTTGCCTCGGTATTCCATCCGGCGCCAGGCACCACGGTATAAGCCGATGGCGGCAAGTATTTTCTTTTCAGGAATTTTTAATACCTTTCCCAACTTATAAACCGCCGTTGCGTTGGAAAGGTTGTGCTCGCCGGAGATCTTGATTATATGTTTTATTTTTTTTACTTCGGGATCACGCAGCGAATACCAGATCACGTGTAGCCGTTTTTTCTTTGAGAGGAGGGTGATCGCAGGATTGAGCGATTGTAGATTTTTATCGTCACGGTTGAGGATCAGGGTTCCATTTGTGGAAACATTTTCCATGAATTCAAGAAACGCTCTTTTTATGTTCGCAAGATTTTTATAAACATCCAGATGCTCACGATCAATATTCGTTATGATCGCAATGGCAGGGGAGTAACGTGAAAAGGCATTTCCAAATTCGTCCGCCTCGAGGACAAAGTATTCACTTCTGCCGTGGCGAAAGTTGCCGAATTCTCGGAGAATGGTGCCAACGATGACGGTGGGATCCAGGCCGCCTTTTATAAGTGTGAGCGCAGCAAGCGCTGTCGTGGTACTTTTTCCATGAGCACCCGCAACGGCAATAGTTTTATATTGCTCAGTGATCTCGGCGATCGCATCGGGATAGGTAAGAATACGTTCATGCCGCCGCCGGGCCTCAATAACTTCGGCGTTGTCGACGGTGATGGCCTGGCTTATCACCACGAGTGCATCGCTCGGCACATTACCTTTTTTATGTCCGATCGCAACCTGTACGCCTTCACGCTTAAGCTCGTCAGCAATATTACTTTTTACCCTATCTGACCCCGACACGGACCACCCGTGTGATTTAAAATAGCGCGCAAGAGCGCTCATGCCAATGCCGCCGATACCCACAAAGTGAACAGATTTTTTCGCGCTCATTATTAATTTATTGATAGGTTGTTCCTAGATATGAAAGGGGATTTACATCTTTTCCCACGGCGTCGGGGCCACAACCGTTCCGCGGCAGGATGGCGAACCCGCTCTCTTCAAAGACTGAAAAATGAAGATGCGTTCCGGTTTCGTAGCCGCTTGAGCCCACCGTACCTATAAGATCACCCTTTTTTAATTTATCACCGGGCGTTACTGAGATATTTCCGAGATGCGCGTACCAAAGAGTTTTGCCGTAGCCCTGCGTAATGTAACTTCGTCCTTTCTGGCCTTTGCCAAAAAAACTGAAATCAATGGAGCCGAGTTGAACTTGCGATGCTGATTGCTGTGCCCGCGCCGCAGTGCCACCATACGAGAAAAGACCCCCAGCAAGATTATTGCCGAGGTAATCAACCGCAACGAGTCCGAAGAATATAAGACAGATCCAGCCCAAAACTGTTTTTGTCATTCAGTTACTATTTATTATTGACCAAAACGAAACAGTAGGGAATAGGGATATCCGTAAAACCTTACCTGTCGCACAATATACCTTTGACGACAGATAAGTAGATTGATCTATCACCCTTGCCCACTAAGGAATCCGAGTAGCCAATCTACGATGCCCTTTGCGTAATTGAGTACCCACGAAAGCACGCCAAGGATCATCGTCAAAAAATTTGAAATATGAAACCCCGCAATGCCATATAACCAATTATCAAATGCGGAAAATGCATCCCAGGCGCTTGTTGTGAAAAAGTTACTTGCCGGCACCGATGACCGAATTGCCGGTAGCACGTTTGTATTCCCGATCGAGCCGATACTGCGAAAAAAATTCTGAAACGGTAAGAAGAGGTTATGAAAGTTAGTGCTCGTCGTTGTCTGTGGCGCCGCTGTGGCATGAGCGCCGGTGGCGGCGAACGCATAAAAAGGAATAAAAACAACAAGGCCTATCGTTACGATAATCCTTGTGTGTAATCTCATTGATCTCATGTCAGAAAAGATAGCCGATAGGATTGAGGTCACCGCCGTATGGCATCGGCCCGCAGGTCCTCGACACTCCCATATAGAAGGTCGATTGGGCATAGACCGTAAAGTGAAGGTGAGGACCGGTTGCGTAACCCGTTTGGCCTGAATATCCGATCACTTGTCCCCTTTTCACTATATCACCTTTCGCAACAAGGATCCGTGAAAGGTGGCCATAGAGTGTCGTGAGGCCGTTGGTATGATTTATGGCGACGAACCTGCCGTAAGCACCTTTTCTACAATAGAGATCCTGGTCGCCCGCACCCATTACGGTACCATTCTCGGCCGCAAGAACGGGGGTGCCGATGGATGCCGCGAGGTCAATACCGTTATGCCAATGTCCTCGGTAGCCATTCTGCGCAAAGCTCGTTGAGCCGTATCCCTGCGTAAGACTGTTCTTGGTGTCTCCCTGAATTGGAATAAGGAGGATGCCGGGCATGAGCGGCGGCAGTGTAGAAGGATCAATTTTAAGTCGGAGCACGGCGTCAAGCGCTTCAATGTCGCTCGCGATCTGCTGCTGTTGCTTTTGGAGGTCCGCAAGCTGTTTTTGATAAACGCTTTCTTGGTTTTTTGTGGTTACGAGAACCGTCTGCTTTTCCGTGGTTTGGTCTTGCACAATAACTTTTTTATTCTGCAGATCCGCTTGATGTGCCGCCACCTGCGTCTTTTTTACGGAACTTTCCTGAAGTTTGCCGTTATATTGATCGTGGAGGCTCCTGAGGCTATCAATATCGATCGCAAGCTGTGATTGGAGATCTTGAAGCGTCTGCGCTTCGAGAACACTATCCGCCAACGTTCCTTTTTTTATGAAAAGCGCGAGCAGGTTGCCGTTCTGAGTGTCGTTCTTTTGAAATTCCTTGAGGATGCTCTCTATCGCTGATTGTTTAAGACCCACGGAATTATTGATGTCCTGAATGTCATAGCTCAAACTTTGGATCTGGAGTTGTAGCTGTTGGGACGCAACTGAATCGGATTGGATGCCAAGGGTGAGCATTTTTATATTGCTGTTTAAGGTATTGATCTGTTGCTGTAGCGTGAGCCGTTGTTGTTTCGTGCTATCCAGATTAACCTTGGTCGCACTCATTTGTTGATTGATGGCATCAAGTTCCTTTGCTTTGGCCTGCACTTGCGCTTCAAGTTCAGCGCGACTAAGGGATGCCGTCGATGATGCCACTTGCCCAAAAGCCACCGGAACAACGGCGACCAATAGAAAAATGACGGCAAGGAATGTGCGGGTATTTTTCATTTCTATTTCTTTAATTTTGCAATCGCAAGATCAACGCGCCGCAAGGATTCATCTTTGCCGAGAACCTCCATAATGTCCAGTGGATCAGGGGATGCGGCAAGTCCGGAAAGAGCCACCCGCAAAGGCCATAATACCGCTCCCCTCTTCCTCTCTGCAGTGATATACGCCATGGTCTGGGATAATGTTTCTTTGTGAAAGTTTGACCCTTCAAGTTTATCGAGCTCGGTTCGGGCCTCCTGGAGTGCCGCAAGCGCTTCTTCTGGAGAGGACTCCCTCCAAACAAGCAGTGGCGGATCGTATTCCGGCAGTTTAAAAAAGAAGCGTCCGTGCTCAATAAAGTCATTTAACGTATTCGCTCGGGTCCGTTCGACGGTGGCCATCTTTTCGAGAAACTCTTCGGCGGCGGCCAGTCCCTCTTTTTGAAGCAGTGGTTTAAGTGCATCCACGATCTCCCTAGGGCTTAATTTTTTCATGTGTTCTCGATTCAACCAATCAAGTTTTTCCTGATTGAAGACAGCTCCTGCTTTCTGGACGCGGTGGAGATCAAACTCTTTGATGAGCTCTTTTGGTGACAGCACTTCCCGATCATCCTTCGGGTGCCATCCAAGGAGTGCAAGAAAATTGATGACTGCTTCCGGGAGATATCCTTTTTCGCGATGCTGCGATAAGGCGGTGTCCGCAAAGCGCTTGGACATCTTGCTACGATCAGGATTCAGGATGAGCGGGATGTGTGCGTAAATCGGTTCTCTAAAACCGAGCGCGCGTTGCATAAGGATCTGTTTTGGCGTATTTGATATATGATCCTCGCCGCGGATGACATGGCTGATTTCCATCAACTCGTCGTCAATCACCACCGCAAAATTATAAAGCGCGTTTTCCAGATCTTTTGCGATCACCATATCGCCGAATAGTCCTGCGTCAAAAACAATCTTGCCGCGGATCATATCGTGAAACTCAACGTGCGTGGCAGGAACCTTGAACCGAATGGCGCGAGGAGTTTTACCGGCCGGCGGTTCTTTGAGCTCGCGACATCGGCCGCTATATCTCGGCGAGAGTCCTTGTGATGCCATCGCGTCGCGCTGAGCTTCAAGCTCTTCTTTTTCGCAATAGCAATAATACGCGTGACCAGTTTTTAAAAGTTCCTCAAGATATTTTTTATAGATATCAGCCCGTTCACTTTGGCGATATGGTCCGTAAGAACCTTGCGACCCGGTCAGTGCAAGCGGTCCTTCGTCAAAATCCATCATCAGCCATTTGAACCCCGCAAAGATCTCGTCCTCGTATTTCTTTTCGGAACGCTTTTTATCGGTATCTTCTATGCGTAAAATAAATGCCCCGCCGTTTTGCCGGGCAAAAAGCCAATTAAAAAGCGCTGTTCTGGCCGAGCCTATATGCCACGGTCCCGTCGGGCTTGGCGCCATACGGACTCGCACCGGAGTTCCTTTGGTTTCTGCCATATCCAGCTCATTTTACCTCATATTTCACGGGCTTTCTAGGGCAGGAATTGAGCCTAAGCGGGCTTTTGCCCCGCAGACCCTACTCTCACGGCGAGCGTGACCAGTTCCTGCGCGATCCTCTCGGCGGCACCGGAGACAAAAAATTGTGCGGATGCCACGCTCATTTTTGCGCGAAGATTCTGATCGGAAAGAATTGTTCGCACCTGCGGCAAGAATATTCCCGGTAAAAGATTTACTTCTTCAATCACCACGCCAGCGCCCGCTTTCGCGAATTCGTACGCATTTGTTCGTTGATGGTCATTTGCGGATTCTGTGAGTGGGATAAGTATTGCGGGAAGTCCAAACGCGGCGAGTTCGGCAATGGTGTTACTCCCCGCGCGAGCGATGACAAGATCGGAAGCGGTAAGCGCCATGCTCAAGTTATTTTCAAAGTAGCCGACCGGCTGATAACGATTTCTGAACGATTCGTCGATCAGCGCCGCGCGTGAAAGTTTTTGCGCCTCGGCGAGGTTCGGGATCCCCGTCTGGTGCAATATCTGGGTATCCTTCGCAAGCGTGGATAGGTTTTCAAGGATAAAGTCGTTGATACGCCGCGATCCCTGCGAACCGCCCAAAACAAGCAGGAGCGGATTTGAAGAACTGAACCCCAAAGCGTCCTTCGCCAGATTTTTTGTGGTACGGTCGGAAAATAATTCTCCGCGGATCGGGGTTCCAATCACCTCGGTTTTTTTTGCGTTGAAATATTTTGTTGCGGATGCAAAGCTCAAAAATACTTTTTTTGCAAAATGCGAGGAAGCAAGGTTAGTAAGTCCAGGCCGGGAATCCGACTCGTGGATCACAATGGGAATCCGGTAAAACCAACCGGCAATGACGACCGGTAGGGCACTCGTGCCACCCTTTGAGAAGATCACATCGGGCATGATGAAGTAGAGTTTGAAAAGTGCCTGGAAGAGCGCGATAAAAAACTTCGGTCCATCTATCACATTGGCGATCGAAAAATATCGTCGCAATTTCGCTCCCACAATCGAGGCGACCTTGATGCCATGATTCTCAAAAAGCGCTTCGTAACCGTCGCGGGGCCCCACGCGGGTAACCTCAAGCGGCGCATCAAGTTCACCAAAAAGTTTTCCGAGCGCTTCAAGGACGGCGAGTACCGGATAAACGTGTCCCCCGCTTCCCCCTCCTGCCACTACCACGCGTATAGGTTCTTTGTTAGGCATACTTTGAAATGTTGAGTGCTATACCGCTCATCGTCAGGAACATCGCAAGCGCGGTGCCGCCATAACTTATAAAAGGTAGCGGAACTCCGGTGAGTGGGATAAGGCCCGAGATCGCCGCCATGTTGACGAAGGCCTGAAGCGCGATGACCATACCAAAGCCCACAAGCAGTAGCCGGCCGAATCGGTCGCTTGTTTGTTTTGCAAGCCAGAATAGGCGAAAGGTGAACATGGCGAAGAGCGCAAGAAGCGACCCTGCTCCCAGAAAGCCCAGCTCTTCGGCGACTATCGCGAAAATGGAATCATCGATTGGTGTGGGAAGTGATCCCATTTTCGTGGCCGACTGTCCATAACCGAGTCCCGTGTTGCCACCGGAACCGATCGCGAGGAGCGCCTGGTTTACCTGGTAGTTTTGCCCTTGCGTGTCCGCACCTTGATGAAGGAAACCCAAGATCCGCGCGCGCCGATACGGCGTGGAATAAATGACGAGCGCGAATACGAGAACGCCGACCAGCAACATCATAAAAATATATTTGAGCGGAGCTCCGCTAATGAAATATACCGTGAGTCCCGAAGCGAGAAGGATAACGACCGTGCTTGTGGCAGGTTGAAGAAGGAGGAGCGCCGTGATCACACCGGAAATAATAAGAAACGGCAGGAGCCCCGACTGAAAATCGGTTGCACGTTTGAATTTTGGGTTTGCGAGCCATGCCGCAAGATAAATTACGAACGTGAGCTTCATCAATTCCGCCGGTTGGAAACTGAATGGTCCAAGATAGAGCCATCGGCTGGTGTTCCGCACCTGCGCGCCGAGCGGCGTAAAGACAAGCACGAGCGCAGTAAGGCTTACGAGGAGAAGCACGAACGCGAATTTTTTAAAATATTGATAGTTAAAGAAATATCCTACGGCGAATCCAGCAATGCCAAGCGACAACCCAAACAAGATCTGATGTTTGAGATAATAATACGTATCGTTGTAATTTGTTTTGCCAAGATTGGAGGATGCCGAGGCAAGCATCGCAAGGCCAAAAATGGTAAGCACGACGACGATCGCCAAAAAGAAATAATCGGGACTATGCCCGCGTTTGCTCATGATTGCCATTACGAGCGGCCGGTCCGCCGGAGTATCTTTCCCGGGAACTTTTCCTGGAATTCTCCGTTTCTCACAACGACCTTTCCACTTACGATGGTGAACTTTACTTCGTGGCCTTGAAAAATCGCGAGATCGGCGATGTTGCCTTCTTTGATCTCTCCCCTACCAACGAGACCGAACATACGCGCCGGTTCCAGTGTTATCTTGCGTACCGCGTCTTCAATCCTCATAATCCCCTGCTCTTCCACGAGCGTAAGAAATTTGGTGAAGGTGGAAGTGGTGCGTTCTGATTTCATTTGTTTTCCCCGTTCGCCGCGTTCCGGAGCAAAGTGAAAGCTTGGCGCGTTAGAAGCCACGAAGCTTCGGCTGCTCATGAGCGCGCGGGTGATCACTCCTTCGTTCAGTTTTTTGTAGAGCACGCCACCTTTCAATTTCGTGGTGATCATGAGGTGAAGTAACGCATCCCGTCCGTCCGCGAGGCCATACATATGTTTTATTTCGGCAAGCGATTTTCCTACTAAAAAATCATTATTCGGCGCGAGCGCGATCACAAAATGTTTTTCATCCAGTTCCGGCATTTCTTTTCTGATACGCGTGAGGAGCCACTCATCATTGAGATTAGCGAGCATGACGTCTACGCCGCCCGTTTGCACCCAAACCGGCAAGAACGTGTAGAGCGGGAGAAGGAGGCGTGATGAAGGATAGAGATCGAACCGAAAGTCAGTTCCGAGGGGGAGCGCTTCTATTTCTTTTCGAGCCGTCTCGTATTCTTTTTCTGCCCCTGCAATAGGAACAAAATGATTGATGAGCATTTTTGCGCCTGTTTCGTTCGCAAGTTTTATCGCATCTTCCGTGGACTCCGTGATTCCATGTCCCTGTTCTCGAAGATGGATCGCCGTCACGCCGCGAAATTCTTTAACGATGTTGGTAAGAAATTTAAGTTCGCTATACGGCGCGGTTCGCGCGTGGACGTACCCCAAACCAAAGGAGAGTCCAAATCCTCCTTCCGTGAGCGCAGTACGCAAAACGCGCCCAAAAACATTCAGCTCGTTTTTTGTGAGATCGCGGAGCGTATCACCGATCAGCGCACGTCGTATGGTGGAATGCCCCACAAGTGTTCCGAAGTTTATGGCAAGCGCACGATCTTCAAGGACGCGGAGAAACTCCGCCATAGTATGCCAGTTTACATTCACGCGATCGGTGTCGCTCCATTTTTGGAACGACTCCAAGCTGCCGTAAAGAAGCGGTGCGAGCGAGGAACCGCAGGTGCCACCGAAGATCGTCGTTACGCCCTGCTTCAGGAAATCTTGTTGGCTCGGATATTCAAAGAGCGTCAAATAATGATCCGAGTCGGTATTTACATCAATAAACCCCGGGCTTAGATTGGCACCTTGTCCTTCTATTACCTCATCCGCTTTTTTATTGGGGAATGCTCCTATCGCCGAGATCTTATCATCGCTTATGAAGACATCCGCAAGATCTGGGAAGCTTCTCGTTCCACCCAAAATCCGTACGTTCTTGATAAGAAGCGTCATTTCTATTCATTATACAACAAATTGTGATGCCAATTTCTCTAGTCATCCAGTGCCGGGAGTCCAAGCTCAGCCTTCACCATCCACATCACCTCCGCGAGTCCCACGTCAGCCTTGATCACAAAATCGGTGACACCGAGATTCCGCGCCTCCTCGCGTTTTTCGTTGTAGCTTAAATTGGTATATACGATCGTTTTTACGGTTTTGCCCCACTCACCACCCTCCTCACGGATGCGCCGGAGCATCTCAAGGCCGTCAATGCCGGGCATCATGATATCGAGCAAAATTAGGTCCGGTTTTTTTTCAAGTGCTTCAGCCAGGCCCCTGAGGCCATCGGGTGCGGCCATGACATCAAACCCTTCGCGTTGAAACACTTTGGAAAGCGCTCGCAGGATCGCCGTTTCATCTTCTACAATTAAGAGTTTTGGTTTTCCCATATAAGTTTTTGTTCATTGGCGGCGTCAACGGCGCCGATTGGCAATTGTACCATAAAAACACTTCCCCTTCCTTCCTCTGAGGTGAAGGATAATTTTCCTCCAAGGCGTTCCACCATGGATTTAGCAATGTAGAGGCCAAGACCGCTGCCATCGCTCACTCTCTGGCGAATATTCCCGGCACGGAATAGTTTTTTGAATATTTCTCCATGCGCGGCGACCGGAATGCCGTAGCCCGTGTCACTCACCGTCACAATCACGCCATTTTCTTCCTTCATGGGTGCGGTGATGATCGTTATCTCGCCCTTGGGCGGCGTATATTTCACCGCGTTTGAAATAATGTTTTGGAGTACGATTCCAAGAAGTTGTGGATCGGTGAACAGTGGTGGCAGATCTTTTTTATACTGCGTGGTGATCGTAAGTTGCTTATCGGCAATTCTTGGCGACATTTCACGCAGTATGTCATCCACCATTTTCGCGAAATTTATGGAAATAGGTGTCACCGTAAGCATTTGCGCGTCAATACGCGACACGTTAAGGAGGTCACTGATCAGCTCGGACATGCGGCGCACCGCTTGCGAGATCTCTGCCGCATACTCCTGAGATTCTTCCTCGCTGCGTTTCTCAAAAAGACTGTTTTGTTGCTGAAGGAGTTCCGCGTACATGGAGATCACGGAGAGCGGCGTCCGGAGCTGATGCGATGCAAGAGAAACAAAATCTGATTTTACACGGTCGATTTCCTTTGTTTTTGTGACGTCGCGAAAGACCATAATGGTACCGATGGTCACGCCATCAAAAACAACCGGGGTCACGGTAAAGGATGCGGGGAATCTCGTCTTATCCTTCCGTAGATAATAATGAGTTGGTGAAAGGGGGGTTGCGGTGACCCGTTTTCCGGCGAGCGCTTGAGCGAGGGGTCGCTCTGCTAGCGGAATTGGATTGCCACCTTCGTCTTCGA